>JAESGW010000225.1_pt1 | contig 96563 bp, 97 predicted proteins | sample 9269791 | NCBI WGS metagenome assembly JAESGW01 (sample SAMN16773120, study PRJNA677053) | algae metagenome | isolation source: Aphanocapsa lilacina HA4352-LM1 and co-occurring heterotrophs from near cave... | place: USA: Maniniholo cave, near Haena, Kauai, HI | collected 2009-07-28 | reverse complement strand
CACGCCGATCCTGCTCCCCGTCGTGAAGAGCTTCGGCATCGACCCCGTGCATTTCGGCATTGTCATGCTGCTCAATCTCGGCATCGGACTGCCGACGCCGCCAGTGGGGACGACGCTCTTCGTCGGCTGCGCGATCGGCATGGTTTCGGTCGATGAGGTGATGCGCGGCATCTAGCCGTTCTATCTTGTGATGTTTAAAGTGCTGATGATCGTGACCTACGTGCTCAGGCTGTCGCTGGCGTTACCGAGGATGTTCGGGTTCTAAACAGACGCCGCAGTTCGCGGCCGGGAGATTCTACGTGAAGATCGTCGACCTCAGCCGGGAGCTATATCACCGCACGCCGAGCTATCCCGGCCACCCGCCCGTCATGCACGGCGTCTGGAAGACCCACGAAGAATCCTTTGCCGAATCCGGCAACGTGCACGGGCTGGCATCGATGTTCATTTCGATGGTGGATCACGCCGGTACCCACATCGACGCGCCCCGGCATTTCGGCAAGAGCGGCATCTCGATCGACGAGTATCCGCTGGAGAAATGCATCGTGCCGGGCATCTGCATCGACTTGCGCCACATCGCGCCCCGCGCAGAGATCACGCCGGCCGATCTCGAGGCGGCCGTGGCAAAGGCCGGCGTGCCGGTGCCGAGCGGCGGCACCGTCCTGCTCTGCACCGGCCACCACGAACGCACATTCCCTCGCAAGGAATATTCGAGTGACAACTCTGGCGTGAATGTCGTCGCAACCGAGTGGCTGGCGAAACGAGGCATCGTTCATTTCGGCATCGACTCGCTGCGTCCGGGCCCTGAAGGCAGCGTGAATGCCCTCGTGCACAAGGCCTGCCTCGACCTCGACATCACGCATATCGAGAGCCTGTGCAATCTGGAGAAGCTACTCGGCCGCGGCCAGTTTACCTTTATCGGCCTGCCGATAAAGTGGCGCGGCGGGACGGCTTCGCCAATTCGCGCTGTGGCTGTGTTCGACATGTGAAGCCGGAGAAGCTCCAAGCTGGTGCGACATCTTCGACAGGCCCAGCCTGACCGATCGCTCGGATCTTCCCTTCCGGCCGCGGCTCGTATAGACGCGCCTCAAAAGCTTGCCTAAACTCATCGCAACTGCGGCCGACGCCGATCAAACGGCACGGCGCACATAATCGGGCGGGAAACACCGTCGACATCAGAGGGGAGGAATTCATGAACCGTTTCTGGCGGACTGACCGCACTGTCCTGACCGCATCTATCACGGCGATTTCGCTTGCCCTGGGAGCGCCAGCGTCGGCGCAAGAGACGTTCAAGCTCGGCATCGTGACGTTCCTGTCCGGACCGGCGGCGGACAGTTTCGGCGTGCCCGCCCGCAACGGCGCGCAGTTCGTCATCGACCAGTTGAACAAGGGAGCGGCGCCTTCTCCTTACGAGAAGGTCGGCTTCGGCGGCATGAAGGTTGAGCCCGTCATCATCGACGAGAATGGCGGCGCCACCAAGCAGGTGCAGGAATTGCGCAACCTCTACCAGCGCGACAATGTCGACGTCGTGCTCGGCTATATCGGCTCCGGCGACTGTCTTGCGGTCGCACCTATCGCCGAAGAACTGAAGAGGATGCTGGTTCTGATGGATTGCGGCACGCCGCGAATCTTCGAGGAATCCAAATACAACTACGTGTTCCGCACTGCCGCCCACGCCACGATGGATAATGTCGGCCTCATCAGGTACATGAAGGCCAAGAACATCAAGATGGAGACGCTGTCGGCGATCAATCAGGACTACGCATGGGGCCAGGACAGCCGGGCCGACTTCGTCGCCGCAGCCCAGCAGCTCTATCCCGGCGTCAAGGTTCAGACCGACCTGCTGCCCAAGTTCGGCGCGGGCCAGTACGGCACCGAAATCTCCGCGCTAGTGGGCGCCGGATCGGACGTGGTCTATTCGAGCCTGTGGGGCGGCGACCTGCAGGCCTTCATCCTGCAATCCGCTCCCCGTGGTCTGCCGAAGCGCAGCCAGCTCGTGTTCAGCGCGGCCGATCATGTGCTGCCGCCGCTCGGTGACAAGATGCCCGACGGCACTATCATCGGCGCGCGCGGCGCCTATGGCCTGATGTCGCAAAAATCACCGCTGAACGACTGGCTGTTCAAGGGATATGAGGCCGCGAACGGCGTCTATCCGGTTCAGGCCTCCTATCGCATGACACAGGCAATCCTGGGATTGAAGGCTGCGGTCGAGAAGGCCATGAGCAAGAACGGCGGCAAGAAGCCCTCGACAGATGAAATGGTCGCGGCCATGACCGGCCTGGAGTGGCAAACGCCCGGCGGCCTAATTCAGATGAAGCTTGCCGACGGCCATCAGGCGATCCAGCCGATCGCCTTTAGCCGCACCAAGTACAATCCGGACCTGAAGCGGGTCGATCTGGTCGATATCCAGTACTTCGCCGCCGAATGCGTCAATCCTCCCCCGGGCGTAAAGGCGCTCGACTGGATCAAGGGCGGCATGCAGGGTGCCAAGTGCAACTAGATTGCGCCAACGCTAAATGAACCCACAAAAGCGGCGCGCGCGTGAAACTCGCGCCGCAGATTCCTGCCCGCCAATGATTCGCGTGACGCCAACGCCATGAATTTCTTTTTGACGATCGTTCTCGACGGCCTGATCCAGGCCTCGTGGCTGTTCATCGTCGCCCTCGGCCTGACGCTGGTCTTTGGCGTGTTGAAGATACTCAATATCGCCCATGGCAGCTTCTATGCACTCGGCGCCTATATCGCAGCGAGTGCCGTCACGATGGTCGCCGCGCGGGGGCTCCCCCCCAGCGTCGGCTTCGTCGCCATGCTGGTCTCCGTGGCCCTGATCGCTTCCGCCGTCGGTCTTCTGCTGGAGCGCGGCCTCCTGAAGATGTTCTACGGTCGCGACGAGGTTGTGTTGCTGCTCGTAACCTATGCCGTGTTTCTGATCTTCGAAGACGTCACCAAGCTGATCTGGGGTGTCAACCCGATCTATGCGACGCAGCCATACGAACTGTTCGGGAATCTCGAATTCGCGGGGCTCTATTACGTTGGCTACGATCTCCTGCTGATACCGGTTTCGATCCTGATCGGCTTTGCGATCTGGTTCGGCCTCAACCGCACCGTGATCGGAAAGATCGTACTGGCCGTGATACATAATGAGGAAATGAGCGTCAGCATGGGCGTGCGTGTCAACCGTGTCTATGCGATCGCCTTCGCGTTCGGCGTGCTGCTAGCGGCGCTCGCAGGCGCCCTGACCGCGCCGAAGATATCGATGCAGCCCGGCCTCAGTTCGGACGTCATCATCCTCAGCTTCGCGATCGTGGTGATCGGCGGCCTGGGCAGCGTCGAGGGCGCGGCGGTCGGCGCCGTCCTGGTCGGACTGGCGCGTGCGGCATCTGTTCACCTGATGCCGCAGGCTGAACTCTTCATGATCTATCTCATCATGGCGGCCGTCCTGATGTTTCGCCCCGAGGGTCTGTTCAAGCGCGAGACGGCAAGGCGGATTTGATGAACAAGGACCTGCATCCCCTGGTCATGGTCGCGCTCGTTGCGGTGGTGACGCTGTTCGGCCGAGTGCTGCCGACCTGGACGCTGTCGTTGGCGACCGTTGCCGCCTCCAATGCGCTGATTGCACTGGGCATCGTCGTATTGGCGCGCACCGGAAACGTGTCGTTTGGCCAGGGCCTGTTCTTTGCCGCCGGCGGCTATGGCGTCGCGTTGATCGCCAATGCCTGGGGCCTTACTGACGCCGTGGCGCAAGTGATCATCGGCGCGGCATGCGGCGGTCTGCTCGGCCTCGTGATCGGTCCCTTGATCGCACGTTATAGCGGCATTTTCTTCGGCATGCTGACTCTGGCCCTGTCGATGGTATTCTACGGTGCGCTGGTGAAATCGACGGCGCTCGGCGGCTCGGATGGATTCAATGTGGGGCGGCCAACATTGTTTGGACTGAGTTTCGCCGATCCGCGGGAAGCGGACTTCATGCTGTATGCCGTCTCGATCATCGTGACCGGATTTGCCGGCATCGGCGCGACCTTCCTGTTCCGCTCTGAATTCGGTCTTGCCAGCCTTGCAGTACGCGAAAACAATCTGCGCGTCGAATATTTGGGTATCTCGGCCAACCGTATCATATCGATCAATTTCGTGATTGCCGCGATCTTCGCCGGCGCCAGCGGCGCCTTTGCATTGATGGCGCAACGGCACATCGATCCGCAATTCGCCTACTGGACCACCTCGGGCGAGTTCGTCTTCATTGCGGTCCTTGCCGGCAACCAGAGCGTGGCCGCGGTCTTTGTGGCCTCGATGGCGCTCGAACTGGTCCGCTCGTTCTCGAACCTCTATTTGCCCAATACCTGGCAACTCGTGCTCGGCGTTTTCCTGCTCGGGGTCATCCTGTTCCTGCCTCGCGGCATCGGCTCGCTCTGGATAAGGAGCCGGCGCAAGCGGAGTACCCCGGCGGCAAAAGCGCCCCTCACTGTCGAGAGAGGAGTCACGCCGTGAACCCGGTTCTCTCGGTGCGCGGGCTCGAAAAGCGGTTCGGCGCGGTCGTCGCTGCCGACGCGCTCTCCCTCGACATTCCGGCAAGCCAGAAGATCAGCCTGATCGGCGCCAATGGGGCCGGCAAGACCACCTTCGTCAACATGGTCACGGGTTACCTGAAGCCGGACAGCGGCTCGATCGCGCTCGACGGGATCGACATCGGCAGGCGCTCGCCCCGAAGCGTGGCGCGGCTCGGCATATCGCGTTCCTTCCAGATACCGCAGCTGTTTGTCGAACTCACGGCCGCCGAGAATCTCACCGTGGCCATATCCGGCGTTGGCGCGCGAATGTCGCTTCGCGCGCCGGCGGAAGCGCAGGGCCGCCATGATCAGGCCGTCGAACTTCTCAGCCGCTTTGGCCTTGCCGATCTGGCCGATCGTCCGGTTTCGGAGCTTGCCGGCGGCGTGCGCAAGTTGATCGATATCGCCATGGCGCTGGTGCGCCGCCCCAGGCTGCTGTTGCTGGACGAGCCAACGTCGGGTGTTTCCGCCGAAGAGAAGTTCGCGACCATGGAGCGCGTGATCCACGCCGTCGCGCCGGACGCAGCGACGCTGGTGTTCGTCGAGCACGACATGGAGATCGTCAACCGCTATGCCGATCGCGTTGTGGCGTTCTATCAGGGCCGGATTCTGGCCGACGGAGCGCCCTCGGACGTCTTGAAGGATTCGGAAGTTCGCCGCTACGTCACCGGGGGCGTGCGATGAGCACGGCGACACCACTGATCGAGATCGAAAATCTCGTCGTCGAGATCCAGTCGATGCCGGCATTGCGCGGCTTTTCGATGCACATCGCCAGGGGAGCCATGGTGAGCCTTGTCGGCCGCAACGGAGCCGGCAAGACAACACTGATGCGTTCGATCATGGGGCACCTCAAGCCCGCCCAGGGCGTGGTGCGGTTTGAAGGCGCCGATCTGTCATCCAGTCCGCGTCATGCGCGCGCGTCTCTCGGGATCGGCTACATGCCGGAGGATCGCTGCCTTGTGCCTCAACTCACGGTCGAAGAGAACATCATGTTGCCGCTGTGGGTCTCGGATCATCTCGACCGCAAGACCAGGCTCGACTTCGTCTATGAGGTGATCGGCGAACTCACCGAGATGCGCCAGCGCAAGGCGCTGCTGTTGAGCGGTGGGCAACAGAAGCTGGTCGCGCTCGGCCGGGCGCTTGCCATCGGCACCAAATGCCTTCTGCTCGACGAGCCCTTCGAAGGCATCGCGCCTGCGCTGTCCGAGCGGCTGTCGGAGGTGCTTGCATCGCTGCGCGGCAAGGATCTTACCTTGCTGATGTCGCAGTCGGACATGAATCATTCACGCGGACTGATCGACGTCGAATTCACCATCGAACGCGGCGCCAATCCTCAAGAATCCTGACATCCCGGCTTGTCGAGAAGCCATGCAGGGCGCGTTGTCCTTGCGGATCGTCCTACTTCGCTCCCGCCTCGCCTTCGCCGGATCCCGCTTCGGCCAATTCGCGAAGCATCTCCGCATTCAACACGACGATGGCACCATGCTCGAGCCGCACCCATTCGTGGCCTGCCCAGGCGCGCAACTGCTTGTTGATGCTCTCCCGGGTCATCCCAACCATCTCGCTTATCTCTTGCTGGGTGATCGCGATGGTTCTGCCCTGCGGAGATGATTTGTGCTTTTCGGTCAGCCGAAGCAACGCGCTCGCCAGTCTTCCCGGCAGGTTCTGAAGAATGACCTGTTCGACCTGATCGCTGGTCCAGCGAATTCGCGTGCACAGCAATTCGATGAACTTCATCGCGAGCCCCGGCTGGCTGCGCACGAAGGGGATGAATTCACGGCGGTCGATCGTGAAGAGCTCGCAATTCGTGTTTGCGATGGCGTCGGCTGAGCGAACCGAATTGTCGAGTAGCGCGATTTCACCGAATATCTCCCCGGCCCCGATCAGGTTCAGGATCGCGTTACGACCATCGGGCGATGAAATGCTGATCTTCACCGTGCCCGATATGACCGCGAACAGGCTGATGCCCGGATCGCCCTTGGAGAATATCGTGGCTCCCCGCTTCAGCGTGGAATGTTTGGCGTAACGGCAGAGCTGGTCGAATGCTTCAGGCTCAAGGTCGGCAAAATATGGATGCTTTCGCAAGACCGACAGCTTGCTGCTCGAGAATCCGTGAGCTTCACCCGTCCTTTGTTGAGGCACGACAGTCAAACTCCAGGGGAACATTATCGAGGATACAGCCCTTCCGTAATCAACGTCGGTCCCCTTTTCAACCGGAAAGCATCCAACCTCGTCGTTTTGGTGGCTGCAGCACATGGCCGAGGAACCTGCTAACCCACAACGTCGTCAATCAGCCCCGAGCCGAACCGTCGGCAACATCTGTCCGCCGATCAATGCGATAGCAACCTTGACTGGCCGATCGCCGATTGACCTTGTAGTAGTACAGATCTCGCCAACCGCCTAGAGGATGCAGAACTGGTATGTTCTCGGCATCCTCGCCAGGCCTGGGTGATCGCCGCCACCATCCTTGGGGATCGATTGCACTCGAGCTCTCAACCATGCACTCAACCTCAAGGGCGGCTGCCCAGCCTCCTCGTAACCCGCCATTTCGGATAGCCCCGCGGCGCCTAGAGCAGCTTTCCATCGGATCCGAAAAACGGGTGCGGGCCGCCGAAGCTACCGATCGGGACCTGATGGGTGACGACGTTGCCAAACCCTTCGCCCGGAAACCAGCTGTGGAGATGGAACGCTGGCGGCTCGACCTTGAACGAGGGTTCGCGCAGCCCGGCCAGATCGAGATCGACCGCATGGTTCGGGGCCGGGCAAATCGTGGTCGGCACACCTGCAAACAACGTCAGCGCAGCACGGTGAACATGGCCGGTGGCGAGCAACTGCACGCGCGGATGACGTCGCAAGACGGACGCGAACTCGCTCGCGTTGAGCAGATTCTGGCGGTCCATGTGCCAGATGCCTGTCTTGAACGGCGGATGATGCAGGAACAGCAGCGCCGGCCGGTCGCGCGAGGCGGCCAACGTCGCATCGAGCCACTGCAGCGTGGCCTCTTCCAGTTCGCCATGCGGCTTTCCGTGAACGTTTGAATCCAGCAACAGGAGATCAAGCCCGTTGACTTCGATCTTCTGGTTGAGCGGCCCGGAGACGAACGCATAGGGAGACGAAGGATATGCGGCGCGCATCAGGTCGCGCGAATCGTGATTGCCTGGAACGCCGGCGAAGGGAAGCTTGAGCGGCCCCAGCAGCAGCTTGAGATGCTGGTATTCCTCGGAGGTCGGCGTATCCGCGAGATCCCCGGAGATCACGACAAAGTCGGGTGCAGGGTCGAAGTCGTTCAGGACTGTAACGCAGTGTTCGAGCGCCTTGGCGGTATCGACCCGACCATAAGCCAATGATCCTGGCGCCTTGATATGTAGATCGGAGATTTGCGCAATATGAACCGGCTTTGTCGACATCGACTATCTCAATTTTCGGGCGGCAACAGGCGGACGGCGTCCGGCGAAATCGACAAACCGATCCGCTCACCGGGCTTGGCTTGAACCGTATTCGGTGCATCGACGGTGAGCGACCTGTTGGATGCGCCGCCGACGAGCAGCCGTTGCCGGTCACCAATGAAGCTGACGCTTTCGATGATTCCCGAAAGCGGCGCGCTGCCGTCTTTCGTGACGCAGATGGTTTCGGGGCGGATCATCGCCACTGCGTCCGCCTGATCCGCGGCGTCACCAATCGGTTGCCGTCCGCCAGGCAAGACGAGGTGTCCATTCTCGACACCGGCCTCGACGATGTTCGCAGCGCCAATGAACTCGGCAACAAACCGGCTTCTCGGCGTGAAATAAATCTCGCGTGGCGTGCCGATCTGGGCAATCGCCCCCTTCTGCATGACGACGATACGATCACCGAGTTCCATGGCTTCGGACTGATCGTGCGTCACGTAAATCGTGGTGATGCCAAGTGACCGCAACAACCGATTAAGCTCGCCGCGCAGCCGATCGCGCAGCGCGGCATCGAGTGCGGTCAGCGGCTCGTCGAGCAAGAGGATGCCCGGCCGGATCGCAACCGCGCGTGCCAGCGCCACACGTTGACGCTGGCCGCCGGAAAGCTGGTCGATGCGGCGGTTCTCCAGCCCGGAGATATTGGTGAGTTCTACCAGTTCAGCAATGCGCGCCGAGCGTTCCCAGGTCGGCACTCCTCGAATCTTCAGTCCATAGCCGATATTGTCCGATACGCTCATGTTAGGAAAAAGCGCGTAGGACTGGAACACCATGCCGACGTTGCGCCGCTCGATCGGCACCGGCGTCATGTCCTTGCCGTCGAACAGCACCTTGCCGCCGGCGTCCGGCAGTTCGAGGCCGGCGATGATGCGCAGCATGGTGGTCTTGCCGCAACCGGAAGGGCCGAGCAGCACCAGCGTTTCGCCGCGAGCGATATCCAATGTCGCGGGCTCGAGCGCACGCGTTCCGTCGGCAAACGTCTTGCCGCAAGCCTCGATGCGTACCGCGGCTCCGTGACCTGCCTGCGCACTCATCTCTTCTGTTCCCTCTCGGCGAACAATTGCATGGCGATCAGCAGTGGAATGATCATCACGAAAAAGATCAGAGTATAAGCTGAAGCAACTTCCAGCCGCATCGAGGCGTAGCTATCGGCAAGCCCGATCGGCAGCGTCTTGGTGAGCGGCGTATGCAGCATCCAGGTCAGATTGAACTCGCCGAGCGACAACGTCACCACCATCAGGCTGCCCGCAAGTATCCCCGGCACAGCGTTGGGAACGATCACGTCACGGAAGCGGCGCCATGGCGATGCGCCGAGCGATGCCGCGCCCTCATCCAGCGTCTTGATGTCGATGGTCGCGAACACCGCCATCACCGATCGCACCATGAACGGCATGGTGAAGATGACATGGCCCGCGAGAATGAAGAGCCAGGAGCGGCGAAAATCGCCAAAACCGCCATAGGTCAGGAGCAGCGCGAGCGCAATCGCCAGCCCGGGGATTGCCAACGGCAAGGTGATGATCTCCTCGATGACCCGCGAAAGGCGCCCTCCTCTTACGTGCAGCGCATACGCGGCCGGAACTCCGACGGCGAGTGTCACCGCAAGCGTCGCAAATGCGACCAGGAATGACAGCAGGATGGTGCCTGCATAAAGTTCCCATACCTGAGCAATCCATTGCAGCGTCACTCCGGACTGAATTCCGCGGAAATAATTCACGGTGACACCAGCGGAAATCGACAATATCGCAGGCACAACCAGGAATGCAGCGACGAACAGGGTGAAGATGAGTTGACCGGAGAAGATCAGGCGATCGCGCATCGTCTCATCCGGCCGCCGCGACCGCACTTCCGCTGAAGGAACGGGCAAGTGCAAGGATGAACCAGGTGATTACACCAAGGCCGACCGACAACGCGGCAGCGGTCGCGAAATTCGCAGCCAGCGTGAACTCGGTATAGATGAGCATCGGCAGCACATCGATGTTCGTCGCCAGCGTGAAAGCTGTACCGAACGCGCCCATTGCCGTGGCAAAGGCAATTGCACCGGATGCAACGAAGGCCGGCGCCAGCGCCGGCAACACGACATCACGCTGCACCGCCCATGGGCTTGCGCCGAGCGATCGCGCCGCTTCCTCCAGACCGACATCGAGCTTCTGCACCGCCGCCATGATGGTGAGAATGACACGAGGAATGGAGAAATAAAGGTAACCAAGAAACAGCCCGTAGATCGAATAGGCAAACACGAATTTCTCGCCAAGCAACCGGTTGGAGAGATCCCCGATCAGACCCTGCCGCCCGGCGAGCAGAATGATCATGAACCCTACCACGACACCTGGGAAGGCCAACGGGAAGGTCAGCATTGCGATCAGAACGGCACGGCCGGGAAAGCGATGCCGCTGCAGGAACATTCCCGCGATGGTCGCCACAATGAGCGTCACGATGGTGGTCGCGGCGGCCAGCAGGACGGTATTGATGAGGGTCGCGCGATAGCGCGGGTCAATCAGGATTGCCAAATAGCCCGCGAAGCCATGCGGCCCATCCGCTCCGGTCACGACAAGTCGCACCATCGGCATCAGGAAAAATGCCACCGTCACCACCGCTAGCGGCAGCAGGCACAGCCGGACGAAGGATTTGTTTGACATCAGGAGATAGTGCCCCGCAAAGGGCACCATATGCCTCAGCGGACCTCGGCTAGATAGCGGTCAACAAAGCCTTTTTGCACGTTCTCCATCTGGCCCCAGTTGACGTTCTTCGCACGTGCGTAGTCGCTGTCGGGGAGGAACTTCTTCTTCACAGCCTCGGGCAGTTCGATCGGCCGCGCCGGGCGCAAATAGGCGTTGGTCCAAATCGCCTGTCCCTTGTCGGACAGAAGATAGTCCAGCACCTTTCTGGCCTTGTCCTTGTGGGGCGCATTCTTCACGAGGCCAACGACGTAAGGAAACACCACCGATCCCTCGCAGGGAATCACGAATTCGAAATTGCCCTTCTCGGAATATTTGGCGCGATAGGCGTTGAAATCATAGTCGAGCAGGATCGGCATCTCGCCGGAGACCACGCGGGCGTAGGAAGTCTGCTTGGGAACGATCGGATCGTTCTTCCGCAGGTCCTTGAAGAAGGCGATCGCAGGATCGAAATTTGCTTCGGAGCCGCCGAGCGCAAGATTGATCGCGACCGCGCCGACATATCCGACCGCGGCCGACGACGGATCGAGATAGCCGACCATGCCCTTGTAGTCGGGCTTCAGAAGGTCCTTCCAGCAGGCCGGCACCGGCTTGCCGCCGAGCGCGTCCTTGTTCACGAACAGGCCGAGCGTTCCGGAGTGAATGGTCGTCCAAGAGCCGTCGGCGTCCTTGAGGCCCGTGGGGACCTGCTCCCATTTCGCTGGCTTGTACGGCTCGAGCGCATCCTGGGCTTTGGCCTTCATGCCGAAGGTGACGCCGAAATATCCGATATCACCGACGGGGTTGGCCTTCTCGGCCAGTATCTGAGCCAGCGCCTGGCCGGAATTCTTGTTGTCGTGCGGAACGTCATAGTTGAGGTCGGCCTTGATGGCCTTGAGCATCGAGGCCCAGTCCGCCCATTCCGGCGGGCAATTGTAGCAGATGACGTCGGCCGCTTTGGCGGACTGCCAGGGCGCGATCAGCGATAGCGCCAGCACGGCAAGAACTAAACGGACGGTCTTCATGGGTCACTCCGGATTAGCGTCGCAACTGACGACTTCAGCCGGTGTCCAAGTATAGGCCGCGTATGAAAGTTTTGCGACAAGGCGCGCCGCTGTGCAGCAACTTGCCCGACAAAGCTATCGCCAATCTAGTCGGTCAATGATCTGCAGCGGCATCCATTGCGAGAGGACTGGCTCACGTACCAACCCAAAGGCGTGAAAACTTCACATGCCATTCAAGCAACTCAACGAAACGCGGCGGCCGGGCAAAACCGCAGGCACGCATCAGCGACCTGTAAACTTCGGCTCGCGCTTCTCCATAAACGCCTTGATGCCTTCCTGCATGTCCTGCGTCTTGAACAGCGGAAGAAGCTGGAGGTAGACATGATGCACGTGATCCGGAAACGTCTCATTGAGACCCATTCGCATCATGCGCTTCGCGGCCTGGACTGCCAGGGGCGCGTTCGCCGAGATCTCTCGAGCGACCTCGCGCGCACGCCTCATCAGTTCTCCATCCGGCACAACTTCATTGGCCAGTCCCCAATCGAGCGATTCCCGCGCCGAGAGCGTGCGGCCGGTAAAAATCAGTTCAGACGCCTTTGCCCAGCCGATCATTCGCGGCAGGAACCAGGTGCCACCCGACTCCGGCACCACACCGCGTTTGACGAAGGCTGCCGCCATCTTGGCCGATTCCGCCATGATGCGAATATCGCAACCGAGCGCGGTATCCATGCCGTAGCCTGCGGCTCCGCCGTTCACGGCGCAAATAGTGGGCTTGTCCATCGCCTGCAGTACCGTCGGCGGCGTATTGCGCAGGTCCAGCGACGTCGCTGAGGAGGCCGAGCTGATTCCGTCGCCGCTGCGTTCCTTCCTCAAGTCCAGACCCGCACAGAATGCGCGCCCGTTGCCGGTAAGGATGACACAGCGAACATCGCGGTCCTCGTTTGCCCTGATCAGTAGCTGGGTGAGGTCATTCAGCATTGGACCGGAAATCGTGTTCATGCGCTCCGGCGCGTTGAGCGTGATGACGGCGATATGGTCCGCCAGTTCATACAGAACTTCGTTGGATTCGATCTGCACAGCGCGTTGAGCTTGGTCCATGTGAATTCTCGTACTAGCTATCTGTTGTCGGAAGAATTGATCAGATCCGCCCCAAGGCGCTCAAAACCACCTGGGGCGTCAGCGGTATCTCCGTGATTGTTACCCCAAACGGCCTGAGCGCGTCGTTGACCGCATTGGTCACGGCGGCCGCAGCCCCGGCCGTGCCGGCTTCGCCTGCGCCCTTGGCGCCCAGTTCCGACTCCCGCGTCGGTGAGACGACATGCCCGACATCGATATCCGGCATCTCGCCGGACATCGGGACCAGATAATCGGCCATGTTGGCGTTGGTGAGTTGGCCGCGCTCATCATACACACACTTCTCGAACAGCGCGGCGCCAAGGCCCTGCACCACGCCTCCCCTGATCTGCTCATCGACTAGTTGCGGGTTGATGATGGTACCGCAATCCTCGACAACCCAATGCTTGAGCAGCTTTACAAAACCGGTATCGGTGTCGACTTCCACCCAGGAGGCCTGAACGCCATTGGTGAAGGCGAACGGATATTCCCGCGGGACGAAGTGTCTCGTGGCCATGAGTTCGGGCTGAATGCCCGGTGGCAGCGTGTCCGGCCGGAAATAGACGATCCGCGCGAGTTCGCTCAACTCGATCCGCGGCGCACTATCGGCGGCATTCACAATACGGTTGTCGACGATGTTGAGTTCACCTGCGGTCGATTGCAGGATCGCGGCCGCAACATCTAGAATATTACTGCGCAGCACCTTGGTCGCCTGCAGGGCGGCTTCGCCGCCGATACCGGCTCCTCGCGAGGCCCAGGTCCCGCCACCATAGGGGGTATTGTCGGTATCACCCAGGATCACGCGGACACTATCCATCGAGACGCCAAGCACACTGCCCACGATCTGAGCGGTGAGCGACTCCGACCCCTGCCCCTGCTCGGTGATACTGGTCTGGCAGATCACCGAACCCTGCGCATCGAGACGTACCGCCACGCCATCCTGCGAGGATATTTTTGCACCGCCGACGCCATAAAACGCAGCGCTGGGATTTGTAACTTCGATAAAGCTGGCGATGCCTATACCACGATGGATGTTCTTCGCCCGCAAAGCCGCCTGCTCGACGCGGAGTGCGTCGTAGTCCATCATCTCGACGAGCTTGACCAGCGCCGCATGGTGGGACAGTTGCTCAAAGCGCAGGCCCGACGGCGAGGCGCAGGGATAGGCATCATCGGCAATCAGATTGCGGCGCCGGATTTCGATCGGATCCATGCCGATCTTGATCGCCGCCAGATCAACCAGGCCTTCCGTTACCGAGCAGGCGATTGGGTGGCCAACGGCGCGATACTGGCACATCACGTTCTTGTTCTGGAACACAACACGCGCACGCGCACGGTAATTGGTGTTCGTGTAGGGCCCGCCGACGAGATTGACGACCTGATTGGCCTCGATCGCGCTGGTTCGGGGATACATCGAATAAGGTCCGATGCCCGTTAGATCATCGATCTCGAACGCCGTGATAGTACCGTCGCGTTTAACGCCAATCTTTCCCTTGCAATGATGGTCACGGGCATGAATGTCGGTGTTGAAGCTCTCGACCCGGTCCGCGACGAACTTCACGGGCCGGCGCAGTAGCTTTGCGAGCGCGTAGGTGGCCATCTCGTCGGCATAGATGTGGACCTTGATGCCGAAGGAGCCTCCAACGTCCTTGCAGACCACGCGCACCTGCGGCTCTTTCAAGCCGAGGTGCAACGCCGCAATATTCTGCACCATATGGGGAGCCTGAGTGCCCTGATAGATCGTCAACCGCGCTTCCGCGGCATTCCAGTCCGCCACAACCGCGCGCGGCTCGAGCGTTACGCCGGTGTGCCGGCCGAAAACGAAATCTGCCTCTATCACCTCGTCTGATTCGGCAAAGGCCCGGTCGACGTTACCAGCGTCGTGATTGCGCTCGAAGGCGAGATTATCGCCAAGGGAAGCGTGGATCACGGGCGTCGATGGATCGAGCGCGGTGTGCATATCCGTTACGGCATCAAGCTCCTCGTACTCGACCAGGACGTGCTCCGCGGCATCCTCGGCCTGGGCTCGACTGGCCGCCACCACGGCCGCAACAGCTTCGCCCTGCCAGCACACGCGGTTGGTCGCAATGGCGCTCTGCGGCGCCGATTTCAGGCCCTTCAAATGCGAGAGCACGCCGACCCATGGGGTGATGACGGCGGCCAGTTCCTGACCTGTAATCACGGCGACCACGCCCGGCATTCGCCCGGCGGCGGAAGCATCGATGCCGCGGATGCTCGCGTGCGCGTGCGGCGAGCGCAGGAACACGACATGCACCATACGCGGCAGATCGATGTCGCTGACATAGAGCCCGCGCCCCTGCATCAAACGATCGAGGTTGGGCCTCGGCACCGTTTTTCCGATGTAGGAATTTGGGCGATCCAGCACCGAAAGCGTTTCGGTATTTATCCGTTTGGACGTCATGACAGGTGACCTGCGCGCGCCCGCGCGGTGGTCTCGATGGCATCGACAATCGCCTGATAGCCAGTACACCGGCAGTAATTTCCGGACAGATGTTCGCGAATCTGTTCCCGATCCGGTTGCGGTGACTGTTTGAGCAGATCCTGCGCCGCCATCAACATGCCCGGCGTACAGAAGCCGCATTGCAGCGCGTTACGCTCCCTGAACGCCGTCTGCAAATCGGCAATCTCGCCGCTATCGGACAGACCTTCGATCGTCTCCACGAACCCGTTCTGCGCCTGCACCGCAAGCGTCAGACAGGAACGAACGATCTCGCCATTGACGCGCACCGTGCAGGCCCCGCAGACCCCCTGCTCGCAGCCGACATGGGTGCCGGTCAGCTTGATGTGCTCGCGGAGAAAATCCGAAAGGTTCAGCCGCGGCTGCACATCGGCTTCGATTCGCTCCCCATTGATGCTGAGCGAAATCGTCACCGCGCCAGTCACGCTGCCGCTCCATCTACAAGATCGGGACGCGAAAGCAGAGAGCAAACGCCCCGCACGAGCAAGACCTTTGCCAGATGCCGACGCATCGCAGGCGTTGCCTGCTGATCGCCCAGGGGATCAAGCTCCTCACCCAATGAGAACGAAGCGTCGGACAAAACCGCAGGAGTGATCGCCACATCGATCAGCCTGCTAGCCGACTTGGCGAGTAACGGACGTTCGCCGACCGCAAAGAAGCCAAGGCGGATGTCGGCGAACTCCCCGCCGTTCACGATCGCCTGCGCTGCCAGGCCGACAATCGCATAGTCGCCATGCCGACGGGCGAACTCATGAAAAAAATGCCTCGAATGAACGGGCGCCAGTGGTAGCTCGACGGCGACGAGCACTTCCAGTGGCGAAAGCGCCGTTTCGAAGATGCCAGTGAAGAAAGAACTCGCGGCAATGCGCCGCTCACCGGCTGGACCGCGAGCGACGATGGCTGCGCCCAGTGTGACCATGCAGGCCGGCAGTTCGGAGGCTGGATCGGCATGAGCAAGACTGCCCCCAATCGTACCCCGGTTACGGATCGCCGGATGCGCGACATGGGCGACCGCCTGCGCCAACAACGGAGCATGCGCATTGACTTCCGCGGATCTCAAGAGATCAACATGGCGCGTCAGCGCGCCAATGGTGAGAACGCCGTCCTTCACCGCGATACCGCGCAGTTCGACCAACTCGCCGATATCGACTACAAGCTCGGGAGCTATAAGACGCAGATTCATCGCCGGCATCAGGCTCTGGCCACCCGACAAAAGCTTGGCCTTCTCGCCGTGCGCTGCCAGCAATTCCAGCGCGTGCGCGACGCTGGTTGCACGGGCATAAGCGAAAGCCGAGGCTTTCATTTCGGCGTGACCCTCCCCGGTCAAGTACCTGCATTTTCATTGGATTAGAAGGCTGCTATCTTCAAAGGTCAAGATCGTTATGGTGCGACTATCGCGACTTTGGACTTGTCTTCGCGCAGCAAAGGCCGCACGTTCTGCGCCGGCGAAAGGCTGGCCTTGGGGAAGCGCGGACGATGAAGCTCGGATTCTTTACGATGCCGATCCATCCCATCGGCAAAGATTGGCGGCTTTCCCTCAAGGAGGATCGCGAGGCCTTCCTACTGGCGGATGAGCTTGGGTTTACCGAGGCCTATGTTGGCGAGCATGTCACCGACAGGGCCGAGAACATCACCTCTTGCATAGCCTTTATCGCGTGGCTCGCCGCGGCGACAAGGCAAATCAAGCTTGGCACCGGCACGGTCAACATGCCAAACGCCCATCCGGCTTCGGTTGCAGCCTCGATCGCGATGCTGGATCACATGCTGGATGGACGCCTGATCTTCGGAATCAGCCCTGGCGGCCTTCTTTCGGACGCTGAGGTATTTGGAAATCTTGAGGCGGACAGGAACGCAATGTTCCTGGAGGCCATCAATCAGGTGCTGCAGATCTGGGCGAACGAACCGCCATATAATCTGCAGGGCAAGTACTGGAACATTTCGGTCCAAAAGACCCTGATCGAAGAGATCGGCCAGGGCTTCATCCCGCATCCGCTGCAACGGCCGCACCCGCCGATCGTGGTGACGGCGGTGGCTCCGTTCTCGAAGGGTGTGACGGAAGCAGCCGCACGTGGCTGGGATCCGATCTCGGCGAACTTCCTGATGCCAGCCTGGGTAAAGAGCCATTGGCCGAAATACGTCGAAGGCTGCGAACGTGCCGGCCGCGCCGCCGATCCGGCAAACTGGCGCGTTGCCAAGAGTATTTTCGTCGCGAAGGATGCGGCAACCGCGAAAGCCTACGCTACGGACCCAAACGGGCCTTACGTCTTCTACTACCGCTCGCTGTTCACCAAGCTGAAGCGCGGCGGCCGCATCGAGCTGTTCAAGACGCGTCGCGACCAACCCGACGACGATGTGACGCTGGAATCAATCTGCGACAAGCTGATCATTCACGGTACGCCGGAGAGCGTCGCTGACCAGATCCTTGCCTTTCAGGAGGAGACCGGCCCGTTCGGCACGCTGCTCTACGCCGGCAAGGATTGGAAGGATCGAGAGCTCGGACGCCAGTCGATGATCCTGATGGCCGAAAAGGTAATGCCGCGAGTCAATGCCGGGGTCCCCGACCGTTTGAAGGCTGCCGAATAGCCGGCTCACTCAAGGAACTATCGTGGCACTCAGCGATCGCATCCCGTATCAAGCGCTAATCGACCGGCCGCGGCTGAAACTTCCAGGCGGCAAGAAACTCGCGGTTTGGGTCATACTCAACGTCGAGGAGTGGCAGATCGAGAATGCTATGCCTCGCACGGTGCTAAGTCCGCCCATGGGCCAGCCGCTGTTGCCCGATATACCGAACTGGTCATGGCACGAATACGGGATGCGCGCCGGCTTCTGGCGCCAATTCAAGGCACTGACCGATCGCAGCATGCCGGTGACCCTGGCAATCAACGCCAATGTCTGCAACACCTACCCGCGCGTCGCATCCGCCGCGCGCGAGGCCGGCTTCGAATTCATGGGGCACGGCTTCGTGCAGGGCCCGATGCACAAGGTCGAGAACCAGGCAGATGCGATCAAGCGCGCGGTCGAGACGATTTCGCAGTTCACGGGAAAGCCGCCACGCTCGTGGGAAAGCCCGGGTCTAACGGAAACCGAGGAGACGCTGGATCTGCTGCGCCTCAACGGCATCGAGTATGTTGCGGACTGGGTGATCGACGATCTGCCGCAAGACATCGCCACGCCTCATGGCACCATCACCACGATCCCCTATTCCGTCGAAACCAACGATATCGTCATCCACGCGCTACAGCACCTGCCTTCCGAACAATTCCTGAAGCGGTGCACGGATCAGTTCGACCGACTGTATCTGGAAGGCGCGACGAATGCGCGCATCATGGCGATCTCGGTTCATCCGTACATCACAGGCGTGCCCCATCGCATCAAGTATCTGGAGGCGCTGCTCGACTATGTCCTCGGCCATGACGGCGTGGCACTGCTGACGGCCAGCGAGATTGGCGACTGGTATCGTGCAGAGATGGGAAAGAAATAGAGACCTCGTCGGCGTTTTGCGAATTCCGTAGAACCGTAGAAGCCGGAATACATGTTTGGATCACGTCGATTTCTTGCTATCGCCGGCAATGAATTGGCCGAAGCCACCGCGCGCAAACAGCAGTGGCTCCTGATGGTTGTAGGCGTAGGCCTCGACCGCCCCGAGGAAGATGATGTGGTCGCCGCCGTAGTACCGGTTGGCGGCCCGGCATTGAAAGTTGGCGACACTGTCAGCAAGCACTGGAGCATTGCCAAGCCCTGGCGTCCAGTTAACACCGGCAAACTTGTCGCCCGAAGATTTCGCAAACTGCGAGGCCAGTGCCCGCTGGGAGGCTCCAAGAATATTGACCGTGAAGTGGCTGGCATTCTGAAAGGTCGTCAGGCCCTGCGAAAACATGCCGAGGCTCCACAGAACAAGCGGCGGGTTCAGTGACACCGATGCAAAGGAATTGCAGGTTACGCCATACGGCTTTCCATCGGAAGCCATTGCCGTGACAATGGTAACGCCGGTCGCGAAGGTACCGAGCGCATTGCGAAAATCCCGGGGATCGATTGCCGAATTGTCGCTGGCAAGTTCGTTTGCCGGATCGGCCGGATGTTTGGGTGAGTCAGACATCCGCCAACCTCAGAGCGTCAGATTTTCGGACGGCAGACCAAGCGCCACACGTCCATAGTTGGTTCCCGCCGCATCGAAATTGAATGCGAGGTGAGAGTTCACCGCGTGCGCATCGCGAAACTGCCGTTGCAGCGCGCCCGATGTGAACAGGCTGCGTGCACCGGAAGCCGCGAACAGCAGCGAGACAGCTTCGGTGCAGAGGTTAACCGAAAAGGCACCGTCCCGCCGCAGCCTGGTCTTGACCGACAGGTCGGGAATTTCTCCACGCCTTGCGTCGGCCATCGCATCGATGCAGCTGGTACGCATGACCAGCCGAGCCGCATCGATCTTGGCGGATGCCTCCGCAATCTTGATCTGGGTCGTCTGCATGTCGCTGAGCTTGGCACGGTTGTAGGTCGAGGCCCGATGCCGCGCGAACTCGATATAGTCGTTCAGGCAGGCCTGCGCATTGCCGAGGCCGACGCCCGACAAAACATAAGGGAACAGCGAGAACACCGGCAGCGCATAAAGAGCGCTGGGATTGACGTTGCTTCCAGGTGTTGGCCCGCCGGTGAGATCGCTCACCGCCACCGTCATCTTGTCCGCGACGAATGCGTCGGCGACCTTCACATCGTTGGACCCCGTACCGCAAAGGCCCGTCGCGTTCCAGGTGTCGTTGATCTTGTATTCGCTCCGGTTGAGCAGGAATATCCGGTACTCGATGCCGTCGGCCTCATCGTCGGAAGACACCACGCCGGCGAGCATGTTCCAGTCGCAGGACTCCACACCCGAGGAAAACGGCCAATGACCATTCAGCACATAGCCACCATCCACCTTTTTGGCGCGGCCGGCCGGGAAGATGAACGACGATGCAATCAGCGAATTCGCGTCCCTGCCCCAGACCTCATCTTGAGCATACCGGTCGAACATTCCCAGCATCCAGTGATGGCTCGCCAGGTTGGCAAAATTCCACGCCACCGACGCATCCGCCTGTCCCAGCGCATCGGCGCAATCGATAAGCGCGACATAGTCCAACTCAGAGCCGCCCACACGCTTAGGCTGCACGATTCGGAACAGACCGGTATCATGCAAGTCGCGCTCCGTCTCCGGCGGCAGCCGCCGGAGTCCTTCAGTCCTCGACGCACGATCGCGCAATCCTGGAATCAGCGCCCTGGCACGCGCGACCATCGCGGCATAGACCTGCGTACCAGGCCCCGCGAAAGCATCTGAGTTCGGCCCGCTGCCGTCCGCCGCCATAAGCGTCTTCCTCACTGGCTCGGTCGATCCCGCATATGCTGCAACCGAGCCTTGCCAGTCTACCGCCCTGACACCAATGATCAAGGCATGCAACTGACATGGCTACCCCGCATTAGCTCCACGATACTCCCAAAACAGAAAAAAGCCCGGCAGCCAACTGGCCACCGGGCGAATTCTGCGATTGAGAAGGCAGGAACAGGCCCTCCCGCTACTTGATGAACTTCCGCCAATAGAGAGTTTGCGGCCAAGCCCAGGGATGCTTCGGTTCGAACAGATGGTAGCCGGCGCGTATAAAATTATTGGCGGACGAGAGATTGTCGGTCGTATCGGAAACGATTGAACACCAACCGTTGAGGCGAGCTCGCACCTCCATGGCCCGCATCAAACGCAGCTGAAGCCGGTTTCCCCAGTGCCTGCTCAGAACCCCGACACGGCAGAAATAGCCGGCATTGCAGACGTGCGTGGAGAGAGTGAGCCCTGCAAATGCGACTGATTCCGCCTTGTGAAGCGCGAGCCACCAGTGTCCCTGATCGAACTTCGGAACAGACGCGGCGTCAAGGAAGGTCAACAGATGAAGTTCGGCCAGCGTGTCAGCAATTTCGTCATCAGCTCCGTCAACGGCACGAATCCGGTACATGCAACTACACCTGAATTCTGACTCTTGGCTTAGGTAAGAGAATGTTGGACATACGTCTGGCCACGTTTATTTGCCTAGCGTCGCCTTGATGCCGAGCCAGATTGCCCCGACGACCCCGGTCACGAGCACCGTGATGACCGCCTTGAAAGTATAACTCTGCGCTTGTTCGACGCTTCTTCGCCATCGGCGGAGGAGGCCTTTGTCGGACCAACACTCGTCCGGTTCAGATATTGAAGATGCTCTTTGATCGCAGGCGGCGGAGCAGCAGTAAAACTCGGCAATAATCCTGGCGGCGTGCTACCGGGGTATGCAAATTCTCTGCGACGAGCGGCACTCAGCTGTGCCTCCGTGAATGGATGGTAGACCCGACCGATCCCGCGGTCTGGACCCGGCTCATCCAACCGCCCGTGCCCGCGATATTCAATGTCATAGGAAGTACCCTGGCTCCCGGAATCATATTGTCGTCTCGCTGCTTCCCGAGCCAGTTCAATATGTGGCCTTTTCCAATTGTTGTGACGAAAGTCAAAATCGGTGTCGAGCGGTCTGATTTCAACTCTCTTGAACGTCTTGGTCCCATCTGGGTTAACGACGACATCACCAGAGATCCTAGCGCTTTCGTCTCCGAACACGAGCGCTCGGGTCTTGAAATCGTCAGATTCCAGATTCGTAAGATAATGCGCTATCCCCGACTTTACCGATGGGTCTCGCTCGTTAAGTGGCGCCAATTTCCAGAGATCATACGTCCCCGGGGCGAGATCACGACGACCGAGAACTCTATCGATGATCGGAAACATTCCCGGATGATAGTATCGCCCTGCGCCTTCGCTCATGTACCAAGGCATGTCCACCGCAACGGGCAAGGGTCGCCCCAGCGACCGGGACAGGCGTACCCGACGCGGAGGGCCCGTAGTAGTGGTCGAGAAATTGCTGCCACGTCCAACGATCACCATTTTTTCAGCTTGACTTCATTTCCAGACATGACTTTTTTGCCATTAATAGTCTGCATCTTTGTAGGAATCAGAAGTGGAAATCGAGCCGCAGTTCGATATCGCGACAAGGGCGGTATGGCTCTTCGCACTTCTCGACGGCTGCCAATACATGCCAGAGGGAACGGCTGAAATGCTTGCGCCAAGATGAACGTCCCAGAAAATCAAACCCAGAATGTTGCGATACCGAATGGCGTTACAGCAATTTTCCGTCCTCTCGAGGGCAGCAACAAAATCTGGCGCGCTTCCGAAGCGCTCGGAGCTGAAAAACGGATTCTTGACCATTTTTCTCTTTGCGACAGCAATCGCGTCCTCCTCTGACTGAATGGGATGATCTCCCGGTTCGCAAAAATTGTTTGTGCGATAGACAAGCTGAGCCATCCCCACGATCACGGAAAAGATCAACGCAAGAATCACATTCCTGGTACGAAGCATTTTCTTCATGCTTCACTCGATCCCCTGAGAGAACCAGCTCTGCCACTACCATTGATATCTTTCATGAACAGCGCCACGGCTTTGAGTGCAAAGTTTAGGGGCTTATCGTGCAGATCCGCGGCCCCTCTTATCCTTTCTCAGCGTCTGCTGGATTTCCGCGCATGATAGAGCGCCACCGCGTCCTTGATATCGCCCGAGCTCGATAGCCTGGCGCTCAGCGTCCGCAGATCTGCGTGCTGCCGTTCTGCCGGGGAGCGCGCCGTGCCGGGCCGCAGCACCGGCGGCAGCGGCCTCGCAGCCGCCGCATCCTTTGCCTTCATCATCAGGCGATATTTGCCCGCGTCATACTGAAGCCCACGAAAAATAATCAGCCCGTCGCCGGGTGTCTCGATCTTGTCATTGAACAGCCTGAAGCCGCTGCCGACGCCCAGCGACGTGATCTTGCTTTCGATCAGCCGCTTCGAGGATTGCGCCAGCGTCCGCTGCGCCTCCCGGATACAGACCGCAAGCGTGCCGCGCTCTGCCTGGCAGGTCTCAACCAGGAGTTCGCCGAAGAAGTGCGATTTACCAGAGCCGCGGCCGCCGTAAACTCCTTTGTATCGGGCGGGCACAAGCAGCGGCTCGAAAACCTTCGCTGTCGGAATTCTTAGAATGGCCAATGACGCGTCCTGTCTGACGATGGGGTCGAGCGCGAAGTCAGCGGATCGGCATTTGCTCTCTGCAGGCCATTGAGCGCGCGAAATAGCCAGGGTTGCGGCGGCTCGTCGGTTTCGAATCCGGTACCGTGCGGCGCCAGCACGCGCGGGAATGGATTTGCGGAGTCGTTGCCGGCCAGCGCGGCAATTCGGCCAGCGAGGCTTCTTGGCGATTCGAGAGAATAAAGGCTGGGAGGTCGATCGGGTTGAGAAAACCCCGTCACTCCATTGGGATTTCCGGTTGGATAGACGCTTCCGCCCAATGACGCGGTGCGCGGCATGACACGACCATTCAAAACGCGGACACTCTGATCATCGTTGAAGCCGGTTGTCGCCTTTTCAGACGATGGCTGCTCTACCGCGCTGCGGACAAAATCGAAAGATGGTTGGTTGGCGATCCTCCGACTCAAAACTCGAATCGGCTTTCTGGCTGCACCAGGCTGCGGCGTCGGCACTGGTGGCTGGGTCTCCAAGCCAATTGGCAGGCCACCGTCGTTTAGAAATCTAGGGCTTATCACCCTGGGGTCATCAATTGGGTCGTCGGTATTCGGAGGAACCCGCCAAATACCACTCCTGCCTTCACCATATCGTGCGGCTTCCTCGACCTGCAGCGTCGCTCGGTCGATAAGTCCAATGATGGAATCAACGATCAAGCCGGGATCGTCGATAAATTGCTTCGATGCAATCACGCTGTTCTTGAATGTATTCAGATCTTTGACCGTACTATCTCCCAGCTCACCTACCAGCGGCTTTCGTGGCCCAGCGTCCCAGTAAGATCCAGGTCCGTTCAGATAGTAATCGATAACCGCGTTTGCGTGAGCAATCATTTCGGCCCTATCCGCCTCGGTTATCGTAGTGGCTTTGAAATTTGGTGGGGGCAGCGGCTTTCTTTCTATCGGCGCCATGGAGATGATCCCGGTCGTTGTAATGCGGCCTCAATAGCCCGCGAAAAGAAACAGCCAGCCTAGTCAGGCCTCCGCTGGCTCCAGCGAATCAAAAACGGGGGGTCAAGGTAGGACAGCTACGCTACGGGCTCGCATGCTGTTGCTCCGGCCCACCAAACCTTAAGCGAACACGGGCACACTTACGGGCACAAGCGAGCTAAATGCCGAACTGTCCGCCTTTACTGGGCGGCCTTTTTGCAGCCCCTCTTGGCAGATGAAATTTCAGATAGAGAGCACCCACGCGTTCGTTCTGAACAAACAAACCGCCCCTGGCCCTGGCTCCCTTGAAGAACGGCACTCGAGACAGCGGCTTGGACGGATCGACAGTTATGGAGCCTGCGGCGTCGGCGAAATGGCAGCAGCTAGGATCGCTACTATACAAACGAATACGAGCGCGCACAGGATCGCCGCGGAATATGTCCACGCTGAATGTCAGCCCCAACGATTCCATCTTCGCGTAGCACACTTGGCCAAATCGACAATCAAGCGAGCCGGCGTCCCGCCCTTGTTCCGTATCGGCGCCGAAGTCGACGCTAAAGTCTGCAGCAAGCACGACGTTGGCCGATAGGAGAATGCCAACGAGCACCAGACATGCAGCAGTTGAATTTCGCGCGTAACTTCTCACGGTGGCTTCTCTCTAACCCATGCACTGCATTCCAGTTGGATACGCGGACTTGGCATCGGTACTATCGATTCATTGCCTTCGAACGCGATGTCCTATGCGATTTCAGCGACAATTGAACCTTAGATGAAGCGCACCTACGCGTTGGTTCTCGATGAACAAGGCGCCCCTGGGTCCCATCCCTTTATACAGCGGCAGTTGCTTTGGCTTCTCGGGATCGACTACGATCGAACTCGCAGGGCCCGCGAAGTAGCAACAATCCAGATTGTCACCATCTAACCTTACGCGAGCATACAGAGATTTGCCTCGGGACACCTCCACACGGACTATCAGTCCCAGAGATTCCAGCTTTCCATCATAAACTTGATCGAATCGACAGCTGATCGTGCCCGCATCTTTTCCTCGGTCGGTTTCGGCACCAAAGTCGAGACTGTAGCCGTCAGCGACAGCGGGGCTGTTCGATAGCAGAGTGCCGACGACGGAAAGAGCCAAGACTGCCGCTGCTGAATTTCCGGCTAACGCTCGCACTTCACCTTCTCTACACGCTGCCTGAATGGAGCAACCTTCCATAGAACATAAAGTGAACAACGTCAAATCCGTCGCATAGACCGAGGCCCGAAAGCGACTCAAACTTCGTCGCTGTCCGCCCGTTCTGGACGAACAATGACCCGCTCGATCCTGTGAACAAGCTCGAGCGCCCCGTTGTTACTGTTATCCAGCGGTTGCGTGGCCTTGCCCCAGCCGCGATCGAGAATGGCGTTGGCGGCCGAGACGCGCGCGGCAGGCGTCGCCTCGTTGCACCGCATGATGCCCACGAGAACGCGGATCGCCGTCCGTGTGTGGCTCCTTGCCAGTGAACGAATTTCTACAAGCGACTTGGCCATTCAGCCTTCCCGGCCGGCTGACTCGGCGCACTTCACTGACCTTGACTCTACAGGATCAATGTTCAGATCGCGCACGGCAGAGCGGAACGCAATTGTCGGAAAATCCGTTTGTCCATCGTTGCGCTTCGGGCGCGGGATGACCTGAATGATCTCGATGCTCACGATAAATCCTCCGATACGGTGATGATGACGTGACCGACGCGCGCGAGCGATATCAGGCAAGCGGTCATCGGCGCCTCTCCAAAAGAGGAATGTGCGGCATGGTCGCGGTGCGGGCGCAGAACCATTTGGGGCGCGAACCTTATCCCGTTGGGGGCCGCGTGCGGCGGCGGCGACGATCCGCGCCGCAAGCCGGCGCGTTCGCGCGCACCGGCCAATTCACTAGTGTGTGCGAATGAAGGCTCGGACGACGGCATGCCCACGACGCCCAGGCGACGGGCGTTGGGAGATGCGGCGTCGTGCTGGGCAGCCGCCGTCCGATTGGGGAATTTCGGAGAGAAGATTTCAACAAAAAACCCGCGACGGATCTCTCCGTGCGGGCCTTACGATTTTTGCGATGATGATATTATGCCAATGATTTGCCCGACGTGTCAAACCATCCTCGAGCCGTTACCGAACTGCATAAAATGCAGCGGAATAGTTTCGACGAACTGTAACTGCTTTGGGCGATCATCCCAAAAAAGAAAACTCGCAGCCGGTTTTCAGCGCCGGCTATACGGTATCGGCGATGGTGCCAATGTGCCCCTGATTTGCCCGACGCATCAAGCGCTGACGCGATCAGACGGAGTTCGGCGACATCGAAACCAGATCAATGGATGCCGGAGGCTGAGGCCCGGCTGGAGCGCAAGGAGGCGTTCGATGTACTTCGTTGCTGCCCTGCTCACTGTTCTGTCAGGCGCATTCTATGCGGCAAGCCGTCACGAAATCGGTTCGATCGGCGTCACGATGTGCCAGTATGGCAGCCCGTTCTGCGACAATCCGCTGCTGGTGCTGGTAGGTGCAGGCTTGGCCGCCTGCTGGGCCACATTCGTCAGCGTGCGCTGAAGCGCTTGCTAAGAGGCTGGCTGACTTTCGTGATGATATAATTATGCCCGTGATTTGCCCGACGTGTCAAACGACGCGCGTTTGCACGCGGCTTGAGCGGCATCCGACGGCAAATACGATCCTAGCGACGTGTTGGATTAGCCGGATGGATCGGCTTCGGCCCGGCCGGGTCAGGCTCCACTTGCAGCTTCGGGTCGGTCGGCTTCACCTCTGCGCCTGCCGCCCGGGCGGCCTCGCCGGTGGTGCTGTAGTGCGCGATGACAGCCGGCTGAACCTTCGGCTTGTTCCACGGCCCATAATCCACGATGAGGATGCTGAGCGTGCCGACAATCGCAACCGCAATCGCGACGAACAGCGGCGTGCCGCCGCTTCGCCTCCTCCTGGTCTCGCTCGAATGAACTTGCGTCATTTCAATGCCGTAGCTTGGTTTCCTCTGCCGGAGTCAAATCCCGGACGAAGGGAAGGTTCCCGCATTTCTTCCGTCAGCAGACACCCGCTTCCGGAACAAATCTGCTGCCCAGGCATTGTCGGCCATCGATTGCAGGCGCGCCTTGCGCTCAGTGAGTTGCACACCGTGAACATGGAAACATCAGACTTGTCGCAGCCCGGGACGGCGGAGCGCGCCATCGACACCGCGACCGACGTCTCTCGCACGATCACGGAGGCATCTGCTGCGCTCCGGATCGCCACCGACGGTCTGTGCAACGCAATTGCGACGGCGCGGCAACCGGGAAAGCCGCTTGCGACGATCGCCGCCATCACACGCGAAGCGCCGCTCGCCAGCCTGTTCGTCGCTTTTCTGTTCGGGATCGCGGTCGCACGGCGGCGCTAGCCCTCCCCCTGGGCGCGGCTGCTTCAGAATTTGCCCTTCGTTGCGTCCTTGGCCGCCGACATGACGCCGCCGGTGATCTGTCGCATATGTTCCCCGGCATTGGTGAACTGGCTTCGCAGGAATTCCGACTGGATCTGCATCGCCTCCTGAAGATCGGTCGCATGCACCAGCTTTCGAGCGTGCTCGAACGCAGCCTTCATGTTCTGTTCGGTGAAGGAGAGCGCCTGTCTGGAAATCTCGGTGCCGGCGCCGGGCATCGAAGTCATGGACTTGCCGGCGGCATCGAAGAACATGCCAAAAGCCTTCTCCGCCTGATCGATGGTTTTTTCGGCCAGATCACGCAGTTCGGCCGGGACTTCGAGTTTTGGTTCAATCATGATCGCCATCTCCAATGTCGCCTTTGCAGGTTAGCATAATTCCCGGCCGCGTCTTCGCCGTATTAACCAATGGAGGTCGGACCAAGCGCCGGGCTGCCGCACGCCCTTATCGCCCAAAGTTCAAGGAATGATTTCCTTTGCACGCGCGGAGCCGATTCCAATGGTGGCAGCACTGTGGCATAGTGATTCGGGGATGAGGAATTGATTGTGGCGTTGCGTCTCTGGATACGTCTCTCTTGGGACATGGGGATAGGATGCTGCGATCTTTCCGGCCGACGCCGACCTGCACGCGATTTCAAACCAGCATAGAAATGCCTTGCATGAAATGCGGCGCACAAATGCGCCTGGCCGCGATCGAGCCACGCGACCAGAACTACGATCTGCTGACCTACCGGTGCGCGCCCTGCGACTCCGGCGAGAGTTTCCTGAAGGCGCGCTAGCGAAATCCCTATCCGTTCACCACGGCAATGCCAGCCTGCGTGAGCACGGGTCCTTCGTCGCGCACGTCGATCAGGCCGAGGTCCTTCAGAACCGTGAGATCTTCCTCGCTGACAGGCGACATCTTCAGCCTGCGCGCCTGTATGTCCCGCAACGTCCAGCGGAGACCGATAGCCCTCTCGAGGCTGAGTTCAGCAAAGGGATTGTCCACCATTAGCATTCGATTGTTGGCCTGCCGGAATCAGATCTTGCTGCGACGCCTCTTCGGGCACCCATGACAATGCGTCAATCACCGCCTCTGTTCCAGAGGCGACAATGCTTCAAACACCTCCCGGCCGCGCTCCGCCCGACTGCACGCCAGGCGCCAGAGCCCGCCGGTAAAATTCAGTAACGATAGGGCTCGATATCGAGCAGCGGAAAAGCGCTGAAGACGCTCGGTAGGTTCGTCGGTGTCGCCGGGTGTAGATAGGACTTGTTCAGTTCGCCAAAACTGGTGACGCCGAGGAGTCCGAGACAGCGGATCACCTCGTCCTCCAGCAATTCCAGCATACGCACGATGCCGGCCTCGCCCGCGGCGGCGAGCGCCCAGCATTGCAGACGGCCGATTCCGACCAGATCTGCGCCGGACGCGATCGCCTTGACGATGTCGGTGCCACGGCAGAACGAGCCATCGATCATGATCCTGGCACGGCCGGCCACGGCATCGACGATCTCTGGCAGCACATGCATCGCCCCGCGCCCGTGATCGAGCTGCCGTCCGCCGTGGTTCGACACATAGATCCACTCCACGCCGTGGTCGATGGCGATTCTGGCGTCTTCTGCAGTAGCGATACCCTTGATGACAAGCGGAATTTTATACTTGTCCTTGATCAGCTTCACGGTGCGCCATTCGAGCCCTTTCTGGAAGTCGCCGCCGGTGGCGCGGATACGGCTCTCGCGGACGTATCGCTTGGCGATATCGCGTTCGCGCCGGCTGTAATGCGCGGTATCGACGGTCAGGCAAAACGCAGCATAGCCGTTATCGATGGTGCGGCTGACGACATCTTCGACAAAGGCGTCGTCGCCGCGAACATAGAGCTGATAGATCCGGAGCGCATCCGGCGCGGCCTTCGCCGTCGCCTCGAGCCCCGGCTCGGACACCGAGCTCAGCATGTGGGATGCGCCGAACTGCCCTACCCCGCGCGCGACCGCAGCGCCTGAATCGGGATCGAAAATCTCCAGCGCGCCGACCGGCGCGATCATGACCGGCAGGCGCATGCGGCGTCCGAACAATTCGGTGGACGCGTCGACCTTGGCAACGTTCCGCAGCACCCGCGGCCGGAATGCAATCTCGTCGAGCGCCATCCGGTTGCGGCGCATGGTGGTCTCGGTCTCCGCGGCACCGGCGATGTAGTCCCAGGCGTTCTGGTTGAGCCGGGAGCGAGCTTTCCGCACAAATTCGTGGAGGTTCTGGAATTCCTCGCCGCTGGCGCCGAGCTCAACATTCCGCTCCGGCCGAATGGGCGGCGTCCCTTCTTTCATGGTGTTTCTCTCCCAAGCTTTGGCGACACATTAGCCGCAGACAAAAGGGAAAAGCTACCGCCTTGAACGGGTTAAACGGATGCGAGAATGGGGGGCTGCCATACGCTGGCGAGTTGGATCGCCGGCAGAGAAAGAATTCTCGCCCCGCGACGCCGCCTCAGGCCGTATTGCCCGCCTTGCCGAACGCTCCCGCCTCGGCCAGGGCCGCGATGCGACGGTCATCGTAACCGAGGGTCTTTCGGAGCACTTCCCTGGTATGCTCGCCGAGCAGCGGCGCCGCCACGGGATCGATGGTCGGGGTCAGGCTCATATTGAGCGGCGTTTCGATGTTGGGCACGGTGCCCGCCGTCGGATGCGGGATCCGGCTGAGGCGATGGCGGTCGCGCACTTCCGGTGCGTTGAAGCCCTCCTCTACCGTTCGCAGATAGCCGACCGGGATGTTGGCCTTCTTCATCTTCGCCATCCAGTGCTCGAGGCTGTCGCCTGCAAAGACACTGGCGATGATGGCCCGCAACTTTTCCTTATTGGCCGTTCGCTGCTTCCGATGGGCGAATTCGGGATCGGTGACAAGATCCGGCCGATCGAGCACGTCGGTCACCAGCCGACGGTAAAGCCGGTCGTTGGCGCACGCCATGTAGAGGGGTCCGTCGGAGGCTTGATACACCCCGACGGTGGGCGACCCGTTCGGCGAATTTCCAAAGCGGCCCGGATTCTCACCGCTGATCAGGTAGGCCATGCCGTAAAAACCGGTCATCGCCACCGCGGTGTCGATCAGTGCGACCTCGACCTGCTGGCCGCGGCCCAGCCGGTCCCGGGCGATCAACGCCAGCAGGATCGCGTTGCAGGCCGACATGCCCGTCGCCATGTCGACGATCGGCGGCCCCGTGCGCACCGGCTCCCCGTCGGCAAAGCCATTGAGCGACATGAAGCCGCTTTCGGCTTGCGTGATCGGATCGAAGCCGGGGCGCAGGGCCCACTCTCCCTTGCGGCCATAGGCCGAGATCGAGCAATAGATCAGGCGCGGATTAGTAGGCGCGACCGACGCATAGTCGAGCCCGAACTTCTTCATCACCCCGCCGGAGAAATTCTCCACCACCACGTCGGCCTTCGCGATCAGTTCGCGCGCAACCTCCAGCGCCGCCGGATTGTTGAAATCCAGCACGATACCGCGCTTGTTGCGGTTCAGACTGAGGAAGGCCGCGCTCTCACCGCCGATTTCCGCATGCTCGTAGTGACGCGTATCGTCACCGCCCTCGGGGTTTTCAATCTTGATGACCTCGGCGCCAAAATCGGCCAGCGTCTGCGTGCAGGCGGGCCCGGCGACAACCCGGGTGAAGTCGACGACCAGCAGACCATCGAGGGCTTTCGGTTCGCCCTGCGCGCGCGGTGTTCGTTCCGGCAATTGCGGTCTGGCAGTCATTTCCGGCATTTCCCCTGTTATTTTGCCTGATGAAACCGGCGTTCTCGCCGCGACAGGCACTTCGGGGGTCTTTTTACCGGAAGCAGACAGGGAGCGCCAAACCCCGATTTTGCAGGGCGGGACCTGCCGCTGACATAGCTCTTGAGCTCCAGGGCATGGCTATCTGCAAGACTCCACCGCTCAATCCGGGGATCGAGCGGTGGGTGTCGTTCGTAAAGCTGCTGACGCTTGGAAGCGCGACCTATTCGGTGATCATTTCACCGGAACCGCCGAGTTCGGCGGGAAAGTCCTTCAGCTTCGGCAGCCCATCTCGCATCGGCAGCACCGTCTCGGCATAATTGACGTGGACGCCAGGTGAGAAGGCAAGGGTCGGAAGGGTGGCCGCGAAGACATCGACGAGCCCGAGCGTCGGATGGCTGGTCATCAGATGCCCGCCGCACTTGGCGCAGTATCTGCGCTGGCTCATCGGCGTCTTCGCGAACGTCGCAACGTGCTCGGCCCCGGCCGTGACCTGAACCGCTTCCGGCTTCCAGAGCGTGAACGCATTCACTGGGCCACCGGACCAGGAGCGGCAGGAACGGCAATGGCAATACCCCATTCCCTCCGGGGTACCCGTCACCTGCACCTCGACAGCACCGCAAAAGCAGCTTCCAGTGTGCTTCATAACTTGCTCCCTACGGATGATCGAATAGTTCTCAGGTCGATTTGCGCCAGGGGAGCAACATGGAAACCCGCTCCCGGTACTGGCGGTACTCATCGCCGAACATGCCGACGAGATCGCGCTCCTCGAGCGCAATGCCGACGAAGATGTAGGCGGTGGTCACTACAGCGAACAGCAGGTGCCCGGCGCTCATCACCGGAGCCGCCCAGAACGCGATGATGAAGCCGAGATAGATCGGGTGCCGGACGAAGCTGTAGAGGAACGGCGTGCGGAACACCGGCGCCGGCATCTCGCGGCCGACCAGATTGTTGGCGACCTGATGCAAGCCGAACAATTCGAAATGATTGATCATGAACGTACTCGTGAACACGATCACCCAGCCGATGAACGACAGCGCCGCAATGGCGGCCGCAATCCCGGGCTCGTCGACGCTCCAGATCACAGTCTGCATCGGACGCCATTGCCAGAACAACAGCAGAAGCGTCAGACTTGCGAACAGCACATAGGTGCTGCGCTCGACCGACTTCGGAATAAACCGCGTCCACCATTGCTTAAACGACTTACGCGCCATGACGCTATGTTGGACGGCGAACAACGACATTAGCGCAAGATTGATGACAATCGCTTCAAAAACGGGTGATTTCGCGCCTGTATCGATGTCTTTCGGGACGACGAGGCCCGAGACGAAGCCGATGGCGTACAAAATCGTGATGAGAAATGTGAGATAGGCCACAGCGCCGAATAAAAATGCAGTGCTCTTTGCTATCCGATTGCCCGGCATCGCCGGGCCAATGGTTTGGGTCTGGCTCATGACTAAAACTCCGCTCCAGGCAATGGGGGGAAATTCCTGGTCTTCTCAGGATGCAGCAAAAGCGAACACAAGACTTTGCCTGACGCTTGATCTCTTCATGAGAATTTCTTTAGAAAAGTTGCGACGACGCACGTGAAATTCAGCTTCGATAGTCACATCCTGGATACCGATCTTCGTGAGTTGCGCCGTGACCGTGAACTGGTTGCGATGCAGCCGCAGGTCTTCGATCTGCTCGTACACCTGCTCAAGCACCGCAACCAGGTCCTCAGCCGGGACAATCTCATCGAACTGGTGTGGGGCGGCCGGACCGTCTCCGATTCGACGCTCGACAGCCGTATCAACGCCGCGCGGAACGCGATCGGCGACAACGGCAAGGACCAGCGGCTCATCCGCACCTTTTCACGCAAGGGGGTTCGCTTCGTCGGCACCGTCAACGGAGCGCACGACGCCCAGACAGGACCATCGCAGGACGCCGAGCGGCGACAACCGGAACTATCGCTGCCCGACCGGCCGGCAATTGCGGTGCTGCCGTTCGACAACATGAGCGGCGACCGGGAACAGGAATATTTTTCCGACGGAATCACCGAGGACATCATCACCGCGCTGTCGAAACTGCGCTGGTTCTTCGCGATCGCCCGCAACTCGTCCTTCACTTACAAGGGTAAAGCGGTGCACTTGAAGCAGGTCGCAGCCGAGCTTGGCGTACGCTACGTGCTCGAAGGCAGCGTGAGAAAGAGCGGTGACCGCGTCCGCATCACCGCGCAGCTCAACGATACCGCCACCGGCAGCCACCTCTGGGCCGAGCGTTTCGACCGCAACCTGACCGACGTATTCGCCGTTCAGGACGAGATCACTGACGCCATTGTCGCGGCGATAGAACCGCAGATTTACGCTGCGGAGAACTTCCGAAGCCGGCGTAAGCCGCCGAGCAGCATGGACGCGTGGGATCTCGTGATGCGCGCGCTATCGCATCACTGGCGGATCACTCGGCCTGACAGTATCGCCGCGCAGGACTTGCTGGAACGGGCAATTGCAATCGACCCCCACTACGGTCAGGCGCTGGCCCTGTTCGCGACCAATCACATGTTCGGGGTACATCTGGGCTGGAACGATATCGCTGTCGCGGCGCCCGTCGCCGAGCGGGCGGCGTTGGCGGCCGTCACCGCAGACACTGAGGATGCGTGGGCGCACACCGCGCTTGCCAGCGTGTACTTCTCCACGCGCCGCCTCGAGCATTCGCTGGGCGAGTTCGAAGTAGCGCTGCAGCTCAATCCCAACTTCTCGCTGGCGCAGGGATATTACGCCCTCGCCCTATCGTATTGCGGGCGATGGCAGGACGCCTACGCGGCAACGCAACGCGCCATCCGCCAGAGCCCGCGCGACCCCTCCGCCGCGATCTATTACGGCGTCGCCGCCTATGCCCAGTTCGTCGGGAGGAACTACCAGGAGGCGATTGCTCTGGCGCGCGAGGCGACCCGCCAGCGCGGCGATCTCAGCGGTGCCTACCGGGTGCTGACGGTCGCAGCCGGTATGACCGGCCAGATCGAGATGGCCCGGACGGCGCTCCAGGAGTTGCGCCGGACCCAGCCCAATATTTCGCTGGCCTGGATCGCGACCCAACTGCCCTGGAAGCTCGACGCCGATCGCGAGCATTACCTCGAAGGCTTTCGCCGCGCCGGGCTGGAATAGCCGCGGTCCGGGCCGGCTGTAGTGCGAGCCGACCCGACCAGCGCCCCGCACGTCAGCGCAGGACGTTGTTGACGGGTATCGGGTGCTCGGTGGCATACCCATAGAGCAACGCCAGACGATCAAGACATTCGCGCAAGCGCCGGGAGAAATAGTCGTTCCAGCGCTGGGTGCGCAGTCCTCGCCGCAACCCGACCTGCTCCATGGTCAGCCCCTGGACCAGGACGTCGTGCACCAGCGCCGAGCCGTCGGCGCCCAGTTCCCGCTCGGCCCTGTTCAGCCGCAGCACAGCCTTGCGCTGGCCTTCGGTGATCGGCTCGCGCCTCTGCCCGCCGTCGACGTACTCCCGGGTCGGATCGACCGCCTGCGGGCCACGTTCGGCCTTCTCCCAGTCGGCCTGGAAGGCCCGGCCGCCCTGATATTGCGCCTCGTCGATCTGGCGGTGCGCGTGCAGCCGGCCAAGCGGATCGTTACGGATGGAACGCAGGGCAACGATCTTCTCGCCCGGCTCCAGCGCCAGCGGATTATCGACCTCGACGGTCGCAACCTCGGCGTTGCGCGGCAAATCGCGGGACCTCCGGTCATGCGCTCTGGCGGAGTTGTGTGGCTTCTTGCGCTTGGCTTTCGGCATACGTGAAAGACTCCTCTGAAAGGACTGTGAACTGGTCAAAAGATACTCAGGCCGCCCCGACGACCCACAGCGAAGCGGTGCTCACTACGTGCTCCAGCGGCGGGAGCGGGATCGGGTCGCGGCTCAAATGAAAGTGCGGCGTGCAGTAGCTCGAACCGGTGCGGCGGGGGTGGCCGCAGAAGGTGATGGCCTCTCCCTCTTCGTCTCCGCCATAAGGATACCGGCAGTCGCCATGCTTGAGATCGGTCAGCGAGAGATGCCGCGGCTCGATTTTGGCGCAGCGCAGCTTCCTCGGCTTGACCCTCTTGAACACCGGGACCGGCCAAACAAGCGCCGGCATCCTGAGCCCGGTCGGGAGAACTTCAGCAATTCCCTGCACTGTTGCAGGCTTGTCACCTGCTGGCGATGTCGAGCGCACTACGCCTGTGAGCCCCATGCGCGTGGCGCGACCGAGTGCCGCGTTGCGCGAATAAGTGGTGTTGAACCTTGAATTGATTGCCTTCGCGATCTCCGAAAAAGACATGCCTTTGCCCAGATGCTCTCGCAGGGCGTCCGAATGCTCGGGCGCCCAGTTGGTGGGTTCCATGATTTTTCCTACTCTTGTCGACGCCGCCCGACGCCTCGTTCAATTTCTGATATTCAGAAATAAAAGTCAAGCTTGATTTCTGATAATCGGAATTGCTATCGTTTCTGAAATTCGGAAAGGTCGGACCATGCTGGACATCAGGTTGATCGAACGGGGGCTGCAAAAGCCGGGCAAGACCAAGGGCGGACTTGCTACGGCGATGGGCGTCCGCCCCGGCGCGGTCTCCGAGATCCTGTCCGGGATTCGCCTGATCAAGGCTTCGGAAATCGCGCCCATCATGGAGTACCTGAATCTGAACTCCGTACCGATCATGGGCCGCGTTGGTGCCGGAGCCTCGATCGAGCCTGAACATGAACAGGTACCGCCGGAAGGCCTCGGCGAGGTCGAACTTCCCTTCCCGATTGCCGAAGAGACCATCGCCTTCGAAGTGGCCGGCGATTCCATGCTGCCGAAATACGAGAATGGCGATATTATCGTGGTCTATCGCGAGCAGCGCCATCCGCTGTCGAGCTTCTACGGGGAGGAAGCCGCCGTCCGCCTGAAGACCGGTGAGCGCTATCTGAAGACGATCGAGCGGGGCAAATCCCCGACGTCTGTCAACCTCACGAGTTTCAACGCCAAGCCGATCACGGGCGTAAAGCTCGAATGGATTGGCGAAATCTGTGTCACCCTGCCCCGCGGGCAGATCGAGCGGCTGCGCAACAGGGCCGCCGCCCGGACGCGCAAGGCGGCAAAGGCGCAGAGTGCCCGCACACCTGATAAACAGTGAAGTCGCCGCAACCTCTACACAGACTGATTCCACGCCCCACTAGCGCTGGCACCCCACGCGTCGTCTGCAATTTCTGATTTACCGAATTTGCACTTGACATACTTCCGATTTTCCGAAACAATAGCGGCATTGATTTCGGTATCGACTCCGAGGGCAGACAGCCGGCATGCAGTATTTCGTCGTGATGATCGACTACGGCCGCAGCGGCCGCGAGGCCATCGTCGATCCCGAAATAACAAGGCGCGAGGTCATCTCCCGGATCTCATCCGGCGAGTACAAGAACATCAGCTTCATACATGAAATCGCGGATTCGTCTGTCGAAGATGTCACCGCCGACATCATGATCGAGGCTGCGGTGCCGGACATCGGCGCGACGGAAGCCGACCTGAAGGCCAGCCATTTCGATCACCTGCACGATCTTCGTAAGCACGAAAGAGCCTGAGCGCTTGATCGTCTATTCCGTCAAACAATCGTGATCGCCGACCGGCTTAAATTGCCGACGCGCTGATTAAGTATTCTTCACGCAAAGTCTACTCCGACTGGGCGGACGGTCGGGTATGGTCCCGATTCGATTCCTCGGACCTGCGAAGTTCTTAATCCCAAATGCATCCGTCAATGAAGGCCGAGTTCGCTGCGCGCGACGGCGATCTCCGACTTTACCTGCTGCTTGGTCTCGCAGCCTGGTTCCTCTTCCTGGATCACGTCCCTCACAACGCGGTCAGTCTGCTGACCATGCGCAATTTCGGATTCAGCGGCGCGGCCGATCTTTTCGTGTTTGTCGGCGGCTATATGGCCGCAATTCTTTACGGAAGAATGATGCTCGAACGCGGACTGGTCGTGACGGCGACCCGCATCTTCAAGCGGCTGTGGCAGCTCTACGTCGCCTACGTCGTTCTGTTCGTGGTCTATATCGAACTCATCGGATATGTCGCGGGAAAATCGAGCGCTCCCGCACTGATCGGCGAGTTCAACGTGACGGGCATCGTCGACCATACGATCCGCACGCTGATTCACGGGCTGCTGCTCCAGGCCAAGCCGCTCAATCTCGAAGTGCTGCAACTGTTCATCGTCCTGATGGCGTTCTTTCCGCTCGTCCTCCTCGGCATGATGCGCCGCCCGAACCTCACGATGGCGGCGTCGATTTCCCTTTACATCGCCGCCCGGCATCTCGACTGGAACCTGTCTTCATTTCCCGACGGGCGCTGGTCTCTGAACCCGTTCTGCTGGCAGTTGCTGTTTGTGTTCGGCACCTGGCTTGCCTCGATCGGCGCACGGCAGAAGCAGGCTTTGAACACCCTCCAGGATTTTTGGATCCTGCGCGTTGCCGCGTGGCTGTATCTGATATTCGCGCTGGTCGTGACCATGGCTGGGAGTTTCCCGCAAGCTGCCGGGATGGTGCCCGATCACCTGCCCGAGGCTCTTCTTCTTGACCAGAGGGAGAATCTCGTTCCTTACCGAGTACTTCATTTTCTCGCGCTGGTGTTTCTCTTCACTCGTTTGGTGCCGCGGAACTGGCGCGGTTTCCAGTGGCAAGCGCTGCAGCCGGTCATCAAGTGCGGTGAGGAATGGCTACCGGTCTTCTGCGCCGGCGTGTTCCTTTCGTTTGCCGCCCATCTCGTCCTGATCACCGGACCGAACCTGCTGGCGATGCATGTTCTGGTCAGCGTCGCCGGGATTTCGATCATGACGGCCGTCGCATATTACGCGTCCTGGTCCAAACAGCAGGACCGCAAGCCCGCGCCACGGCTTCCACCGGTGACCGTGCTCGCGGAGGAAGGCCGGCTGGTGAAATGATTCGTGCCGCCCTGTGTGCCCCTTGCACCTGCGCTTCCCTCACAACTCTCTCGATCTACCGGGAATCTGCCCGCTAGCCGCGCATCGCTCTCGCGCAACGTGGCAGCGCGATCCGATATCAGAACTGAACCGGGAAAAGATCTTCGATACCTTCTTCACCACGCGCCGCGACACTGGCGGCACGGGATGGGGCTTTCGATCGTCCGGGCTGTCATGACCAGCCATGGCGGATCAATCCGGCTATCGCCGCCCGACATCGGCGTGGCGTTCGAGCTTCAGTTCCCGGCAGCGAGGCACAGCGTTCTCAAGCGAAATGGCTACCGGTTCGCGCCACAAAACGCGTCAAGCAAAAGCCTTCCGCTACACCCGCTCGATGATGATGGCCGGCGCCATTCCGCCTGCGGCGCACATCGTCACCAGGCCGCGCTTGAGATCGCGCCGCTCGAGTTCGTCGAGCACCGTGCCGATCAGGATCGAGCCAGTCGCGCCGATCGGATGGCCAAGCGCGATCGAGCCGCCGTTGACGTTGACCTTGTCGCGATCAAGCTTGAGATCGCGGATGAACTTTTCGGCGACCACCGCAAAAGCCTCGTTGATCTCGAACAGGTCGATGTCGTCGAGCGTAAGTCCTGCCTTGGCCAGTACCTTGCGGGCCGCCGGCACCGGCGCGTTCAGCATCAAGGTCGGGGAGTCCCCCATATTCGCCATCGCAACGACGCGGGCACGCGGCTTCAGGCCGTGCGCCTTGGCGTAGCTGGGTGACGCCAGCAGGATGGCCGCAGAGCCATCGACGACGCCGGAAGAATTGCCGGCGTGATGCACGAAATTGATATCGAGATCGGGATATTTATCCAGAATGAGTTTTCGATAGGTCGTGCCCTTGTCGTCGAGCGCGTAGTCCGCAATCGCGGGGAAAGCCGGCTTCAATCCAGCCAACCCTTCCATCGTGGTTTGCGGCCGGGGATACTCTTCGCGGTCGAGTGCGAGGTTGCCGTCCTCGCGATAGACAGGCACCAGGCTCTTGTCGAAATGCCCGCCCTTGATCGCCGCAGCCGCCCGCTTCTGGCTTTCGAGACCGAGCTCGTCGACATCCTGCCGCGAGATGCCTTCCAGGGTTGCCACCGCGTCGGCACAGACGCCCTGATGCGACTGCGGATGCTTGGCACGGAGGCGGAGATTGCCGTTGTCCATCATGAACGGCCCCTCGCCGCGGCGGCCTTCCATCGACATCATCTCGGTGCCGCCAGCAATCACGAGATCCTCGGAACCCGACATGATCGAATTGGCCGCCATGTTGACGCTGGTGATGCCGGAACCGCAGAACCGATCCAGCGTGACGGCGCTGGCGCGCACGTCATAGCCGGCATCGAGCGCCGACATACGGCCGAGATCGCCGCTCTGCTGGCCCCGTTGCGAGCTGGTGCCCCAGACGATGTCGTCGACATCGGCGGTGTTGATGCCGGTACGCTCGGCCAGCGCGCGCAACACCGTTGCGCCGAGCTGCTGCGGATGGATGCCAGACAAGGCGCCCTTGCCGGCCTTGCCGATTCCGCGTGGCGTCCTGCATGCATCGATGATCAGCGCGTCAACCATGGTGTTTCCCTCAAGGTCTGTCGATTGGCCGCATTTGCGGCCGATCAAGCGACAAAGTCAATCCAATCCAGGAGGTGGATTTCGTTACCGTCCTCGCAGCGCCAGGATCTTTTCCGCCGCGCGCAAATGCGGCTTGTCGATCATCTTGCCGTCGATCTTCACGACGCCTGACGCCGGATTGTCGTGGAACGCCTTGACCACTTTTTCCGACCAGGCGATTTCCTCGTCCGTCGGCATGAAGGCGGCGTTGACGACGTCGACATGCTTGGGATGGATCACCGCCTTGGCCAGGAAACCGTCCTGCCGCGCGGCAATCGCCTCTTCCCGCAGCGCGTCGAGATCGTTGATGTCGGTGGCGATGGTGTCGATGGCAACCACGCCGGCCGCGGCCGCGCTGATCAGGCAGAGATCGCGCGCCAGCAGGAACGGCCCGTGGTAGCGCCCAGCGGTCCGGTTTCGCGACGCGCCCAGCGAAGCCGCGAGATCCTCGGCGCCCCACATCATGCCCCACAGCCGCGGGCTCATGTTCTCGAAATCGAGCAGCTTGAGGACGGCCTTCGCCGTCTCCGTCGCCACCGTCACGATGCGCGTCGCGCCATGCTCAATCCCGGCAGCCGCCTCGAACGCGTCGAGATACAGCGACAGACGGTTGACGTCGGCGGCGCCGGCGCATTTCGGCAGCACGACCCCGTCGGGCCGACCCGGCATGACGGCCGCGAGGTCGCCAAGCGTCATGCCGGTATCGAGTGCGTTGACGCGGATATAGTATTTTTGGCTCGGGTTCCTTGCATCGAGCATCTCGCGAACCGTGCGTCGTGCGCCGACCTTTTCGTCCGGCGCGATCGAATCCTCGAGGTCGAGGATCAGCGCATCGGCTGCGGTCTTTTTGGCGTTTTCAAACTTGCGCTGGCTGTCGCCGGGCACGAACAGGAACGATCTCATCGCCTCACGCCTTCGGCTTGCAGTGCATCAGGCCGGTCCGGCGGCAGATTGCCACCACCTCGCCGCGCTGGTTTGTCATCGTGTGCTCGAACTCGACGATGCCCTGGGTCGGCCGCGACTTGCTGGCACGCTTCGAGATGATCCTGGTGTGCGCCTTCAGCGTGTCGCCATGAAACACCGGCTTCGGGAACTTGACGTCGGTCATGCCCAGATTGCCGATCGTGGTTCCGAGCGTCGTATCGTAGACGCTCATGCCGATCATGATGCCGAGCGTATAGAGGCTGTTGAACAGTCGCTGGCCGAACTCGGTATTTTCGGAGAAATGCGCATCGATATGCAGCGGCTGCGGGTTCATGGTCAGCAGGCTGAACATCGTGTTGTCCATTTCGGTGACCGTCCTGGAGAACTCATGATGGAATTCCCGGCCGACCTCGAACTCCTCAAAATACAATCCCGCCATCAGCGCCCCCTGTAGTTCGGCGTCCGCTTCTCGACGAACGCATTCAAACCTTCCTGACAATCTTCCGTCGTTGCGACGAGTGCAAAACTTTCGGCCGCATTCTCCACCGACCGGCGGAAGTCGGCGTCGACTGATCGCATGAAGGCATCCCGGCCGATCTTCATGACGATGGGCGATTTCGCGGCGAGCTTCCGCGCGATCTCCCGCGCCCGGTCAAGCGCTGTTCCCTTCGGCACGACCTCGCTGAGCAGCCCCATGCGAAAGGCCGTCGCGGCGTCAAAGGGCTCGCCGAGGAACAATGGGCCGAACGCCTGGTGCTTTCCGACCAGCCGCGGCAGTTGAACGAAATGGATCGCCGGAATCAATCCGACATCGATCTCCGGATAGCCGAAGGTCGAAGCATCACCGGCGATAATCATGTCGCAGGAGATCGCGATCGTCATGCCGCCTGCCCGCACCGCGCCGTCGATGGCGGCAATGGTCGGCTTACCCATGCGATACTGGGTATCGTTGAGCGCGAAATAAAGCCGCTCGAGAAATTTCTTGGTCTCGATCCCGGGCTTGCCCCTGACGATGTCGAGATCGAGCCCGGCACAAAACACCTTGTGTGCGCTGCCGATGACCACCGCGCGCACCGCTTCGTCGTCACGCGCCTTCACCAGCGCCGCCAGCAGCGCATCGATCAATTGCATGCTGAGCGCGTTGACCGGCGCTCGATCCAGCATGATCTCGGCAATATTGCCGGAAACAGAATAGCGAACGAGATCTTCACTCATGCTCCGCCTCCGCTGGCCTGACGCACCGCGCCGGCCTTGACCAGATCGTCAATGGTGCCGCGTTCGAAACCCGCCTGCAGCAGTACTTCGTAGCTGTCCTGCCCGATATCCGGTGCCGGGCATAGCTGGTCCTCCGAACGGCTTGCGATCCCCGGGGTCCGCGGCGAGTACACGGCGCCGACGCCCGGCGTTTGCTGGCAGACCGCGGCCGCGGTCGCTTCGACATGGGGATTGCGCAACCATTCGCCGGGGTTGAGGATCCGCTCCGCTATGAGATCTGCGGCATGCAGCCGCGACAACCAGACATCCGTCGGCTGCGTCAGGAACACCTCGCGCAGTTGTGGGATCAGCACATCGACGGCATCCGCTCGCCCTGCAAAATCGGCAAACCGCGGATCGCTGGCAAGGTCCTCGCGTCCGATCGCCGCGCACAGGCGCTTGTATTGCGGCTCGTTCACCAGCGTGACCATCATCCAGCCATCGGTTGTCTGGTATGAACCCGCCGGCACATTGAGGGCGCGCGGCGCACCGCCCTCCAGAATATGTTCGGCGACCTTGTGGCCGAGCAAGGCGGACGTCGACTGGCAGAGATTGACGTCGATCCAGCGCCCGGTGCCGACGGTCGCGCGCGCGAACAACGTCGTCGCGATGGCCTGGAAAGCGTAGACGCCAGTGACGACGTCGGAGATCGTTGTGCCGGCCCGGTGCGGGGTACCATCGTTGCCGACGTTGATCGATACGAATCCAGAGAACGCCTGCGCCACCGAATCCGAGCCCGGCCGCTTCGAATAGGGGCCGCACTGCCCGAACGCGCTGACCGAAAGATAAATCAGGCCGGGATTGTCGCGCGACAATTCCTCGTAGCCGATGCCAAGCCTAGCTGCGACGCCGGGCCGGAAACCTTCGATCAGGACGTCGCACTCCTTCGCCAGCCGCCGGGCGATTGCGATCCCGTCCTTGTGCTTCATGTCGAGGCAGAGGCTGCGCTTGCCGCGGTTATAGACTGCCGACAGCGTGGTCTGGCTGCCATAGGTCGTACCGAGAAATCGTGACCAGTCGCCCTCCGGGGGCTCGACCTTGATGACGTCGGCCCCGTACACGCCGAGCAGCATCGCGCAATAGGGCGAGGCGATTCCCTGCCCGAAATCCAGCACGCGCAGGCCGCGATAAGGCGCCTCGTGCGTCGGCGATAGCTTGCGTTCGATAGCCATTTCGTCTCCCGGATCGGGCCGAAAGCTACAGCGCGAGGTAGCGCTGACGAATGTTTTCGTTGGCTTTCAACTCTTCGATCCCGGATCTGTAGACGATCTGGCCCTTGTCGATAACCGTCGCGTGGCTCGCAAGGCCCAGGCAAAAATGCATGTTCTGCCCCGGGATCAGCACCGTGGCCCCGGAGTTCCGGAACTGCCGCAGCAATTCGCCGATCCGCTGCACGATGATGGGCGCCAGCCACTGCCGGAGTTCAAGTCGATGGGGGCGCCACCGCTGTTCGTCGCCGGCGGCGTAGTGGCGCCGGACTCGGTCTGGCGCACACGAACGAGGCCGCACCACATCGTCGCGCCCCGGTCCCAGCTTCTTGCGGAGGAGCGCCAACTCCGCCTCCGTACGAACAGAAGGATTTCAGAGCAAAGGGGGTGACGTCAAGCCAAAGATGAATTACGAGTCAGAATTCATTCAGGGAGAAAACCGACCCGGAAACCGGGCGTTGAGCGGATAATGATCAATCTATCCAGCTTCATCGCGTTTCACGCCAGGCGGACGCCTGCCCGCTGTGCGCTGAAGTACCGCGACGAAGACGTATCCTATGCCGACTTCGCTAGCCGCATTCGGCGGGTCGGCGGCCGGCTCGCAGAGCGAGGGATCGGCCCCGGCGACGTCGTCGCCACACTGGACCTGGCCACGCTCGCAGAGCACTGCCGCGCGCGTCTCGCCGGCTTCAAGGTGCCGAGGCAACTCATCATCCGCGACAGCCTGCCGCGCAACCCTTCCGGCAAGGTCCTCAAGCGGGTACTGCGCGCCGAACCGGAAGCTCAAGCATGACGCAATCATCGCAAGCCGCATCCGGCAAGGTCGCAAAGCTCAAGCGGGTCGAGCGCAATGCCTGGACCAAGCGGAAGATTTTCGACGCCGCCACCAAAATGGTCGGCAAGTACGGCTACGCCGAGGCTTCCGTCGCCCGCATCACCGAGGAAGCCGGCGTTGCGCAGGGCACGTTCTACAATCATTTCGAGAACCGCCAGGAGCTGCTCGATCAATTGCTGCCCAAGATCGGCATCGACATGGTGCACTTCATCCGCGAGCGCACCGGACCTGCGGATGCGGCAAGGCAGGAGATCGAGCGCTTCAGTGCCTTCTTCGAGTTCATCCGCGAGGTGCCGGAATTTCTGCGGATCCTCAACGAAGCCGAACATTTCGCGCCGATCGGCTATCAGAAACATCTCGATAACATTGCGACCGCCTATGTCCGCATCCTCAGGCGCGCGCGCCTGGCGGGCGCTATCGTGGATTTCAGCGACGAAGAGTTCGAGGCGATCGTGCACATGTTCATGGGCGCCCGCGGCTATCTCAGCCGGCGCTATTCCTACGCAGGCGGCAAGGTGATCGCTGTGCCCGATCACGTTATCTCCGCCTACCAGAAGCTGGTCACACGCGGACTATTCGCACCGGACAAGGGTAACGGCCATGACCGCTGAAGGTATCGTTCTCGTCACCGGCGGCAGCCGCGGCATTGGCGCCGCAACGGCTACGCTTCTCGCCGGGCAAAACCAGCGTGTCGTTATAACGGACATCGCGCCCGAGCCGCTGGCGGGAACGCAAGTGGTCCTGTGGCCTGCCCCGTTCGATGTCGCCAACGAAAGCGCCGTCGTCAGCGGCATCGCCGATATCGAGGCTGCGCATGGCCCGATTACAGGCCTCGTCAACGCTGCCGGCGTATTCGGCAAGATGCACCCGATCGAGCGTGTGCGGATGGAGCAGTGGGATCGTGAGGTCGACATCGACCTGCGCGGCACCTTCCTGGTCGCGCGTAGCGTCGGTGTGAAGAACGCGGAGCGCCGACATGGCGCCATCGTCAACGTCGCGTCCGTCGCGGGCATGACGTCAGGACCGATCCACGCCTACACCGCCGCGAAGGCCGGCGTCATCCAGATCACGCAGACGCTGGCCGCCGAATGGGGCCGCACCGGCGTCCGTGTCAACGCGGTCTCCCCCGGCTTCACTCGTACCGCAGCACTTGAGGCCGGCATCGCGTCGGGCGCGTTGAACAGGAAGTTGCTCGAAAGCCCGACCGCGATGAACCGGCTGGTCGAGCCGATCGAGGTCGCACAGGCGATCGCGTGGTTGCTCTCGCCGATGAGCAGCGGCGTGACCGGAATCAACCTTCCGGTCGACGCCGGATATATCGCAGGTACCACCTGGGCCGCCTACGGCGGTCTGCGCGAAGCGCCGAACGCTCAGTGAGGACATGGGTATGAACATCGAAGTACCGCGCAAGAAACTTGATCTCTCTTCGGCTATCGCCGAGGGCGATATCCGCGTGTTGCTGATGGTGCTGATCCACATGACCGGCGACGAGCGCTGGCTGGAACCGCCCTACAAGCCGAAACGCGACATCCGCCTGATCCCGGATCCGCAAGCCGGCGTTCCGCCGGAAATCCAGGCCGAAATCCGCGCCGCCGTGCTGAAGCTGTTTGCCAACGGCGAGCCTAAGCCTGTCATCGCCGACCCTGGCGATGAGCTGATGCTGAAGATGATGCGCGCGACGCTCGGCGAAAACGTCGCGCCGGAATACGCGCCGCTGATGCGCGAAGAAATGGGCTTCGTCCCGCGTGAAGCGCGCTGGAGCAAGCCGCCTTCCGCCGAGAAACTCGCGCAGCAGCACGTGCTGATCGTCGGTGCCGGAGTCTGCGCCATCGCACTGGGCGTCACGCTCGGTCGGCTCGGCATCCCCTACACTATCGTCGAGAAGAACGCTGATCTCGGCGGCACCTGGTATGTCAACCGCTATCCCGGTTGCGGCGTCGACACGCCGAACCATTCCTATTCCTTCTCGTTCGGCGCGCGCAATCCATGGACGCGCTACTTCGCCCAGCGCCAGGAACTGCTCGACTACCTGAGGAAGGTCGCGCTTGAATACGACATCCGAAAGCATCTCCGCCTCAACACCGAACTGACGTCGTCGCGCTGGGATGAGAGCAAGCGGCGCTGGATATCGACGCTCAGGACCGCCGATGGCGAGGAGACATTTGAATCGACCACGCTGGTCAGCGCGATCGGCCAGCTCAACGACCCCTCACCCGCGCACTTCAAGGGCGAAGAGGACTTCAAGGGCCTGACGCTGCATTCGGCCTTGTGGTCCGACGACATCAATCTCGACGGCAAGCATGTCGCCGTCATCGGTACCGGCGCGACCGCGATGCAACTCGTGCCGTCGATCGCCGACCGCGTCGCGTCGCTCACCGTCTATCAGCGCACCGCGCAATGGGCCCGGCCGGTTGCGGGATACTCCGACCCCATCACCGAGGGCGCACAATGGCTGCTCGCGCATCTGCCGTTTTACGTGCGATGGTATCGCTTCAACATGTTCTGGCGCTACGGCGACGGCCTGTTGCCGTTCCTGCGCAAAGATCCGGACTGGCCGCACCCCGATCGTGCCGTCAACAAGGGCAATGACCGGCATCGCGAAGAGCTGACGAATTTCATCCTGTCCGAGCTGAAGGATCGACCCGACCTGATCGAAAAATGCGTGCCGACCTATCCGCCCTACGGCAAGCGCATCCTGCTGGACAACAACTGGTTCAGGACGCTGACCAGGCCGAACGTCGAACTGGTCACCGACGGAATCGATCATTTCGCGCGAGACGGCATCGTTGCCTCAGACGGAAAATTGCGGCAAGCGGACGTCATCGTGATTTCCACCGGCTTCAAGGTCACGGAGATGGCCGCACGTCTCAACATCAGCGGGCGTGACGGCAAGAATCTCAGGGAGGCATGGGCCAACGACAACCCCACCGCCTATCTCGGCCTCACCGTGCCGGACTTTCCGAACTTCTTCGTGATGCTCGGCCCGAATTCAGGTCCCGCGCATGGCGGCAGCGTGATCTTCCAGTCCGAATGCCAGAGTCGCTACATCTCCGCTTGTCTCGTCGAAATGATGGAGCGCGATATCGCCACCATCGACGTGCGCGCGGAAGCGCACGATCGATACATTCGGAAGGTCGACGACGAACATGAGCAATTGATCTGGACTCATCCCGGCATGACCACCTACTACCGCAACGGTCAGGGCCGCGTATTTTCGGCGATGCCGTGGCGCTTCGTCGATTACTGGGCCATGACGCACGATCCGGATCTGCGGGATTACCGTCTCACGAATGCCTGACAGCGTGCGGAACTCTATGCATGTCGCCTTTGAGATAGCTTGACACTTATCTATATCTGCCGCAGCATTTCAGATGCTGCACCTTCCGAAGTTACGGAGTGTTTGGCTCCCACCTTCGCAGGCATTGACGCCCAAGGTCATACGATCAAGGCGACACGCAGCTGGAGCGGACACAAGTCCGTGGGCCCACACTTGGAGAGGAGCATGACGCCGCCGGATCAAGCCGGTGACCTTGCTCAGCGCAAGGTCCAGGCGCAGTTGAGGTTATAAGCAGCTGCCAGCCTCATTGCGCCTTCGAAAATTCGAATATATTCGCGGGACTGGAGCGCAAAGGCCACGCGCTATCGGATCCCGAGACAGAACTGGTGTGTATCAGAAATCCTTCGCAGAGACGAAGATGTCGGGCCCCGCGATGCTCTAATGCACCGGGGCCCATTCGTTTTTGCAACGTCAAAGCCGCGCCAGACCGCATTATCGATGAGGCCGAAACGCTCGGCATGCGGCTCGAATGCCGCCAGCTTGACGGCCCATTCGTCGGCAAGGTCTTCCAGCAGATCGCAAACGAACGCAACCGGCCCGTCGTCCGGGATCACAGAACGCTCGTGGTGACGCATTTCCAGATCGTAGGCCAGCGTCGTGCTCTCGCCGCGATAGGTGCCATCGGGATATTGCAGTACCGGGATCAGATTGGGGCGCAGATGCTCGGTCGCTTTCCGCAACGCCTTGGTCATGATGACCCAGTCGAAGGGAATTCTCCTGTAGCGCATCAGCGCGCGCAGCTTGATGGCGTAGGGCGATGCGGTCGAGCCGATCAGCCGGTAGCGTCCTTCGGTCATGACGTTCCTCTCGCCTCCCGCCATAGCGCATTCGAATTTCACCCGCCAGACCTGCAATAACGCCGAGAGTGCCTGCCTTGCGGCGCAGCGAGTTTTGCAGGTATTTTGCCTGTCAACGATCGGCCCCGCTCGGCCCGATAAGCCATTTCCGTGGAGAAACGCCATGAATCCCCCCGTCAGTTCGCCTGCCATCAAGGTCGTGAAATCGGTTCGCGAACAGGTGAGCGCGGAAGAATGGCAAGCACGGGTCGATCTCGCGGCCTGCTACCGCCTGACCTCGATGTACGGCATGACCGAGATGGTCGCCAACCACATCTCCTGCCGGGTGCCCGGAACGACTGACCAGTTCCTGATCAATGCTTATGGGATGCTGTACGAGGAGATCGACGCTTCCAGCCTGATCAAGGTCGACGTCGAGGGCAACACGCTGCTCAATGCCTCCGACTATGACGTCAACGTCGCCGGCTTCGTCATTCACAGCGCCATCCACATGGCCAAGCACGACATGGATTGCGTTGCGCATACGCACACGCCGGCCGGCATGGCCGTCTCGGCGATGGAATGCGGGCTGCTACCGCTGGCGCAAACCTCGATGCGATTTCTCCACATCGCCTATCACGATTTCGAAGGCATCGCCGACAATGTCGACGAGCGCGAGCGACTGGTGAGAGACCTCGGCGACAACGAGGCCATGATCCTTCGTAACCACGGCCTCTTGGTCGTCGGCCGCACCGTTCCGGCAGCATTCAACGTGCTGTTCCGTCTCGAGCGTGCCTGCCAGGTTCAAGTCATGGCGTTGTCCTGCAACACCAAGCTGATCTATCCGCCGCAAAACATCCTCGAAGACACCTATGAGAGGATGCAGCCGAAGCCCGGCCGCGGTGCCCGCAACGGCGACCTTGCTTGGCCGGCGCTGCTGCGCAAGCTCGACCGCACCGATCCGTCCTATCGAAATTGAGCCTCCTCCGGCTCTGGAGGCTCGCCCTTCCTCGCACGATCTTTGAGCGTAGCCTGCCTGTAATTTGATCGCACATATCGTCGCTAAATCGCCGATGCTGACGTCAGGCGTAGTGGCAGGTGCGTCCCGATGAAGACGTTCATTCGAGTGGTTGAATTGTGGGTGCCCGACCGAACCCGCACCCGGCTTGAGTTCGGCGGCTGTCTTGCCAGCGACGAATATTCGGAATTCAAGGCCGTCAGCGAAAACGCGCTGTTCGCCTATGATGAAGGCCTCCCCGGCAAGGCCTGGGCTTCCGGCCATCCCGTCATCCTCACGAAGTTCTCGAACTCCTATTTCAAGCGCACGGACGAGGCGGTTGAGGCCGGATTGACCTGCGGCGTGGCGCTGCCGGTCTTCGCAGGCGAATTCCTGATGGCCGTGATGGTGCTGTTTTGCGGCGACGACGAGAAGCATGTCGGCGCCATCGAACTCTGGCACAACGATCCCGAGAAATCCCACGAGATGGGCCTTTTCGACGGCTACTACGGCACTGCCGACATGTTCGAGTTCAACTCGCGGCATACGAAATTCCAGCGCGGGTTCGGCCTGCCGGGCCGGACCTGGAAGGCCGGCTCGCCCCTGATCATCAAGGACCTGCACAACGCCAAGAGCTTCCTGCGATGGGAGGAGGCATCCGAGATCGGCATCAATTGCGGTGTCGGCATTCCCTACAGCACGGCATTGGACCAGACCTGGGTCGTGACCTTCCTGTCGGCGCAAGCGACGCCGATCGCGAGACGCTTTGAAATCTGGGTGCCAAACCCATCGCGCACAGAGCTGGCGTTTCAGACCGGTGATTGCAGCAAGAGCGCCGATCTGGCCTCGCTCTATGCATCAAAGACGATAGCAAAGGGTGAAGGCAGCATCGGTGGCGCATGGGCAACGGGCATGCCCGCAATCAACGAACATCTGAAGGTCGATCAATCGATCGCGGCGCAGGCGGCACGCGCGGCCGGAATGAACCAGATCGTGGTGCTGCCGGTGATCGAGAACGCCCTGCTCAAGGCCGTTCTCGCCTGGTATCTCTGAGCGGTCTTCAGCGGTGGATCAGCCCGCCTTGCGGCCGTGGTGACTATGCAGTTGCGAGGACAGAAGACGCCGCCACTCGTTGAACTCCGGGCTTGCGATATCGCGCGGCCGCGGAAGATCGATCAGATATTCGTTGTCGATACGGCCAGGCCCGGGTGACATCACGACGACCCGGTCGGCCAGGAAGATCGCCTCCTCGATCGAATGCGTGACAAAGAGGACGGTCAGGCCGGTTCGCGACCAGATATCGACCAGTTCGTCCTGCAGGCGCTCGCGCGTCATCGCATCCAGCGCGCCGAACGGTTCGTCCATCAGCACGACCTCGGCGTCGTTGGCGAGCACGCGGGCGATTGCGACACGCTGCTTCATGCCGCCGGAGAGCTGATGCGGATAGACGTCGGCAAAATTCTGCAAACCGACGAGTTCGATGAAGCGGTCGGAGGTTTCGCGGATTTCAGCCTTGGTACGTCCCCTCGACTTCGGGCCGAAGCCGATATTGTCACGGACGCTCAGCCACGGAAACAACCCGTAGTCCTGAAACACCATGCCGCGGCTCGGACCCGGCCCCGATATCGGCATGCCCCACATGAGATTGTCGCCGTGCGTGGCAGCCTCGAACCCGGCGGCCATCCGCAACAGCGTGGATTTGCCGCAACCGGACGCCCCGATCAGGCAGATGAACTCGCCTTTTCTCACGCGCAGATTGGCGCCGCGCAACGCCTCGATCGAACGGCCGTTCTGCGAATAGGTCTTGCCGACGTTCCTCATTTCCAGAATCGGGATCGGTGCCTCAGCCATGCGATGGACTCCACGCCAGAAGCCGCCGCCCGATCAGCATCACCAGCTGGTCGGACAGGAACCCGAATGCGCCGATGACGATCATCCCGGAAATCACGATTTCCGTACGCGAGAGCTGGCGCGCCTCCATGATGATCGCCCCCAGCCCTGTCTGCACGCCGGTCATCTCGCCAACGACGATCACGACCCAGGCGAAGCCCAGCCCGAGCCGCATTCCGGTGAAGATGGACGGCAGCGCTGCGGGCAGCACGACGCGAAAGAATTGTGCCGACTCGCTGCAGCCAAGCATCGAAGCCGCCTCGAACAGCCGCGGCTCGACCGAGCGCACGCCGAAAATGGTGTTGACGAGGATCGGATAGAACGCGCCGAGAAAGACCAGAAAGAACGCCGAGCGCGGACCCAGGCCGAAGATGATCATCGCAAGCGGCAGCCATGCCGTCACCGGCACAGGGCGCAATATCTGGATGGTCGGATCGAGCAACTGCCGGACCAGCGGCACGCGCCCGATCAGCATGCCGAGCGGCAACGCGACGATCAGGGCCAGCGCAAAGCCGCCATAGACGCGGCTGATGGAGGCCAGCAGATGGATGTGCAGGGTGTTGCTGTAGGCGTCGTCATTGATCCCGCCAAAAGCCAGATCCCACAATTCGAGCCAGACCTCGTAGGGCGGCGGGATCAGGCTCCCCGGGCGGCCGACCGTGGCAAAATGCCAGATCGCCAGCATTGCGGCAGGAAACGCGACGGCCAGCAGCAACGGCCGCAAGCGCGGCCACCATGTGGCCGCCCATGACATCTTGCGCGTGGCGACCGCAGCATTCTCGGTATCGGCCGCAAGCGTGGTCACGATCAGGTCGGCTTCACCGCATCGACAAAGCTGGTGTCGATGAAGGTTGCGAAGTCCGGCAGGCGCTTGATCTGCTTCAGCGCCAGCATATGGTCGGCGTAGATTTTCGATTGCTCAATCTGCTTGGCCTCGAGCTTCCATGTCAGTTCGACGTTTGGCACCGAAGCCTCGATCGCCTCCTTTTTCTGGCCGAGCTTGCTCGACGCCATCGCGACCATGGCGTCCTTGTTAGTCGCCGCAAAATCAGTCGCCTTCTGATGGATGCCGAGCATCACGCGAACGAGGTCGGGCTTTTGCGCAATCACGTCACGATGCGTGCCGAACACCATGTTCAGCGACCCCATCGCGGTCGAGTAGGGATATTCGACCAGCGAACCGATGCCGCTCGATAGCGACACGCCGGGGCCGGGTTCGGCGCCGACGTACGCATCGATGTCGCCGCGCGACAATGCGATATGCATTTCGCTGAAGGAAACGCGGACCGGCTCGACATCCTTGATCGTCATGCCTTCCATTCGCAACCGCTCCAGGAAGAACACTTCTTGCGTCGTCCCCGGGAACACCGCGACACGCTTGCCCTTGAGGTCCTTGATCGCGGCGATCCCTGCATCCTTCTTTGCGATGATCGCCATGCCGCGGTTGCAGGTGGAGGCGATGACCACGACCGGTTCTCCGGCCGCAGCGCCGAGCAACGCTGCGGCAATGCCGAACGCACCGAAATCGACCGACTTGGTCACTACGGCGTTCTTGCACTCGGTCGGTGTTTCGAACGGCAGCACCTCGATCTTGTAGCCCGCCGGCACGAACTGTTCGTAGAAATAGGGCGCGATGGAGTGGATCAGTTTCAGGGCGCCGGCCCGAATGACGACCGGCTGTTGAGCCCTAACGATCGCCGGGCCGGCGAATAGCCCGGTCCCGAGACCGGCGCCAAGCCCGGCAATGAATTCGCGTCGGCGGATCCCAGATGTCATTGAGCACTCCTCTTTCCTGGCAAGAGAAATGCAACAAACATGCCGCCGGAACGGTGCTTTGCAGATGCCTCGAACGAGACCGGAGTTGGGCATTGGAAGCGTGACGAGATCAATTCCGGGCCGAAAGCCTTGGAAATGTCCCCTGCCTTACCGCCCTGCGCGGAAAATGGGCGTGCCCAAGCCCGGCTGATCAGGAAACAGGCGGCTACCGCAGCGTCCGGAAGTACTCCCGCACTTCCCCGACGAACAGGTCAGGCTGCTCGAATGCGGCGAAATGCCCGCCCTTCGGCATTTCGCGCCAGTGCCGGATATTGGTGTAGCTCGCCTCCATCCATTTCCGCACCGGCGTGACGATTTCCTTGGGGAAGACAGCGACGCCGGTCGGCACCGTGACCTTGTGGGCCGTGCGGCGCTTCGGCCCAAAACTCTCCCAGTACAGGCGGGCCGATGACGCAGCGCTCGCCGTCACCCAGTACAACATGACATTGTCGAGCAGTTCGTCGCGGCCGAGGATGTTTTCGGGATGGCCGTCGCAATCGGTCCAGGCCCAGAACTTTTCCAGGATCCACGCCGCCTGCCCGCTCGGTGAATCCGTCAGCGCATAGCCCAGCGTCTGCGGCCGGGTCGACTGCTGCTTGGAATAGCCCGAGTCCCAGTCGGCGTAATATTTGATCCCTTCGAGCGCCCGCGCCTCCTCGGGCGTCGGTTTTCCCTCCACATTGGGCCGGGCGGACATCGCAAGCGTGATGTGAATGCCGACGCAATGTTCGCCATCCTGCGCGCCGATCGCCGTGGTCACCGCCGATCCCCAGTCGCCCCCCTGCGCGCCGTAACGGGCGTACCCAAGGCGCTCCATCAGCACCGCCCAGGTGGACGCGATGCGATCGACGCCCCAGCCGGTCGTTGCCGGCTTGGCCGAAAAGCCGAAGCCGGGCAATGACGGACAAACGACGTGAAATGCGTCAGACGCGCTGCCGCCATGCGCGGTCGGATCGGTCAGCGGCTCGATCACCTTGTGAAATTCGACGATCGAGCCCGGCCAGCCATGGGTGATGATCAGCGGCAACGCTTCCGGATGCGGCGAGCGGACGTGCAGGAAGTGAATGTCGAGCCCGTCAATCCCGGTCGTGAACTGCGCAAAGCGATTGAGGCGCGCCTCGCGCTGACGCCAATCATATGTCTCGGCCCAGTAGCGGCAGATCTCCTTGATCCACTTCAGCGGCGCGCCCTGGCTCCAGTCGCCGACCAATTCGGCTTCCGGCCAGCGAGTCCTGCGCAACCGGGATTTCAGATCGTCGAGCACGTCGTCGCCGACGGAAATGCGATAGGGCCTGATTTCAGTAGGCATGACAGACTTTCTGATGGATGAGCCGTTTACGGATTGATGAGCCGATCAGTTGAGCCGCAACTCGGTGATGTGCCGTGGATCCGGGCTCAATTCATTGCGTTCGACGCGCTTGACGATATCAGTCAGCGCGGCATTGGCCCGGCATGCGAGGCCGAGCTTCTCGCCTTCGCGCACGATCAGGCCGTTGATGAATTCGATCTCCGTACGCCGCCCCTTCTGCATGTCCTGCCCCATCGACGGCCGCTGCGCGCCGGCGGTACGCTTGCTGTCCTTGAAGCGCTGCTCGTCGCAGGCGTGCATGGCCGCCTCGTCGCCCTCGCCGGCACGCGCGATGGTCTCGGGAAGCAGATGCAGAATCTCCTCCAGCTCATAGCCCTGCGCCTGCCCGACACGGATCGCTTCGCTGCCGATCCTGATCGAGAAGCGGCGGATCGGCTCGTTCTGCAGCATCTCGCCGCCGGTCAGGCCGGTGCATGCGGAGAGGCCATTGCCCATGGCATTCGCGACCAGCTTCGACCAGCGCTCGCCCCACAGATTGGCGGTTACCTTGGCGCTGTCGGAATATCCGACCAGCCGGCAGATCTCCTCTGCCCTTGGCGTGATACGGCCGTGAACCTCGCCGGTTCGAAATACCGTGTGCGCCGCCCCGCCCTTGCCGGCACCGCGGTGGATGTGGCCGGGCGCCGGCAGGTTGACCGTGATGCTGCTCGCGATGCAGCCAAGCGTCCTGCCCCAGCCGACGATGCCGGCGATCGTCTCTTCGTTCATGCAGTTCTGCAGCGAGACGACATAACCGTCCGGTGCCAGATATTGCTGGATCAGCATGGTGGACCAGGCGGTGTCGTAGGACTTCATGCACACGAAGGCGATGTCGACCGGCTTCTCCTTGGACAGAACCTGCGCATCCGTGACGTGCAGCGCCCGCACCGGAACCGAGAATTCCGCGACGTCCATGGCGTGGGTGACGCGCAAGCCGTGCTTCCGCATGTGCTCGACATGATCGGGCCACGGATCGATGAACGTCACGTCCTCGCCCGCTTGCACCATATGGGCACCGGCATACCCGCCGACCGCACCTGCTCCGACGATGACTATCTTCCGGCCCATGCTTCCTCCCACTTTTCTTCTGCGGGTGAGGATAGCCCGTGGTGCCGTTACACGGGAATAGCCCGAGCCAAGGGTCTGCGGATGGCAGCCCTGCGCGCGCGGGACGCCGATCAGCGGAACGAAACTATACGCTGACTATCGCGCATCACATTTACGATGCACTTTCAAAGACTTCGCTGCCTAATGACTAACGTCGTCCGCCCATCAGACGCAGCAGCATCATGAACAGGTTGATGAAGTTGAGGTAGAGCGACAATGCTCCCATGACGGCCTTTCGGCCCGCCGAGGTGGCGTCATCGTTGCGGTCATACATCCCCTTGATCCGCTGCGTGTCGTAAGCCGTGAGGCCGGCAAAGACGCCGACGCCGATGATGGAGATCATCCAGTCCAGCCCGCTCGATCTCAGGAACAGATTGACCAGGCTCGCGATGATGATGCCGATCAGCCCCATGAACAGGAAAGTCCCGAAACCCGACAAGCTTCGCGGGGTGGTGTAACCCCAGAGGCTGAGCGCGCCAAAGGCGGCCGCCGAGATAAAGAACACCCGCGTGATGGAGGACTCCGTGTAGATATGGAATATGGTCGACAGTGAGATCCCGACCAGGGCGGCATATAGAAAGAACAATGCTCGCGCAGTTTCCACTGACAACGTATTGATCCGGGCGCTGATAAAGAACACCAGCCCCAGCGGCGCCAGTATCAACACCCACATCAGCGGGCTTTGAAGCAATTCTGGGCCGGTGAGCTGATAGGTCAGAAAAGCGGCCACGCCCGTCAAGCCGACGCCCGTGGCCATGTAGTTGTAGACGCGCAGCATGTACTGCCGCAGGCCGGCGTCTATGGCGACGGCGCCGGTAGCGGGAATTCCGTCGGTCGTTGCATTTCGATCGTAATCCGACATTGTCCTAACCCTCCCCGATGCCGGTGACCGCGCCGGTACGCTTTCGGCGCTCCGGGTCCACTGGATGCGTATCGCCCCAATATGACCAGAACGCCATGGCGAGCCCAACGACGAACACCGCAGCCAAAATAAAGAACAGCGCGGATTGCTTGACCCAGGAAATCGCTGGAACTGCCAGCGCCAGCGCAACTCCAAGAAACCCGATCTGCAGTGACCGCAGGTGAACACCGGCGAGAAATGTTCCCAGCGCCAGCAATACGAGAAGGATGAGACTAGTGGCCAGCGTGGGCAGCAGCTGCTGCACACCTCCAAGGAGCATGATGTTCATCGTCACGAGAACGGCCAGCCAATGCAGTGCCTGCGTCCACATCAGCCGAAAGCGTGAATCCCTGTCCTCGAGTTCGGACCACTGGCTGACAACGCAGACAATGCCCATCACGATGGCCAGGAACTCCCAATAGCCAACGAGCGGCCGCTGCGAGATGTTAGTATAGGCCACGCCCCCGATCGCCAGCGCAAGTATGGCAAGAAAAGGCAACTGCCGGCGAAGCAAGCTGGTCTTGCCGGCATTGTGATCAACCACACTGCGATCTGACGACGCCTCAAGTTCGGTCATGGGAAATGCCAACGCGGTCTATGCCTGTCTGTGGCTATTCTGCCCTCCAATACGCATCTGCACTGCGGGATGGTTTGGAGCGGTAACCTGCACACGCATCATCGCACCGGCGCGCCGTAGCGACGGTATTTCCGCAAACCTGCAGCAGTACCGCACCGCAGGACATCAGATGATTACCCCAGTGGGACAGGGAATTACCCTGAAAGACAAGTGCCTGCTCCCGTGTTTATCTCCCTCGTCAGGGCACATCGAACCAAACTGCGCATGGCATCGCAGCCTCTACAGGACTTCTGCAATTGCCCGGGCGTCAGCACGCTGTGCGGTTGTATGCGGGACGCCATAGCAAGACTTCAAATCCAACGGAGGTTCCCATGTCTGATCTGATCGTGATCGTCTATCCGTCCGAGGAGAAAGCCGAAGAAGTACGCCAGCGCCTGTTCAAACTGCAGAAAGAATATTTGATAACGATCAATGACGCCGTCATTGCGGTGAAGACCGAAGCTGGCGCCGTCAAACTGAACCAGCTTGTCAACACGACGGCCGTGGGAGCGGCCTCGGGAAGTTTTTGGGGCCTCCTGATCGGTGTACTTTTCCTCAATCCGATCGTAGGCGTAGCGCTGGGCGCCGCATCGGGAGCACTGGGTGGCGCGCTGTCCGATTTTGGTATCAATGATAATTTCATGAAGGAACTCGCAGCGAGTATCCAACCGGGCAATGCGGCGCTGTTTGTTCTCATCAAGAACATGACGGCGGACAAGGTGCTCAAGGAAATCCAGGATGCCGGAGGCACCGTGCTGAAAACGTCCCTTGACGAGTCGAAGGAACAGGTATTGCGCGATGCTCTCGCCAAGGCAGCCCCCACCGAAGCGCCGCCGCAACCGACACCGTCGACGTAAGTGCTGTACGGCAATCGCAACCGGCTGCCGGAACGTACGGGCACTTTGGAGCCGGCGCCGTGTGTGGCGGGTCTGATCCAGCCCAACTGAATCAGACCCTAGCCACCGCCTTCACGCTGCCCGTCTACAATGATGCGCTCGGGCTTTAGCAATCCGAACGATCCGCCGCTCTGCGCCGCCAGCGTATGAATGTAGAAGTAAGTATTCTCGTCATCGGTCGCTTCCATGACCGGGGACGGCGCCGACACGATCGAGAGCGCAGCACATTTTCCGATCCAGTCGGTGTGCCGGTGACCATGCAACAGCACCGCCCGGTTGCCCAGTGCCTGCAATCGGCGAACAAACCAGTTTCCATTCACCAACGCTGTACCGATCCGTTCAGACAGTACCTTTGTCACTGTCGGATATTCGATGACATGGTGGTGAAGCGCGACGACCCAGTAGGCCTGAGGATACTGCGCGGCGGCGATCTCAATCCCCTCACCTGCTCCAGCGAAATCATCCCCAGAGCATTGGTAAAGGAAAAGTGCGTATCCGCGTTCGAATCCAGCAGAATGATGCCGAGACCATCGTCGCGGTCGGGCGGCAACACCATCGGGAAGACGGCCGCCCATAGTTCATTCAGAGCCCTGGATAACCGCGGCCTTCCGACGTCGGCAAATCTGGCGATTTCCGCCTGATGCGGCTTGAGCACTTCGGCAAGGCTGCCAGCCAGGCAGCGGCCGGTCTGATCGATCAAACGAACACGCTGGCCCTGAAGAGCGTCCGCCGCCGATAGGAACCGGAGCCGCCGCAGGGTTCTGTTCGGGCTTGTCGGAAGATCGAGGCGAGCCGGATTGGCACGATCGACGATGTTGAGGTCATGATTCCCCGGCAATATCAGAGCCCGCTCGGCAAGCCGGGGATAGGCCATCAGCGCGTCGAAAAATTCCGACCATTCCGCGGAGCGGCCTGCATCCGTCATATCGCCGGTGATGACAATGGCGTCGATGGGTTTCTTCGCATGGACCACATCCAGCAGCGCGAGCAGACGTTTGAGACGCTCATTTCCACGCGGCCCCGACCGGCCGCTCTCGATCCGAAAGCCATAGCGTTCGCCCACAACGTGAATGTCCGACAGGTGGGCGATGCGCCACGTCCGATCCGCCTGCGCATTTCCGGCAAACTCACCAAAACCCCGAAGCCGGGGCATGGTCGCATCGGCGAAGGCCCAGACGAGCGAGGCGAAGGCGAGGTAAGCGGCGACAAGCACGATGCTGTTGGCCAGAGCGACGGAAACCAGATCGCGAGGCGAAGCAAGATCGGCGACTTGTCCCAGCCAGCGCGAACCAGGCCAGCTAATCATCAGCACAGCCAGCGCAGCAGCAGAGATCACGACGCCGGCTGCCCCGGCGGTACCGGCGCGCACCGCCGCAAGCTGCGACTCATTGAGCCGCGATTGCACCAGCTTTTCGACGAGTTGGCGCAAACCCTCCCGGCAAGCGATGTAGATCGGTTCGACGGCGAGCGAATTCAGAGACCAAAAGCTGCTCTCGGCCATGCGAAGCATCGATCGCACTCCGAAGAACCCAAGAGCGAGCACAGCCACAAAAAGCAAAGCAGGCCACACCCCAAGGAGCGGCGACGTGATTTTGTGCGAGACGAGACTCACCCAGGCGGAGGCGACGAGCGGTGCGATGCCGAGCAGCAAGGCGGGGATAACGAACAGCATAATCCACGACAGGATCAGCTTGGGAAAACTGATCTCGGCGAGCATGCTGCCGGCAAGCGATAGCAGCGAACGGCGTTTGGTGCTTGACGCGTCATCCTCAACGTCGCCGCCGCGGGGATCGATGATTGGATTCATGACGGCTTTCCGACCATTGCGAGCACGCAGCGCTGCACTGCTATTTGGGGTCTTTTTCCAGCCAGTCTTCGACATAAAGCCGGAGAACGGCGACACGGCCGACCGCAAACAGCGGCATCGCAAGTGCAATGCCCCATACACCGAACAGGGATCCAAACAGGACGATCGCCACCAGGGTCCATGCGGGAGGCAGTTCGACTGCCTGACGCTGAATGAGAGGACCGACCACGTAGCCCTCGATGGACTGTATGACGGTGTAGATCCCGACTGCCCAGATCAGCATCGAGGGGCCGAGAGGCATGGCTACTAGTCCGACAGGGATGGCCGCCAGTATTGGGCCGAGATAGGGCACGAAATTCGACACGCCAGCCTGCAGACCGAGCAAAAAGGCACCTGGAAGCCCCAATAGATAGAGAGCAAGCCAGACGCACGCTGTCATCAGCACGATCCGGATAAACTGTCCGACGAGCCATGAGCGGAGCACACCACCCATCTCGTCCAGGACGTCCCGCACACGCTCGCGCGACGAAGGCTTGACCAGCAACACCACGCCATCGCGGTAGGCTTGCGGATCGAGTGCGAAAAGCAGGCCGAGAAACACGATGACGAGAATGTTGGCCAGAATGCTGGACGCGGTGCCGACGGCCGTCTGGGCATGCCCGAACAGCTTGTCATGATCGGGAAACCAGCGGGAAAAATCGCGACCGCCGTCCGGACCAAACAGTTCAACCCCAACGGACTGAAGGCGCTGCTGCAGGACATCAACCTGGGCATCCATGACGCGTATCAGGAGGCGCGCTTGTTCGGGGACCTTCCCTATTCCCCAGATAGCGCCCAGCACGATCAGGCCCGTCAGGATGATAATCACCAGGGTCAACCGCCACGCACGGCCGACAGGGATGATTGGACCTAGTGCCCGGGCACAGGCATCGAGAAACGACGCAAACAGGATACCCGCAAAGATGATGAGGAGACTGGACGACGTTCGCCATACCAGGAGGAGGCCGAGGGTAACGCTCAATACAACAAGAGCCCCTGCGAGGGTGAACCGGCGCCCGGCGCCCTCGGCTGCCGACGCGAACCCGGGCCGCTGAATGTTTTCGGCGGTTCTGTCTGGATCGGTCTTCGATCTTCCCATTGAGCCCTCAGCACCCTGCCCGAAAAGTAGCGGCTTCAATTGCTGCTCGCGACTGGCATGGTTGCATGTTCGCGGGGGTCGCCTCAACCGGAAGAGCACGTTCAGCGGGTCAAAAGAATACTCTTCAAAGTCCGATCAGTTTTGTGCGGATTGCATATCGGACGAGTTCGGCCGTCGATGAAATATTGAGCTTGCGCATTGCCGACGCGCGATGGGTCTCGACCGTCTTGACGCTGAGATTCAAGACCGCGCCCACGGACTTGTTGGTGTGCCCCTCCGCAATCAGCTGAACGACGCTCTGCTCCCGCGAAGACAGCAGGACTTCCGACTTGTCCTTCTTGTTCGCCAGATAGTCATGTAGCAGCTTCTCCAGGAGAACACTGGTAAAGTAAGGTCGATGGTCGAGCAGCGCCTCAATAGCCGCAATGAGGTGGCTCCTCGCATCTGATTTGAGCAGGAACCCCCGCACGCCTGCCAGGAGGACCTCCGTCAGGATCTCCTCGCTTTCATGCATCGTGAGGATGAGCACCTCTGTGGGAAGATGATGCGATTTAATTCGACGGCTGACCTCCAGCCCGTTCATGACCGGCATCGAGTAATCGACGATTGCCACATCCGGCTTCAGCTTCAAGGCCAATGCAACGGCATCCCTGCCATCGACCGCCTCCCCGCACACGATCCAGTCGGCGCGAGTTTCGATGATCGCGCGGAGACCGGACCGCACGACTTCATGGTCATCCGCAATCAGGATCTGCTTCACAATGACGTTTCCGTCGGTTGGAACCATTGGCCAGGGACTATCGGCGACCGCAATGCGACAGCAAGATTGACTCATCGTACGGGGCAGTTTGTCCGGCGTTAATCCAACAAAACCCTGAAATTCTTGGATGATTCTTGGGATTATCCCTTGCAACCACCCTCGACATTCCGGACAAGTCGCTCACCATTTGGCTGGTCACCACTTCCGAAACCCATTGAGCCAACGGTGTCCTCAGGCCTCCACAAGCTTGCTGCGAACCGCGTATCGAACCAGCCCCGCAGTCGAGTTGATGTTCAGCTTGCGCATGGCGGCGGCACGATGCGTCTCGGTCGTCTTTATGCTGAGGTTCAGGATAGCGCTTACGCCCTTGTTACTGTGTCCTTCTGCAACCAGTTTGACGATCGTCTTCTCTCGTGGCGAAAGCAACTGGTTGGCGTCGGCCCTGCCGGTCGACATGCCCTTCACTTCGCTGGAGAACATGCTCTTCAACTCGTTCGAGAAAGATCCCGCGTAGAACGGCTTGTGAACGATCAATGATTCGACAGCCGCCAACAGCATTTTGTTGGCGTCAGACTTCAGCAGGAATGCGCGCGCCCCTGCCCGAAACGCCTGCAGCGCAAGCACTTCGGAATCATGCATCGTAAAGATGAGGATTTCCGTTGTCTGTTGTTGTTCCCTGATGCGCCTCGCAACTTCAATTCCCGTCATGAACGGCATCTCGTGGTCGATAATGGCAACGTCGGGCCTCTTGTCGAAAGCCCCAGCGACCGCCTCTTTGCCATCGCGCGCCTCGGCAACTACTTCCCAACCGGCACGCCCTTCCAACACAGCACGCAGTCCCGATCGCACCGTTTCGTGATCGTCAGCAATGAGAATTCGCTTCATGATCGAACTAGACTCCAAACAGAGTTCTAATGCCGCAGCACGTCGGGCATCATCGACATCATCCTGGCGTTCGGCTCCAAATCTCCCTCGTTTCGGTGGACTCCTCCATCATTCCGAGCAGCGCTTTCAACTTGGCTGCGCAATGGGCCTCTGATGTCCCGGATAGCCGTGACGCCGCGCCGGCTGACGCACGCCCTTGAGTGGAACAAAGTGCGGAATGAGTGCACACAACGCAGTACCTCGGCCACCGGCCGCTGAATGGATTTCCAGAGTACCGCCGAGCTGCCGCAACCTGGCCCTCATGCCCGGAATTCCGACACCCAACGAAATCGCCTTCGGGCCTGATCGCGCCTGCTTGCCAGGCATGCCGCGGCCATTGTCGGTGACCTGGAGCTTGAAGTGCGCATTCGTGGCGACCATTGCGACCTTCACCTGTGTCGCGTGGGCGTGACGAAAGACATTCGCAAGCGCTTCTTGAACAATTCTCAGCACATCGCGCTGCCGCTCGTAGGATAACTGATCCACCTCGGGCACGATATTGAGACTGGTCTTGAGCGAGGTGCGCGCTGCAAACCCCTCCACGAACTTTTCAATCGTCGCCTTCAGCCCATCGTTCAGCAGATATTGGGGATGCAACAGGTAGGTGAAGGCACGGATTTCCTTCTGCGCCTGGTCGATCGACGCATCGATATCATCGAAGATCTTCTCCCCGCCATCGCCATCCTTGATAGCACGCCGCAATCGCATGACGTTCAAACTGGCCGCAATCAAATGCTGGCACGTCGAATCGTGCAGATCTGACGCAATCCGCTGTTGCACTTCTTCCTGAAGCGACAACAGCCGAAGGGCGAACTCAGCTGCAGCCCGCTTCCTGGCTACCCTGTCCACTGCGTCGACGGTCACCCGCTCATCGACCGCCCTGTGGCTGCCCACCAGCCTGACGACATTTCCGGTTTCGGGATCACGGACGGGGGCGATCGTTGTATCGTACGCGCGCCGTCGTCCGCCGAGAGTGAGGTGCTGCCGGTGGCGGACCGGTCTTCCTTCGGCAATGCACGCGTCGCAGGAAGCGCAAATCGACTTTGCGTCTTCCCCGCTCATGCAGTCTTGAACAACCTTTTTCTGGTTGTCTTCGATCGAGATTCCCAGCGAGCGCTGGAACGCCGGATTCATGCTCTCGTAGAAAAACTGTCCGCTATCTGAAATCTGCAGCCCGAAAAGGTATTCCGGAGCATGCATCCAGTGGAGTTCATGGTACGCGGGCCGGGGACTCATCGTAAGCTCGCCCCTGATATTTCCCCAATCGCGCGGTCCAGCGTACTGCTCGACTTCCTTAAGCAACGTTACTCTACGTCACGCTCCGGGTTTGCCTAAGTAAATACCCTCCGCAAAACACCCGTCAAGTATCTGTCCCGATACCGGAAAAACGTGAATCTACCTGGCACATTCTGCATATTCCAGTTCTCTTCGAGTTTTCATTTCAGCTGTCACAATTAAGGATTGAGCGCGATTTCAGCGACTTAACGAAGAAAGTGAAGAAGCCATCGAAAATGCCGATTAGTCGAAATTCGGCAAAAACTCCCAATAACAACGGCGATCCGCTGAGCAAAGAGGCCTTCGACGAACTGGCCTCTACCAGCTTTTCTTGTGGAGGTGTTCGATCGCGAACCACGCCACATGGCTAACCGAACCGGGCTCAAGACTTGGTGGAAGGCAGTATACCAGTTGGCACGGGCGCAATCGTCATGACGCGAGCGCCTCTTTCATGGCCGGGGCAATCAACCGGAACGCTCAGTACATTTGCTGATGGCTAAGGGGCTTCGCCCGACTGAAGTTACCTAGAGAGATCGATCTGGCGCTGCCATCCGGGGTCCAGCCATGCCTTCACGTTGCGGCGAAGTGAAATTGTGTCGATTACTGATGACAGCACTTGTTGCGACCGTGCCGGCAATATCGCTTACGGCGTGTCAGGGCGAGACCGGTGCTGCCGCACCGGCCGCCCGGCCGGTGCGGACGACGACCGTCGAAAAACGCGAGGCTGGCCAGGCGCTGACATTTACCGGCCGCATCGAGGCCGAGGATGAGGTGAACGTCGCGTTTCGGATTTCGGGGCGGCTCCTGGAAAACAACGGCAAGCTCGGGGATCGGGTGCAGGCCGGGCAGATCATGGCACGCCTCGAACCACAGAACGAGCTGAACACGCTGCGGCAGGCGCAAGCAGGTCTCGCCGCTGCTCAGGGGCAGTTGACGCAGGCGCGAAATCACTTCGAACGCCAGGAAACGCTTCTTGCGCAGGGATGGACAACGCGGGCCAATTTCGATGTCGCGACGCAGGCGCAGCAAACCGCTCAGTCGCAGGTGGATGCCGCCGAAGCCCAGCTCCGTACCGCACATGATCTGGTGAGCTTTACCGAGCTCAAGGCCGATGCGCCAGGAACGATAACCGCAACAGGCCCCAGCGCCGGCGAAGTCGTTCAGGCAGGGCAAATGATCGCCCGGCTTGCGCGGAAGGACGGGCGCGATGCGGTTTTTGACATTCCCGCCCAGCTACTTCGGTCGACAACGAGCGACCCCCAGATCACCGTCAGCCTGACCGACGATCCGTCGGTCAAGGCGCAGGGCCGAATCCGCGAGGTCGCCGCCCAGGCCAATCCCGTCACCCGGACCTTCGAGGTCAAGGTCGGCTTGACCGATCCCCCGCCCGCCATGCGACTTGGGGCGACCGTCGTCGGGCGCCTGCAAACCAATTCCGGGCCGATCATTGACATTCCGGCAACGGCCTTGACGAAGATCAATCAGCAACCTGCGGTGTGGATTGTCGACCCCTCGACCAAAACAGTTTCGATCCGAAACGTCGACGTCCTGCGCTTTGACCAGGCGCGAGTGGTCGTTTCCCAGGGACTGGACACCGGCGAAATCGTGGTCACAGCAGGCGTTCAGGCACTCCACCCGGGCCAGAAGATTCGCTTGCTCGGGTCAGAGCCATGATCAACCTCTCCGAATGGGCGCTCAAACACCGCTCGCTCGTCGCCTACATCATGATCGTCGCCGTCATTGCCGGCGTCTTTTCCTATTACCGGCTTGGACGCAGCGAAGACCCATCCTTCATCATCAAGACCATGGTCGTGCAGGCAGCCTGGCCGGGAGCGACCGTCGAGGAGACGCTCAAGCAGGTAACCGAGCGGCTCGAGCGCAAACTGCAGGAAACGCCTCACCTGGACTTTCTCCGCAGCTTCACGCGAGCCGGGGTGACGACGATCTTCGTCAACCTGAAGGGTAGCGCGAACGCCAAGGAGGTTGCCGATACCTGGTATCAGGTCCGCAAGAATATCGGAGATATTCGCCACACGCTTCCGGCGGGAATCGTCGGACCCGGCTTCAATGACGATTTCGGCGATACGTTCGGCATCATCTACGGCTTTACCAGCGACGGCTTCACGCATCGCGAACTGCGCGACCGTGTAGAGGATATCCGCTCCCAGCTTCTCCTGGTGCCTGACGTCTCGAAAATCGAAGTGTTGGGAGCTCAAGACGAGAGGATCTTCGTCGAATTCTCGATCAAGGAACTCGCTACCCTGGGGATCGACCGGTCCGCGTTGATTGCGGCATTGCAGGCACAGAACATCGTGCGTCCGGCTGGAACGATTGAAACCGGCAATGAAAATCTTTCTCTGCGCGTTTCAGGCGCATTCTCGTCGGAACAGGACGTTGCGAACACCAATTTCGTCGCGGGCGGGCGCGTGCTCCGGCTCAGCGACATCGCGCAAATACGGCGCGACTATTCCGACCCGCCGCAGCCGCAATTTCGAGTCAACGGCGCACCGGCCATCGGGCTGGCGATTGCGATGCGGGACGGCGGTGACATCCTTGCTCTGGGCGCAAACATCAAGCAATTGATGGCGCGGATCACGGCGGACCTGCCAATCGGGATCGAGCCCTTTCTCATTGCGGACCAGGCCGTCACCGTCGACGGCGCCATATCGGAATTCATGACATCGCTGCTGCAGGCGATCGCCATTATTCTCGTGGTCAGCTTCATCAGCCTCGGCGTCCGGCCTGGCCTCATCATCGCGCTCTCCATTCCGCTGACGCTGGCCATCGTCTTTCCGATCATGCAAATGGCGAGCATCGACATGCAGCGCATATCGCTGGGCGCACTGATCATCGCCCTCGCTTTGCTCGTCGACGACGCGATGACGACGACCGACGCCACGCTGAATCGCCTCGCGGCAGGCGACGACAAGGTCGAGGCCGCGACCTTCGCGTTCCGAACCTACGCCCTTGCCATGCTCGCGGGAACGCTGGTGACGATCGCGGGCTTCGTCCCCGTCGGCTTTGCAGCCAGTTCGGCCGGCGAATACACGTTTTCGCTGTTCGCGGTGGTCAGCATCGCGCTGATCGTGTCCTGGTTCGTCGCCGTGATCTTTGCGCCGCTGCTGGGTGTCGTCATTCTCAAGCCGCCGAGGGCTGCAGCCAGCGCCGAGCCCGGCAGGGTGTTTCGGTGGTATCGGAGTTTTCTCACCTTCGCCATGCGCGCGAAATGGATGACGATATTGGTTTCGCTGGCGCTCTTCGTCGCATCCTTCCTCGCCCTTCCGCTCATCCCGCGGCAGTTCTTTCCGTCCTCGGACCGGCCGGAGTTGCTGGTCGACCTCAGTCTGCCGCAGAATGCGTCGATCTATGCCAGCGAAACTGCGGCGCAAAAACTCGATGCTGCTCTGAAGGGAGATCCGGACGTTACGCGATGGAGCACCTATGTGGGCCGCGGCGCCATTCGCTTCTATCTGCCTCTCAATGTTCAGCTACCGAACAGTTTCTTCAGCCAGGCGGTGATTGTTGCGAAGGACGTTGCGGCGCGCGAACGGCTTCGCCTGAAGCTGGAAAAGATCCTGTCCGACGAATTTCCAAGCGCCATTTCGCGGGTCTCCCCGCTTGAACTCGGGCCTCCGGTCGGATGGCCCGTGCAGTACCGCGTCAGCGGTCCTGATGTAGATCAGGTGCGCGCGATTGCTCTCAAGGTCGCCCAGATCATTGCCACGAATCCCAAGGCCGAAAAGGTCAACTTTGACTGGATCGAGCCCGCCCGTCAGGTCCGCATTCGCGTCGACCAGGATGAGGCACGCCTGCTGGGTCTTAGCTCGCAGGCAATAGCCAGCGTTCTGAACACCGTGGTATCCGGCACCTCCGTTACCCAGGTGCGCGACGATATCTATCTGATCGACGTCATCGCCCGCGCGACGGATGAGCAGCGCGTCTCGCTTGATACCCTGCGCACCGTGCAAGTTCCGTTGCCGGGCGGGCGAACGGTTCCGCTCAGTCAGTTTGCCACCTTCGAGTATGGGCAGGAATATCCCTTGATCTGGCGGCGCGACCGCGTTCCAACGCTGACGGTGCAAGCCGATATCATCGCGGGATCTCTGCCGGAGACGGTTGTAAGCGCGCTTTCACCTGACGTGGAAGCCCTGACCAAGACCCTCCCTGCAGGCTATCGTATCGTTGTCGGCGGCACCGTGGAGGAGAGTGCGAAGTCCCAGGCTTCCGTCATCGCTGTCGTACCGGTCATGTTGCTGATCATGCTCACCGTCCTGATGGTGCAGTTGCAAAGCTTCCAGCGGTTGTTCCTGGTCCTTAGCGTCGCGCCGCTCGGCCTGATCGGCGTGGTCGCGGCGCTCCTGCTCTCCGGCAGGCCGCTCGGCTTCGTGGCAATTCTCGGTATCCTGGCGCTGCTGGGCATGATCACCAAGAATGCGGTCATCCTGATCGGCCAGATCGAGGCGGAACGTTCTCAGGGGAAGAGCGTCTGGGACGCTGCCGTTGATGCCAGCAGTTCTCGTTTCCGCCCGATCATGCTGACCGCCGTGTCTACTGTTCTCGGCATGATACCCATCGCTCCGACGGTGTTCTGGGGGCCGATGGCCTTCGCGATCATGGGAGGCTTGCTGGTCGCGACGATTTTGACGCTGATCTTTCTACCCACGTTGTATGTCGCCTGGTTCAGGGGAGTCGAGGGATCGCCGGCGCCTTCGAAGCCCAGCATGGCCGTTTGAAATGCAAATCTCTTCTGCGGGAATCGTACCGAACCGGTCAGCGCAAGCGTTAGCGAAAATGGGTTCGACTTGATCGATCCCTATCCATGGCTTCATCGAACGTCATGACACAATCATCGAATTCATCCGATCAGAAGCTCTCTCGCGGCGCGCTCATCGCGCTGGTCGTCGGATCGATGGTCGGCTCGGGCATCTTTGCCCTGCCATCGGCATTCGGCCGCGCCACCGGCGGCCTGGGCGCCTTGATTGCCTGGGCCATCGCTGGCGCCGGAATGCTGATGCTGGCCTTCGTCTTTCAGACGTTATCCCGGCGCAAGCCCGATCTGGACTCCGGCATCTACGCCTATGCCAAGGCAGGCTTTGGCGATTACCCCGGCTTCGCGTCGGCAGTGGGCTATTGGATCGGGTGCTGCCTGGCAGATGTCGCCTGCCTTGTCCTGATCAAGGCGACGTTGGGCCAGTTCTTTCCGATCTTCGGCGATGGGACCACACCCATCGCGATCGCCGCGGCGACCGCGCTGTTATGGAGCGTGCATATCCTGATCCTGCGCGGCATCAAGGAAGCCGCTGCCCTCAATACGATTGCGACCTTCGCCAAGATGGTGCCGATACTGCTTTTCATCGTCATTGTCATAATTGCATTCAAGGGCGATGTCTTCGCGCTGAATTTCTGGGGCGGCGAAGAACCGACCTTCGCCAATGTGTCAAGTCAGGTCCGCAACACGATGCTGGTCACCGTGTTCGTCTTCGTCGGGATCGAGGGCGCAAGCGTCTACTCGCGCTACGCAAAGGACCGGAACGATGTTGGGATTGCAACCATTCTGGGCTTTCTCGGCGTACTCGCCCTGCTCGTCCTTGTCACGATGCTGTCGTATGGCATTTTGCTGCGTCCGGAGTTGAGGGCCCTCGCCACTCCCTCGATGGCAGGCGTCCTGGAAGCCATCGTCGGACCGTGGGGCAAGATCTTCATCAGCGTGGGCCTTCTCATTTCCGTTCTCGGCAACTACCTGTCCTGGTCGCTGCTCGCCGCCGAAGTCCTCCACTCTGCGGCGGTCAATCGCACGATGCCGGCGTTTCTCGCATACGAGAACGCCAGGAAGGTCCCCGCGGGCGCACTTTGGCTGACGAACATCGTCATTCAGGTTTTCCTGCTCGTCACCTATTTTGCGGAGTACGCATTCACGCTTGCGCTCAAGATGACGAGCTCGATGACCCTGATTCCCTATTTGCTCGTTGCTGCCTACGGGCTCAAACTCGCCTGGACCGGAGAAACCTACGCGGCAGATTCGCGTAGCCGCACCGTCGACTGGATCCGCGGCGCCATTGCGACGGTTTACGCCGCTGGCATGATCTACGCCGGCGGTGCGAAGTTTCTGCTGCTGTCCGCACTTCTCTACGCGCCTGGAACGGCCTTGTTCATCATCGCGAGACGCGAGCAGAAGAAGGTTACCTTTAGCCCTGTCGAGTGGCTGCTATTCGGCGCCATCCTGATTGCGGCGGCCGTCGCCCTGTACAGTATCGCGGCTGGCACGCTTTCGATTTAGCAGGTTGTCTTCATTTGCGGCAAGGGTGTTCCCTCATCGGCATCTCGGTGGATCACCCGATATCGGGACTAACGCCAAACGTGCAGGGTGCTGACAGGGGGGCCAACTCTGAAGCAGCGCTGCAATTGCGGCCATAACTCCGTCGGAGTGACCGCCAATCCAGCCTTATTGGGGTCATGGCCGTCTAGCGAAGATTTTCGTCATCGGAATTGTCCGGACCGGCATGACGTCGCAGCCAATGCAAAAGCTCTCCCTGTTCGCCCTGACCGCGATGGTGGTCGGGTCGATGGTAGGTTCGGGGATCTTTTCCCTGCCCCGGACCTTCGGCATTGCGACCGGGCCTTTCGGCGCCATTTTCGCATGGTGCATTGCGGCTGGCGGCATGTATACGCTGGCCCGCGTCTTTCAGGCGCTTGCCGAACGCAAGCCCGATATGGATGCCGGCGTCTATGCCTACGCCAAGGCCGGATTCGGCGATTATCCCGGCTTCCTGTCCGCGCTCGGCTACTGGATCGGCAGTTGCATCGGCAACGTTTCGTACTGGGTCCTGATCAAGTCGACGCTCGGCGCCTTCTTTCCGGTGTTCGGGGACGGCAACACGGTTACGGCGATCATCGTCGCCTCGATCGGGATTTGGCTTTTTCACTTCATGATCCTGAGAGGCGTGCAGCAGGCTGCCGCCATCAACATGGTCGTCACGATCGCAAAGATCGTCCCCATCTTGGTTTTCATCGTCATCCTGATCTTCGCCTTCAAGGCCGATCTCTTCCGCGCCAACTTCTGGGGCGGCGAAGGCATGCCGCAGGCGAGCCTGTTCGATCAGATCCGCGCCACCATGCTCGTCACCGTGTTCGTCTTTCTCGGAATTGAGGGCGCGAGCGTTTATTCGCGTTACGCAAAGCAGCGCTCCGACGTCGGCACCGCGACGATCTTTGGCTTTCTCGGCGTGACCACCCTGATGGTGCTGGTCACCATGCTGCCATACGCAGTTCTCGCCCGCGCCGACATCGCCGGGATGCGCCAGCCGTCGATGGCGACCGTGCTGGAGGCCGTGGTCGGACCCTGGGGCGCGATATTCGTCAGCGTCGGCCTCATCATCTCGGTGCTGGGCGCTTATCTTGCCTGGTCCCTGATTTGCGCAGAAGTCCTCTCGATCGCCGCCAAAACCAGGGACATGCCGCGGGTGTTCGGAACCGAGAACCAGAACAAGGTGCCGGCGGCAGCGCTGTGGCTGACCAACATCATCGTTCAGCTCTTCGTCATCAGCACCTATTGGTCCAATGATGCCTTTTCGCTGATGCTGAACCTTACCAGCGTAATGGCGCTGATCCCCTTCCTGCTGGTCGCAGCGTACGGACTTTTGATGGCCAGGCGCGGCGAAACCTACGAAACGCGGCCGCAGGAGCGCACCCGGGATATGATCTTCGCGGGCATCGCGGTGATCTATACCCTGTTCCTGATCTACGCCGCCGGCATGAAGTTCCTGGTGCTCTCGGCGATCCTCTACGGGCCCGGCACCGTGCTCTACATCTGGGCGAAGCGAGAGCAGAACAAACAGGTCTTTACGGCGGTGGAATGGGTGATTTTTGCCGTAGCCCTCCTCGGCGCGGCGGTCGGCATCCACGGGCTGGCGACGGGCTATATCACCATCTAGGCAAGGCAGTTTCCATGGCACAAGCAACTCCCACACCGTCCGCTCCCTTTGGCGTTCATTCAGAGGTCGGCCAGCTCCGCAAGGTCATGGTGTGTTCGCCGGGACGTGCGCATCAGCGCCTGACGCCTTCCAATTGCGACACCTTGCTGTTTGACGATGTCTTGTGGGTTGACAACGCCAAGCGCGACCACTTCGACTTCGTGCAGAAGATGCGCGACCGCGGTATCGATGTTGTGGAGATGCACAACCTGCTTACCGAAACGGTCGCGATCCCCGAAGCCAGGAAGTGGATTCTCGACAATCAGGTCGTGCCCGATCAGGTCGGCCTTGGTCTGGTCGACGAAATCCGCGGCTATCTCGAGGGCCTGCAGCCGCGCGAGCTCGCTGAAACCCTGATCGGCGGGCTATCGACCCTCGACTTCCCCGACGCCCATGGCGGCCCCATGCTCCAACTTGTCCGCGAGGCCGCGGGCATGACCGAATATTTGCTGCCTCCCCTGCCCAATACGCTGTACACGCGAGACACCACGTGCTGGATCTACGGCGGCGTCACGCTCAACTCGCTTTATTGGCCCGCGCGGCACGAAGAGCCGATCCTGACGACAGCAATCTACAAGTTTCATCCCGACTTCGCCGGCAAGGTCAACGTCTGGTGGGGCGATCCGACACGGGACCACGGCCTCGCCACCCTGGAGGGCGGCGACGTGATGCCGATCGGCAAGGGCAATGTGCTGATCGGCCTGAGCGAACGCACCTCGCGCCAGGCCATCAGCCAGCTTGCCGCCGCATTGTTCGAGAAGGGCGCAGCCGAGCGGGTCATCGTGGCGGCGATGCCGAAACTCCGCGCAGCGATGCACCTCGATACGGTCTTCACGTTCGCCGACCGCGATTGCGTCCTGCTCTACCCGGACATCGTCAACAGCATCACCGCGTTTTCCTATCGGCCGAGCAACAAGCCCGGCGGTGTCGAGCTGCGCAAGGATGACAAGCCATTCGTCGACGTGGTCGCTGAATCGTTGGGCCTGAAGAAGTTGCGCGTGGTCGAGACCGGCGGCAACGCCTACATGCGCGAGCGGACGCAATGGGACAGCGGCGCAAATCTGGTCTGCGCCTCGCCGGGCGTCGTCTTTGCCTATGACCGAAACACCTACACGAATACCCTGCTGCGCAAGCAGGGAATCGAGGTCATCACGATCGTCGGCGCCGAACTCGGTCGCGGCCGCGGCGGCGGTCACTGCATGACCTGTCCGATCATCCGCGATGCGGTGGACTACTAGACCGCTCGAACCGGAATTCGTTCGAGATGAATCAAATCGAACAGCGGAGCGTCGATTAAATGCGCAGGGATTTCACCTGCCATGAAGCGAAAGTGTGTGATGTTTGCAACGCCGTTCAGCTATTTCGAACCTGATTGAGCGCATTCTTGACAAGCAACAATCCGGGCATAGCCTCCAACATGTTCCGGCGATCATGGATGAGGACTCCTTGGGAGATTCCAATGCGCGGATCTAGAACCGTGTTGCAGGTCTTGGGAGCTTTTTGCGCGAGCGGAGCGTTTGCCGCCGAACTCGATCAAACCGATCTCAAAGCCCCTCAGTTCGTGCCAACGGCACCTTACTGGAGCGTCGTCGGATCCGTCTCCCCAACCTACACCGAAAACGCCCTGTTCAGCCGCGACAACCGGCGGCGCGATGTCTTTTATGAGCCCGACGTCAGCCTGAGACTGGACGGCAGTCTGGCGCCCGACCTCTCCTACCGTATCTTCGCCCGAGCCCAATACGAAGCCTTTGCCACCGAGCATCTCGGCAATGCCGCGATCGCACGCCTGGGCGCGCGGCTGACACAAAATCTGTACGGCTGGAGAATCACCGGCCAGTATGAAAACAGACATGATTTCGACGGCATCTATCGCGATCTCGCGTTCACTTCCAACGATGTCAGCGGCTCGGTTGGCCGCGACTTCCAGGTTGGCAATGTGATTTTGTCGCCGCTTGCGCTACTCACCTACCGCTTCTCCGATCTGCCGGAAGCCCGCCGCTGGCGCTTCGATGCAATACTCGGAATCGAAGCCAGACTCGACGAGAGATGGTCGATTGTCAGCATACCCTTCATCGAGGCATTCTGGTTTACCGACGGTCTCAATGCCGGCCGGCAGGATCAGATCTACTCGGTGTCCCTCGGATTGAAGTACAATATCGCCAGCAATATATCGCTCACTACCACCGTGATCTACGAAGCACGGACATCGAACGTTCCCCTGCGTCATTACACGGACGTGCAGATCGGCCCGAGACTCGACTTCGCATTTTGAAAGGATAGGCCGCAGGAAATGGTCATGAAGCACTTCATTGCGATGGCGGGTGCAGCAGTCCTGATCTCGTGCGCAGGGTCTGCAGCCTCGGCGCAGGGACGCGATTCCGTCGAGCGCGGCACGCGGATGGACACCGATGCGCTCCGGGATGATGTCCGCACCAACCGTCTTCAAGTTCCACGGCATCCCCTGACGGTCGAGCAACCGCTGCAACTTGTCCCCGATCCAGGAGCAAAAGCCAAACCGAAGAAAGCCAAATCCAGCAAAGCCAAGTCCAGGCAGAGCGGAGGAAGCAGTCAGTAGCGCCACGTCGACTGGAGCGCCGTGCTTTCTCGCAAGAAGACAAAGGCAAGCTGACGTCACCTCCTGATCCTCCCACGCTGAGTTGGTTTGCCATATCGGTCGGCGCGAGACCCGCCGCCGGCCAGAGCGATACGGAGGTTGGTCGAACCATGATCTCATCGGGGCAGCAAGACACGCCTGCGGACCGCCGGGGCACGCTCGGAACTGCGGTCTCCCGCGCTGTCGGATTTTTTGGCTTCTGGCTGGTGCTGACCGGTGCCGACGCCGACGATCTTGCGGCCGGTTTGGTCGCCGCGGTTGCAGCGACCTGGGCCAGCCTGCGCCTGATGCCCTCGCAGCCATGGGGCCTGCGTCCTATCAAGTTGGCCGGATACGTGCTGCACTTTCTGCGTCAATCGATCACCGCCGGGATCGACGTCGCATGGCGGGCGCTGCAGCCTCGGATGTCGCTGCAGCCTGGCTTCGTGGTCTATCAGGCACAGCTTCCGCCGGGCACGACGCGAGAGGCATTCCGCGCAATCATGAGTTTGATGCCGGGCACGCTTCCATGCGGCCCCGCGGAGGGCAACGGGCTGACGATTCATTGCCTCGATGTGACGCAGCCGGTGGCCGAGCAACTTGCCGTTGAGGAAGCGCTGTGTGTGCAGACACTCCGGGGGGACCCGCGCAATGGCTAGCTTCCTGTTCGCGGCTGCGGGCTTCATATTGGTGACGGTGGCGCTCGGACTGTTGGTCATTCTTCGGCGCTGGGCCGAGGTTGACCACATGATGGCGGCGCAACTCTTGGGCACCGGCGGCGTAGCCATCCTTCTCCTGCTGGCCACCGCTACCGAGGCACCGCCGATCGTGGACGTCGGATTGCTGCTGGCGCTGTTCGCAGCGTTCGCAGCCGTGGCGTTCGTCAGAGGCGCGTCCGGTTCGGAGCGCGAAGCCGGTGATTCAGCGAGCGGCCGATGAGACTTGTCCTCGATATCTTCACCGTTCTCGCCGTCTCGGCCGGGGCGTTCTTCTTCCTGGCGGGGACAGTCGGCTTGATCCGCTTTCCAGACGCGCTGACGCGGCTGCATGCGCTGACCAAGGTGGATAATCTTGGCCTTGGCCTCGTCGTTCTGGGCCTGCTGCCTCAGGTGAGCGGACTGTTCGGCGCGTTGAAGCTCGTGGCCATCTGGTTGCTGGTCCAGCTGTCAGGCGCGATCGTTACTCAGCTCATTGCCGGCACGGTTCGACAGCACGGACCACACGAATGACCATTTTGTCGATCTTCGATATCGGCCTTGTCGTCTTGATCCTCGCGGTCGGGACCGCGACGATCGCCGTGCGCGAAGCGTTCTCGGCCGTGGTCGGCTACGTCGTCTACGGGTTGCTGTTGGCCATCGCCTGGGTCCGGCTCTCCGCGGTCGATGTCGCGCTGACCGAGGCCGCGATAGGAGGCGGAATGACCGGCATGCTGCTGCTCGGTGCGGTCGCGCGCCTGCGCTTTGCCAAAGCTGGCGACAGCAGGACCAGTCTGCCGCTGCGTGTTGCGGCGGGCATTCTGTGCGCACTTGTTGCTGCAGGCCTTGCAATCGCGGTCTTGTCCCCACCCGAAGTCGTCCCCACGCTGGCACCGATGGCGATGGAGAACCTGCCGCAAAGTGGCCTCGGCAATCCCGTCGCCGGCGTTCTGTTCGTCTACCGCGCGCTCGACACGATGCTCGAGAAAGTGGTCCTGATACTCGCCCTGCTCGGCGTCTGGTCGCTGGCGCCGGATCGCATGTGGGGAGGAATGCCGGGGCTGCGCGTCTACGCCCAGCCGAGCAGCACGCTGACGTTTCTTGCCCAGCTTCTGCCGCCGATCGGAATCGTGGTGGCCGTCTATATGTGCTGGGTCGGAGCAAAGGAGCCGGGTGGCGCCTTTCAAGGCGGCACCGTGCTCGCGGCGATGTGGCTCCTTGTCATGATCGCGGGACTGACCAGCGTACCTTCGATCAGCCAGCGATGGCTGCGCATGCTGCTCGTCGTCGGGCCCGTGATTTTCCTTGCCATCGGCATCGCCGGGATGGTGATGGCAAATGCTTTCCTTGCCTATCCAGCCGGCTACGCAAAACCGTTGATCGTCGCGGTGGAGGTCGCCCTGACCCTCTCGATCGGGGTGGCGCTGGCCTTGCTGGCCGCGGGCCCGCCGGAAAGGGTGCAACGGCCATGAACCCTGCAACATTATTCGGACTATGTGGCGCAGCGCTGGTGGGCCTCGGATTGTACGGCCTGGTCACAAATCCCGAGCCACTGCGCAAGATCCTGGCATTCAACCTGCTGGGAAGCGGCGTGTTTCTGGTGTTTGGCGTGGTCGCCAAAAGGGCTGCGGCTGCCGGTCTGGGAGGCGATCCTGTCCCTCAGGCAATGGTCATTACCGCGATCGTCGTTGCCTTCGCGGCCACCGCCTTGGCGATCGCGCTGGTACTGCGACTATTGCAGGAAACCGGCCGATCCACGCTCAGCACCGATAATTCCGAAGGCACGGATACGGCCGGAGCAGACTCCTGATGCCGGACGCAAACCTCTTGCCCGACACGACAACGACCGATGGCGCGTTCCTCGTTCTGGCGATCGTCCTGCCGGCTGCGGGCGTTCTGCTGTCGTTCGTTCTCGGCGGGCGCTACGCTGAACGGATCGCCGTCGTTCTGCTTCCCTCCGGTTTTATCCTCGCGACGATCATTTTCGTCGACGTCTGGCAGAGCGGACACCGGCTGGTCTACATCGTCGGGGATTGGAAGCCCCCGCTCGGAATCGCGTTGCGCGCCGACGGGCTCTCAGCCGCCATGATGGTCGCGATGGCCATCGTTTTCTGCGCAGTTGCGATCTATGCATATGCGGATTTCGGCACCCGTGCGGGATCCGCCGAGGCCCGCGCCCCGTTCGCGTTCTGGATCCTGCTGATGGCGATCTGGGGCGCGATGAACCTGATCTTCCTCGGCGGCGACCTGTTCACGCTATACGTCGCGATCGAGCTTCTCACCTTCGCCGCGGTGCCGCTGGTCTGTCTCGACGGCCGCGCGGAAACGTTGCAGGCTGCGCTGCGATACCTGATCTTCGCCCTGCTCGGCTCGATTCTCTATCTGGTCGGAACGGCCCTGCTCTACGGCAGCTACGCAACCCTCGACATCGTCCTGCTCTCTCGCCAAATTCATCCGGAGCCCGCGACGCTTGTTGCGGCTACATTGATGACCATCGGGCTCTTCGCCAAAACAGCTCTCTTTCCGTTACATCTGTGGCTTCCGCCCGCCCATGCCGGCGCGCCCGCGGCTGCCAGCGCGGTGCTGTCGGCGGTGGTGGTCAAGGGCTCGTTCTTCCTCGTCGTGCGGCTCTGGTTCGACGTCATGCCGGGGATGCTCGGCGGAGCCGGCGCGCAACTGTTCGGTGCGCTGGGAGCGGCGGCAATCATCTTCGGCAGCGTCGTCGCCCTGCAACAGCAGCGCCTCAAGCTCCTGATCGCCTATTCGACGGTCGCGCAGATCGGCTACCTGTTTTTGATTTTTCCGCTCGCCCTCGACGCGTCGGCGCAACTCCAGGGCAGCGGCGCGTTGACCGGCGGCATCATCCAGGCGATATCGCACGCGACGGCGAAGGCAGCCATGTTCATGGCCGCCGGATTGATCTATGCCGCGCTGGGTCATGACCGCATCGCCGAGCTCGGAGGGATCGCACGAGCCCTTCCGATGACGATCTTCGCGTTCGCGCTCGGCGGCATCTCCCTGATCGGGCTGCCTCCAAGCGGCGGCTTCCTGGCAAAATGGATCTTGCTCGAGGCGACCGTCGCGACCGGGCAATGGTGGTGGGCGCTTGTGATACTCGCGGGAGGCCTCTTCACCAGCTGCTACATGTTCATCGTTCTGTCGCGCGCCGTTGCGCCGTCGAGTGCGCCCCTCAAGCTCCAGACTGCCGTACCGAAATATCAGGAGGCAGCGGCGTTGGCATTGGCGCTGACGTCGCTGTTGCTCGGTTTGGTCGCACTTGGCCCCATTGATATCGTTGAGGTCGGCCGTCTGGAATCAATCATGGTTGGCGCACGATGATTGGACAAACAACATTGCTGGCCAGCGCCTTTGTCGTTCCGTTCGGCATGCTCCTGCTCTGCCTGTGGCCGCAGGTTCTGAGCCGGATGCCCTCGCTGCTGGCATTCGCACCCATTCCGGCGCTGGCCGCGGTGTTGCTGGTCGCTACCGATTCCTCGTTCGCAGTCGGTTCAGCACGTTTCCATCTGACTTTCGCCATGGACCGTCCTGGCGCCATGCTGCTGGGCGTTTCGGCGCTGTTGTGGATCGCATCCGGGGCTTACGCTTCGCAGTATCTGCAGAGCCGGCCGAACCACGGGCGATTTGTGGTGTGCTGGTTGATGGCATTGACCGGTTGCGTCGGCGTATTTCTGGCCGCCGACATGGTCGGCTTCTACTTTCTGCTCGCGCTGCTCACGCTCGGCGCCGCCGGTCTCGTCATCTACCACGAAACCCCGAGCGCATGGCGCGCCGGCGCGGTCTATATCGGACTCGCCCTGCTGGCCGAAGCGCTCCTGCTGCTGGCGTTCGTGTTGCTGGCCGCGGAAATCCCGGGTAACAGCCTGCTGATCCGCGACGCCTCTGCAGTGCTGCCGGCTTCGCCGCATCGCGATCTGATACTTGTTCTCCTGATTGCCGGCCTGGGCATGAAGGCGGGCCTCGTTCCATTTCACTTCTGGATGCCACTGGCGTACTCGGCGGCGCCGACACCGGCTGCCGCTGTGCTCAGCGGTGCGGTCGTCAAGGCAAGCATCCTTGGCTTGATCCGGTTCCTGCCGCTCGAAATCGCGCTCCCCGATTGGGGCACGGCGCTCGCGGCCGCGGGGCTTTTTGCCGCGCTATATGGCGTCGTGATCGGAATCACGCAGCGCAATCCCCGGATCGTGCTGGCGTATTCCAGCGTCAGCCAGATGGGATTCATCATCGCGATCATCGGCATGGGGATGCTGACAGGCGATGGTCGCGCGGCGCTGGCAGCCGCTTTCTATGCCGCCCACCACGTCCTGGTCAAAGGCGCGCTGTTCCTGTCCGTGGGCGTCATCGCCGCGACCGGCAGCCGGCGGCTGTGGCCGATGCTGCTGCCCGCGGCAATCATTGCGGTGGGTCTCGGCGGTCTCCCGCTCACCGGCGGCGCGTTGGCGAAATTCGTTGCCGACGAACTGCTTGGAGACAGCACTGCGAGCACGATTGCAACGCTGTCTGCGATTGGCACCACGCTGCTGATGCTGCAGTTCCTTCGCCACCTTGCGCGCACGGCATCGCAGGACCCGCAAGCGACAGCAGCCGCGGGACTCGTCTGGCCCTGGCTCGCGACCGCGGCCGTTTCGCTGGTCGTGCCATGGACGCTGTATCTGACGGTCCCGCGTGGAACGCTGCCCGATCCGCTTTCCGCTGCAGTTCTATGGAAGGCGCTATGGCCCGTCCTGCTGGGCGGCGCGCTGGCGATGGCGCTGTGGCGCTGGTGGCGCTCGATGCCGCAGATTCCCAAGGGAGACATCATTGTAGCGCTGGACGGGGGCATGCAGATCGCAGTCACTTGGGGCAAGGCGCTGCAACGAACGGACAGCGTTCTTCGCCAATGGCCGACGGCTACCGTGTCGCTGCTGATACTGACCGTTGCACTAGGTGCAGCGGTGCTCGCACGATGAGACGGCGTGTCCGGCGACGAGCGGCGCCACCTCACGCAACGGTGACTACTGCCAGAAAGACAGCAATTACACCCAACGCCAGCCGCAGCGGCGACGTCCCCGGTGCCACCAGCAGACCCATCGCCGGCGGCGACGGCGCGGATTGACGATCACAACCTGAGCATTCACCGCCAGGTCATCGACCTCCGCGTGAGCACCCTTGGCTACGGCCAATGGCATGGCATCCGCGACGTCAGGCGCAACAGCCCAGCCGATCGTCCCGACGCCGGCAATGGCAACGGCCGCTCCCGGCAGGACATTCATGAGCATCGCACGGCGACTCATTGCATCCATGAGTTTTCTCCCTTGTCCGAATGCTTTTTCTCGGGCGCTGCGAGAGGCCACAACACAGGTGAAGTCGCCTGGCGCACCACAGCGATTCAAGTTTCCCGGCTCATAGCCAGGGACGGCAAACCCACATACATCTAAATTGAAGTCACCCCATCAATCAATCGGGGTATTCATCGGCCCAAGTCAGGGTTTCTTCCTATCAACTCCTCCACAACGCATCGCCATCATGTGCGTGATCGGAGTTCCGCAGTTCCCGCGAGTCCATCATTGATGCAGAATAATTACGGACAACAGCGGCGGAGAGCGCTCGGTTTCACTGCACGGCCGGTCCCCAGCATCCGTTCGTGGGCAATCGCATGTGCATTGCTTGCCGTTCTGTCCAGTGCAACGACCGCACAAGCGCGGCCACCATTTCGGGTCGGCGGACTGACGTGCAGCACCGATCCGAGGGTCGGGCTGGTCCTCGGCTCGCGGCAGGATATGCGATGTGTTTTCGTTGCGAACGCAACAGGCCAGCAATATGCCTACAGGGGAACGATCAGGCGCATTGGCGTCGATATTGGCGTGACACGAGGCGGAACGCTGTTCTGGGCTGTGTTTGCGCGAAACAGCCAGATCGGCCAGGGAACGCTGCGGGGAAACTACATAGGCGCCAGCGGCAATGTTGCTCTGGGCCTCGGTCTGGGCGCCAAGGTGTTGATCGGCGGATCACGCCGCACGATAACGCTGCAGCCGTTGTCGGTCGAAGGCCAGATCGGACTTAATCTGGCGTTGGGCGTCGCAAATCTCACACTGCGATGACCGGACTCCTCAGAAATTCGCAAGTCAAATGCATGCCGTGAGCAAAAGCGGCGGGCCGAGCGTGATGACGGTGGCGACAAGCGCCGCGATCAGCGTCGCGACAACGGCCCAATGCAGAAACGCGCCGGTCGGACCGAGGCCGGCATCCGGCCCGGCGCGCACGATGTCACGCCACATCCAGCCCAGCGCGATCAAGTGCACGAGGAGAGCCACGGCAAGCCACAGCCGCAGCGTACCCGTCGGCCAGGCAAACGCACACCCGATGCCATGCATCGCGTAGAGAACAACCAGAGCGCTGCACCAGACGGTGAAGCCCGCCGCGAGCCACCATAGCTGCCTTGACGGTACCGGACGCTCGCTCACGGCCGCCCTCCCAGCATTGCCACCAGCGCGGGCAGCGCGAGCACGAGCCCCATTGCAATGATCCCCGCGACCAGCGTGTAGTCCAGCCACAGCCGCGTGAGCCGCATATCCAGCACCCGCCGGGGCGAAATGAATCCGGCGCCGAGACGCAGCACATTGCTGATGAGAAAAAGGAGGCCGATACCGGCATGCAGCCCGACATAGAAAATCAGCGCCGCCGCCGTCGCCCCGAGCGCATGCTCGCGTGGATGCGGCACGATAGCGGCGATTTGCCAGACCGCCGTGGCGATGGCGGCGACAAGCGCCACCGCAGCAAGGCCGATCCAGCCGCCTGCCCGGTCGCCGGCGCTGACCGCTCGCAGCGATCCACGCGCGGCCACAGTAGCCATCAAAAGTGACACGCACGTGCCGGCAGCTAGCATCAGGTCCGGCTCGGGTTTGATTGCGGCGCTCCAATTCGGCGCGGCGATCCAAAGATAGAAGGTTCCGAACAGCAGCGATGTGAACAGCGTACCGTCGGCGACCAGCGCGCAGATCAACGCCAGCCACGCCGGCGCGTCGGCCACCTCGGTATGCGGCGGCACGCTGACACCGCGACCGACCGGTAAGGGACCGTAATCACGCGCAAGCCCGGCGCTCTGCCCCGCCAACACGAACAGGCCGGCAGTCAGCAGCGCAAAGCCGAGTGATAGCAGATAGAATTTGAACAGCATGGCCAGAACCGCAGCCGCGGTGGCAAGCGCGGTGTAGAGCGGCAGGTAGGTCGGGCGCGGCAACACGATCAATTGGTCCGGTACGCCCGACGTCTTGTGCACGCCCAGCGCCTCCTGCCAGCCGTTGCGCGTAGAACCGAGATAGCCTTCGCCGTTTGCCAGCGAGGTTGCGAGATCGCCCGAGGCGGTCGATTTGGTGCCGGACGTTCCGACATCGGGGATCGAGGCAAATGCATAAGGTGCCGGCGGGATCGGCATGGCCCATTCCAGCGTCGTCGATCCCCAGGGATTGCGCCGCACGCGGCGCCCGTAGCGAAGCTGGACCACGAGGTCGATGACGACAAGAGCGAAGCCGATCGTCATGACAAACCCGCCGACTGACGACAGCAGGTTGAGCCAGTTCCAGCCTTCATCGCCGGAGTAGGTATGGATCCGGCGGGGCATGCCGCGCAGGCCGGTCAGGTGCATCATGAAAAAGGTCATGTTGAACCCGATGAAGACCAGCCAGAATGCAGGCACCGACAACCGGTGTACGGCGGTGCGTCCTGTCAGCAAGGGCAGCCAGTAATAAAGCGCCGCGAGCATCGGGAAAGCCAGCGCGCCTGCCACGACATAGTGCATATGGGCGACGACAAAATAGGTGTCATGGGCCTGCCAGTCGAACGGCACCATGGCCAACATGACACCGGTCAGGCCTCCCATCACGAAGACGAAGAAGAACCCGAAAACGTAGAGCATCGGCACGTCCCAGCGCGGCCTGCCGTGTGCCAGCGTGGCAAGCCAGGCGAAGATCTGCACGGCCGTCGGTACCGCGACGATCGCCGAACCTAGCGAGAAGAATGCCAGTGCGAGGTGCGGAATGCCCACGGTGAACATGTGGTGCACCCAGATGCCGAAGCTGAGAAACGCGAGCGCGATGATGGCCACGACGATTGCCCGATAGCCGACCAGTTCCCTGTTGGCGAACACGGGGATGATCGTCGACAGCACGCCGGCCATCGGCAGAAAGATGATGTAAACGTCGGGGTGGCCGAACAGCCAGAACAGATGCTGCCAGAGCAGCGCGTCGCCGCCCCGCGTCGGGTCGAAGAACGGCAGGCCGAAGGCGCGCTCCACTTCGAGCAGGATCGAACCCAGGATCAGCGGTGGAAAGGCCACGATCATCATCATCGCGGTGACCAGGATGTACCAGGCGAAGATCGGCATCCGGTCGAGCGACATGCCCGGCGCGCGCATCTTCAGGATCGAAACCACGATCTCCATCGCGAGCGACAGCGCGGAGATTTCGACGAAGGTCACGCCAAGCAGCCATACGTCCGAATTGATGCCCGGCGTAAAGGCGCTCGAACTCAGCGGCGTGTACATGAACCAGCCGCTGTTGGGCGCAACGCCTACGATCAGGGAAACCGTGAGGATCGTGCCTCCAAACAAATAGCACCAATAGCCATAGGCGGTCAGGCGCGGGAATGCGAAGTCCCTCGTGCCGAGAATCTTCGGCGTCAGATAGACGGCAAAACTCTCCACCATCGGGATGGCAAACAGGAACAGCATCATCGACCCGTGCATGGTGAAGACCTGATTGTAGGTCTCCGGAACCATGAAACCGGAATTGGGCGTCGCCAGTTGCACGCGGGTCAGCATGCCGAGCACGCCGGCGATGGCGAAGAACACAAACGATGTCACCATCATGCGTATGCCGATGACCGAATGGTTGACGGCGGCGAGGCGTTGAATTCCCGGCCCGGTGGCCCAGATCGCGGAAAGCTGGCGGTGCAGCCGCAATGCCGTCGCTCCCTGCGACAACTGGTCGGCGGATTCACTCATTTCTTCTGCGATCCTTCTGATGCTGCTGCCCGCGCCAGCGCTGCGGAGAACTCCTCCGGGCGATGAACGACGACATCGAACCGCATACCCGCGTGATCGAGACCGCAGAATTCGCTGCATTGGCCAGCATAGCGGCCGGGCTGGTCGGCCTGAATGCGCAGGCGGTTCACATGCCCGGGCACCGCATCGATCTTTCCGGCCAAGCGAGGTATCCAGAACGCGTGGATCACGTCCCGGCTGGACACCAGAATGTCGACGGGTGCGCCTGCCGGCATATGCAGGACGCCCCTTGTCTCCGTTGCACCATGATCGGGATAGCGGAACGTCCAGGTCCACTGCCGGCCGACGGCTTCGATCCGTGCCGGCGTCTGCCCCGGTAGCGGCAGCAGTCTTTCGCCGGCAATCATCGCATAGGCGATCAGCGGCAGCACCACGACAGCCGGCAGCACGAGTCCGCCGAGTATCAGCCAGCGTTCCGGCGATACACTGGAGCCCCAGCCAGGGCGTCGGATCACCAGCACGAACAGCGTCATGACCAGCAGGAAGAGGATGACCGAGCCGGTCAGCATCACCCACCAGAGCGTTGCGATCGAAGCGCCCGCCGGCCCCGAGGGATCCAGCGTCGATAGCGGTCCCGTGCAGGCGGGAAGTGTTGCGAGGATTCCGAGTTGGAAAGCCAGACGCAACGGACTACGATGACCGCTCGAACGACGTTGTTTCCGATGCGATGGAGGCAAGCGATGGCAGAACGGGATGATCGCGCGACCCAGCCGAAAAGTGCGGTCCTGGTGGAATTGCATCGGCTCGATTTCGGTTCGGCGGTTGCCCTGGTGGGACACCCGATTCACGTCATGATGGTGCACTTCCCGATCGCATTCGTGATCGCGACGCTCGGCGTCGACGTGTTCTACTGGTGGTCGGGAGATGCGTTCTGGGCACGGGTTGGGCTCTGGTCGACCGGCATGGCGTTCTGGAGCGGCGTGGCGGCAAGCATCGTCGGCACCGGCGAACTGTTGCTGGTACGCGGTATCCGGCTTCTGGAAGCCAGTTGGTCTCACGCCGTGGCGGCGATGACGCTGGTTGCGATTGCGGGGGCCAACTGGGGTCTGCGCCTGGTCGATCCCGCTTCGATCCTGCCGCACGGCCTCGCGCTTTCGGCCCTCGCATCTGTGATGGTGGGCTTCGCCGGCTGGCACGGGGGCAAGCTCGTGTTCGATCATGGCGTGGGCATTCTGATTTCGCCGAAGAATTGACGGACCCAGCGCCCGAGTGCGCCCGGCTCGAACAGATTTGCAGCGATCTGGTTGGAATCGATCTGCGGCTTGGCGAGCACGATCCAGAGAATTGCGGCGATCACCACCACGTAGGCGCCCATCAGCGCCACGTATGACAAATAGCTGAACTTCCCCTTCGGGAGGAACAACTGCATGAGCACGAGGCCCGCGACCACGTGCAGCATCGACATGATCCCCACCAGCACCATCTTCAACGAGAACCATTCGGCGAAGGTGGCCTGCAGGAAAATCAAAGCCGTTCCGCTGCCGATGGCGACAAAGGCGGCCGGCGAAGTCAACTCGACATAGACCAGCCGCGTAACGCGGTGAAGTCGTTCGAGATCCAGATCTGACTCGAGGGCCCGGCGTTGCCAGAACAGGAAGGGCAATGCGATCAGGCCGCCCGACCAGAGCGCGATCGCACCGAGGTGCACGAATTTCAGGAAGGTCGTCACAGCGCTGGTTCGCTCGATCTGAGGCTCGACCATGCGATCCAGAGCCCCACACCCAGGTAAGGCAGCATCGCCGGCACCCACATCAGCAAGCCTGCAAGCTGCTGGTCGGTGAGCGGCGCCATTCCCCAGTTCGCCGCGCCTGCCAGATGAACGAGGTAGAGCGGTCTGGGCGCGAAAACGATCAGCGCGCCGAGAAGGCCCATCTGGCAAATCGTGGCAGCCAACGCCAGCACCGCCGCACCAGGCTGGGTCGGTGCCAGGATCGCGCGCCACAAAAGCCAGGAGCTTCCAAGCAGCGAAATCTGCATCAGCCAATAGGCCGGCACGCTTGCAAGGCCCCATGTGTAGGGCCCCGGCGCGTGCCAGATCCAGAGGACGACCGCATTTACCGCGACGAGCAAGGCGATCGGCAGCGGGCCAATTTTCCGCTGCGGAAAGGCGAGCGCGAGAAGCGGCGCAACGGCCGCAATCAACAGGACATGGTGCAGCACCCGCACGGAAAACAACGCCGAGGACATCGCGCAGAGCGGCGACACGAAGATGATCAGCATCAGCGCGATCGCCGCCCACCCGGCCCGGGCGTCCGAGGAGCGTCCACGGCCGACGACGATCGCAAGCACGGCGAGCATTCCGATCAGCAGCGGGTCCAGATTCCAGCGTGTCCAGAGATCATCCGGAAGAGCGGCGGGGCCACAATAGGCGATGATCGAAGCCGGCATGACACCTCATGCAGTGAAGCCCTGCCAATGCGCCGCAATGCGAGAGGCCGGCTGAATCCTCCACGATATATGAATTCAACACGATCCAGCCCACCGAGGAATCGGGTGTTGCCCGCAAAGAATCAGTAATTGTCCCTAGGCGGAACCGGTTTGCCGGAATGATAGATTCCGCAGCGCGATTGCACCGTCTCCTGGTCGTTGCGGAAGGGGTTGGTTCGTGCACCTTCTTTACAGTATTCGCGGGGCCGTCTGGATCCTCGTCTATTTGCTGTTCATTTTCGCGCCCTTGTTCGCGCTCCTGGCCGGCTCGCATCCGCCGGCGCGCAACGTCTGGACGGAGTTTTCGGTCGCGCTCGGCTATTCCGGCCTGGCGATGATGGGCCTGCAGTTCGGGCTCACCGCACGCTTTCGCTACGTCACCGAGCCATGGGGTGAGGATGTCATCTACCATTTTCACCGCCAGATCTCCCTCGTAGCGGTCGGCCTGGTCGTGGCGCATCCGGTCATTCTGATCGCCGTCAAACCGGAACTGCTCGCGCCGTCCAATATGCTTGACGCGCCGCTGAGTGCCTACTTCGCCTTCCTGTCGATTTTCTCTGTGATCGCGCTCGTGGTGGCAGCCCTTTGGCGGGCGGCGCTGAAGATCAGATACGAGACATGGCACCTCAGCCACATCGCGCTGGCGCTCACAGCCGTCATCGCAGGCGTCGTGCACATGGTCGGATCGGGCTTCTATCTCGTCGATCCCTGGAAACGGGCGTTGTGGATCGGCCTGACGGTGTTCTGGATCGCGCTGCTGCTCTACGTCCGGATCGTCAAGCCGCTGTTCATGCTTCGCCGGCCGTATCGCGTCTCGGAAGTGCGCAAGGAGCGCGGCGACACTACGACGCTGGTGATGCAGCCGGATGGCCACTCCGGCTTCCGCTTCCGCCCTGGCCAGTTCGGCTGGCTGACGCTGTGGGGAAGTCCCTTCAAGATTACCGGGCACCCATTTTCGTTCTCGTCCAGTGCCGCCAATGCGGACGGACGCGTCGAGATGACGATCCGGAATCTGGGAGACTTCACCAACGGGATTCCCAAGGTTCCGGTAGGCCAGCGAGTCTATCTTGACGGACCATACGGTGCGTTCACCATCGGCAATCCGGCGGACATGCACGTGTTGATCGCCGGCGGCATCGGCGTGACGCCAATGATGAGCATGATCCGCACCCTCGCCGACCAGGGCGACAGGCGTCCCGTCGTGCTGCTTTATGGCGCTCAGGATTGGGATTCGATTACCTTCCGTGAAGAGCTTGAGGCACTGAAAGCCCGGATCGACCTGACGATCGTCTACGTGCTTGCAAAGCCCCCGACCGGCTGGCGAGGCGAGAAGGGCTTCATCAACGCCGCAATGTTCAAGCGCCATTTGCCGCCGCCATATGCCGACCATGAATATTTCATCTGCGGCCCGAACGTGATGATGGACGCGATCGAAAAGGCCCTCGGCGAGATGAACGTGCCGATGTCGAAGTACCATTCCGAACGCTACAGCTTTGTCTAGGGAGGCCGCCGATGCGCCGCCTGTTTGCCGACCGTCTGGTCCTTGCCACAGGAGCGACCGTGGTCCTGATGTCGATCCTGTTCGCGCTCTCGCGCGTCGCCGGGTAGGCGTGCGCTATCTATTGAATGGGCCGGGCGGTGGCGGCAGCGGCGGGGATTCCCTCGCCGATCCGCCCGGTCATGTACGTGAAGAACGGGTTTGACGATGCCCGCATCAGCGAGTCGAGGCTGGCGATCAGGACATTGCGCTCGCCCCGCGGCGCCAGGGTCCCGAGATTCTCTCCGAAATTCTCCGACGGGTCGGGTTCAGCCCCGTACAGGCTGTCGCTGACCGGGAACGGCAACGCGACGTGCGACAGCGAATAGAATCCCCGCGGATAAAATAACCCGAGCGGCCGCGACGTCTCGACATCGCTGCCGGCTTCGGTCACGCGCTCGATCACATCGTCACTATTGTCATCGGCATTGGTGATGATGGCGAGGCGATAACGCCGCGGGCCGCTCGGAACGATACGCGCTAGCGCGGTATCGGCGCTGGAGCGGAGCAATGGACCGAACTTGGCCGTGCGGTTGACGTCGAACAGCACCAGTTCATGGCCGTTCTCGGGAAGGTGCGCGTAAAGCGCCGATACGATGGCCCGCGTACTCACGGTAAAGTCGATGAGCGACTGAAAGGTCAGCGTCGGTGGCAACTGACCTAGCTTTCCTTCTCGCGCATAGCGGGCAATCCGCTCCTGCAATGTTTGAGTCAGGCGATACGATTGGCGCGCGCCGTTAACAGGAAACGAGTTGTATTTGAACGGATTGAACTCGGGCACGATGCCGAGCCAAGCCGCCTTGGCGAAGGCGGGCAAGACCGACGGCAAGCCCGCCAGACGGGCCAGGCGTGCGACGCGCGTAATGCCGACCATCGGCGAAATCAGCACAAGGCGATCGGGCCGAGCCAATTTTTCATCGCTGATCGAATCAAGCGCATACATCAAGGCCAGCGCGCCGCCATTGGAGAAGCCGACCAGATGCAACGGCACGGACGGCCCGGTTCGCGCGCGTGCTTCGCGCACCGCAAGCCGCGTCGCCGCCATCCAGTCTTCCCACTCCACGTCGGTCAGCGCGGCAGGAACAGTGCCATGTGCCGGCATCCTGGGCACGATAGCCAGGAACCCCTGGTCGCGGTAGAAGCGCGCGATATGGCGCTGGCTGTACGGGGAATCCGTCAGGCCATGCAGAAGCACGACCGCACCGACTGGCTTTCCCTCTGGCTCGAGCACAAAGGACCGATTGAAGTCCTGCACGAAGTGGCCTGGATAGACCGGACTACCCTCAAAGTAACGATTGGCCGGCACGCGCTCGGCCGCGTCGAGCTTCCGCGAGACTTCTCGCCGGACGTCGTCGAAGATCCTGGCCTCGGCTGTCAGGTACTCCGCCCAGTTCGCCGCCTCGAGTTTTTCCGTCCGCAGTTCATCCGGAATGTAGGTATGCCAGGGCTCGAGCGGCAATCCCCTCTGCGAGTCGTAGATGCGGACGCCAAGGAACGTCAAAAAGGACACGCCGAGCAGCGCCCCGGTAATCTTCAGATACCTGAATACTCTTGCTCGCATGATCGAAGCATACCCGCGCACGCATCATTCTAGAAGGAGCCGAACATCGAGCCCAGGAAAATAACTGCCACCAGGGCGATGAGTGCGCTGACGATCCCGACCATGACGATATCGAGATAACTCTCGCGATGCGTCGAACCGCAGACGGCGAGCAGCGTCACCACAGCACCATTGTGCGGCAGGCTGTCGAGGGTACCGGAGCCGATTGCGGCTACCCGGTGCATCAATGCCGGATTTATGCCCTGCTCAGCCGCAATACGCATATAGGTGTCGCCGAGGGCATCCAGCGCGATCGTCATGCCGCCCGAGGCCGAGCCGGTCAGGGCGGCAAGTACGTTGGTTGCCACCGCCAGCGAGACCAGCGGCCCGCCGCCGATCGAAAGCACCCAGTCGCGCACGACCGCGAATGCAGGCAGCATCGCAACGACGGCGCCAAAGCCCACGAGGCTGGCGACGCTGAACGCCGGCAGGACGGAGGCGTTGGCGCCGGCATCCATGCTCTCGCGCAAGGCCGGCAGCCGCTTCCGATTTAAAAGAACAAGCGCCAGGATCGCGGCCGCGAGCGCCACCGCCACCGACCAGACACCGGCAACGGCGGACAGCGAGGTGGATCCCCAATGCGGCTCCGCCAGGAACGAGAAATCCAGGCGCGGCAGAATGACCAGCGACATCAGGAGATTGACGCTCACAACGACAACCAGCGGCAGCACGGCGATGGCAATCGGGACCGGGGTTTCGCCGTGCCGGCCGTGGCCGATCTCCGCGGGATCGAATTCGCGCGCGGTGGTCGCCCGCTCCCGGATGATCTGATCATCGGCGACGGCACGCGGGGATATATCAGCGCCACCGCCATAGCCCTCGCCCGCCCGTCGGGCAGCGGCTTCGCAACGGGCGAGCCACCATAATCCAAATCCCAGCATGATCGCCGAGGCGATCACGCCGAGACCGGGCGCGGCGAACGGCGTGGTGCCGAAAAACGGCATCGGTATAGCGTTCTGAATGGCTGGCGTGCCGGGGAACGCTGTCATCGTGAACGTCGAGGTGCCGAGCGCGATTGCCGCCGGCATCAGCCGCCGCGGAATGTCGGCGGCCTGGAACAGCGCCTGCGCCATCGGCGCCAGTACAAAAAAGGCAACGAACAGGCTGACGCCGCCATAGGTCACCAATGCGCCCGCGAGCACCACCGCCAGTATGGCGCGGCGAGGACCCAGCCGCTCGGTCATGAAGGCTGCGATAGCGGTGACTGAGCCGCTGTCATCCATCAGCTTGCCGAACAGCGCGCCAAGCAGGAACAGCGGGAAGAACTGCGCGAGAAACTGCGCCGCGCTGCCCATGAAGGTCTGGGTCCAATGGGCGAGCAGCGGCTCCCGCGAGACGGCAGCAGCGATCAGCGCCGCTGCAGGCGCCAGCAGCAGCACGCTCCATCCGCGAAATGCAAGCCAGACAAGCAGCCCCAGCGCAAGGAGAATACCGAGGAGGCCCATGGCATCAGACCTGTTCCAGGAGGACGTCCAGATTGATGGAGGACTGTTTGCCGACATTCGCGCCATGCCTGGCCAAGAAGTCTTCCGCGCAACGGCGGCCCTCGACCTTCAGCATGGTTAGAAAGTCCCATTCTGCATTGAACTTGGAAGACGCGCCCAGCTTGTCCAGGGTCGCACTGGAAATCAGATGAATCCTCATGCCAGCCCACAGGGCCCCTTCGCCGCTACCGACGTCGGCAACCTGGCGCAACAGCGCAATCATACGCAACTCCTTCAGCAGTGTGGCGTTGAAGGATACTTCGTTCAAGCGATCGAGGATATCGCGCGCCGAACGCGGCGTGCCCTGACGTTCAACAGGGTTGACCGCGACCAGCAGCGTATCGTGCGATGCGCACTCGCGTACCAATGGCGTGATGGTCGGATTGCCCGAATAGCCGCCATCCCAATACGCCTCGCCGTCGATCTCGATGGCCTGAAACAGCGTCGGCAGGCAGGCGGACGCCAGCAGCACGTCCGGCGTAAGCTCATTGTTTCGGAACACGCGGCCGCGGCCGGTGCGGACGTTGGTGGCGGTCACGAACAAGCGGATCTTGGATTTCGCCGCCCGCTCGAAATCAACGCATTCGGCCAATATATCGCGTAACGGATTGGCGCCTCGCGGGTTCAGGTCGTAGGGCGAGAACACGCGCGCGGCCATGTCGAATGCAAGGAAAAATGGCGAGTTGTCCAGGCTCCACCGGCCGAGGAGGACATCCATCGGGCTGCGCCGGATCGGGCTGAACCGGGCGGAATGCGAGACGCGCCGCCAGAACTCCTCGAGTGCTGCCCGCGCGCCCTCGGGTCCGCCCTTTTTCATAGCCGTCGACCAGCACCACGGCATTCATCGCGCCTGCCGAGGTGCCGGAGATACCGTCGATCCGCAGCCATGGTTCCTCCAGCAGCCGATCGAGCACGCCCCACGTGAAGGCGCCGTGAGAACCGCCACCCTGCAGGGCGAGATCGACCAGAACGGCCTCGCGGCCCGATTTCGCCGGAGGAACGGTTGCCATCACACCCTCGTGGATTTGCTGCGGGTGCTAAAAACCTAGCGAAATACCCCCACATCGCCATCGGGTCATACCCTTAGCGCGCGCCGACGAGATCACCTGAGTGAGTTGCTCTGCCCTCCAAGGTACGGTGTTTGGGTCATTCGACGACAAAGGCCGTCGCCTCTTGGCGAGGCCAACGAATAAATGAAGGGACATAAAAGTCCGTGGCTCAATTGCCCTGCCCGTAACTGTCCCTTGCGGCCGCGGCACTCACATAACCGAGCCGGACATCCCGCTCGACAAGCTCCCGCGCCCGCAATCGGGCTTCGCCGAAGCCGCCGCCGCCTGAGGTTTCGAGCCGGATGATGTCTCCGTTTTTCACCATCATGTTGGTGACTTTGGAGCGCAACGCCTGCTTTTGACCATCCCGGATCAAATAGAGCGCACTTGGCGCCGCGGGTTCTCCGCCGGCGAGGCCAAATGGACGGAACTTGAATCGATCGAGATTGGTCGAAAGCTGCGCCATCGGGCAGTCGATCCGCCATTCGCGCCACAGACCGAGCCCGCCGCGCCACTGACCCGGGCCGCCCGTGTCGGTCAGCAGTCCGTATCCCATGAACGTCACCGGCATGTCGCTTTCGATCATTTCCATCGGAATGTTCGCGTTGTTGTGCATTCCGAACGACAGCGCCGACGCGCCATCCGAAACCGGCAGCGCGCCGATACCGCCGACCTCGATCTCGACGAGAACGCGACGTCCAAGCTCGGGATCGATGGTTTGCAGCGTTACGACATAGGACACGGCATAATAAGCGGCCGGCATGCGCTCCGGCACGGCCTGATGCAGCGCGCCGAACAACACCGTGGCCAATCGGTGACCGATGGCGATGCGATGCACGACAGGCGCCGGCACGGCCGCACTCACGCACAAGCCCGGCGGCGCAACAATCCTGACCGGACGATAGCAACCCGCATTTGCCGCAATCGGTACATCGGCAGAAGCGATCAACGCATAGAAGACCGTCGAGCATGTCGACGACAACGTTGCGTTGCTTGGCCCCATCACCTGCGGACTGCAGCCGGAGAGATCGACCGTGAGTTCGTCGCCTTCGACCGTCAATCTGGCGTGGATGCGGATTGGCGTATCCAGAATCCCGTCGTCGTCGACGTGATCCTCGAACTCGTAAGTGCCATCGGGAATACGGCCGATCACCGCCCGCATGGCGGCCTCGGACCGATCGAGCAACTGGCGGGTCGCCGCTTCGAAACGCACTTCTCCGAGCTTGTTCGCGAGGCGCTCAACGCTTGCCGCCCCGATGTCGAGCGAGGCGAGTTGCGACTGCAAATCTCCCCACAGAATGTCCGGCTGGCGAACATTCTGCAGGATGATGGCGCGGATCGGCTCATTGAGCTTGCCGTCTTCGACGATCTTCACCGGCGGTATTCGCAGGCCTTCCTGGAAGATCTCCGTCGCGCTCGATCCATAACTGCCCGGTGAGGAGCCCCCGACGTCCAGATGGTGGCACAACGCCCCGACGAACCCGATGCGCCGGCCATTACGAAACACCGCCTTGTAGGCGACGATATCGGGGAGATGCTGGCCCCCGCAGTACGGATCGTTCGATATGACGACATCGTCGGGACCCCATCTGTCGGGCGGAATGTGGCTCGCCAGGATCTCGGTGAGGAAGTAGCTCATCGAATTGAGATGACTGGGGATGCGCGCCGCCTGCGCGACATTCCAGCCGTCGCGATCGAAGATCGCGGTCGAGTAGTCGAGCAATTCCCGCACGATGGTCGAACGGCTTGTGCGCCAGATCGTAACATCCATTTCGGCGGCAGCGGCCGCCAGGGCATTGTAGATAATCTCGAGTTCGATCGGCGAGATATCGGCATCAGCACCGTTCACGTTCATCCCTGCCTCCTCGCCACGAGGTGGCCACTCTTGTCGCGCTGGCAACTCCATCCCTCGACGAGGAGCACGCTGGTGTAGGCCTCCTCGATGACGGCAGGTCCCTCTATCGTGACATCCGGAAACACGTCGCCGCGGTTCCACACCGCAACATCCCGCCAACCTCCGGAAAGCCAGATCTTGCGCTTGCCGACCGGCTGGCCGCTGTCGCGCGCGTCCATCGCCCTGGCTGCTGGCTTGGGCAAGCGGCCGATCGCCGAGGCACGCAACGACACGATCTCGACGGCCGAACCTGGATTTGAATAAGAGAAAAACTGGCGGTGCAGATCGTGAAAATCATCGATCAGCACGGCCAGCGCCGCCTCATCGAGATGGAGGGAGCGCAACGGCACCGTCAGCTCAAATGCCTGCCCCTTGTAGTGCATGTCGGCGGCGAGCTCGATGTGACGGTCGCTCTCGGGGATGGCGTCGGCATCGAGCCTTGTCCGCGCATCGGCAAGGAGGCCTTCGAGCAACGGTTTGATCGCGCCGAGCTTGTCCGGGGTCGCATCGAGCACGCGCGAGCGGACGAGATCATGGGTCAGGTCCGAATGAAGAATGCCATAGGCGGACAACGTGCTGGCATTCTCCGGGAATACCACGCGCCGGATCCCAGTTTCGTCAGCGACCTCGAGTGCATGCAGCCCGGCGGCTCCGCCAAAGGCAATCATCGTGAATTCGCGAGGATCGACACCCTTCTCGAACAACGACAAGCGGATCGCGGCGCCGAGGTTCGCGTTGACCACGGCGAGCAATCCCTCTGCCGCAGGCTCGGTCGCGAGGCTGAGCGGCTCGGCGACCTCGCCATCGATCACCGCGCGGGCCGCCTTGCCGTCGAGGCGCATCCCGCCGCCCAGAAATTTTTCGCCGTCGAGCCGGCCAAGCGTGACATTCGCATCCGTCACCGTCGCCCCGACGCCACCGCGACCGTAGCAGGCAGGGCCCGGATATGAGCCGGCGCTTTCGGGTCCGACCGTCAGCCGCTTGCCCCGCTGCACTTTGGCGAGCGAGCCGCCGCCCGCGCCGATGGCACGGATTTCGACCATCGGAATGCGGACGGGCATGCGATCCACCTCGCCCTGCATGACGACGTTGACGCGGCCGTTGCGCACAACCGAGACGTCGAAGCTGGTCCCACCCATGTCGACGCCAATCAGGTTGTCCTCGCCGAGAACCTTGCTCAACAGCGCACAGGCCGCACTCCCGCCCGACGGTCCCGAGAGCAGAAGTCGTACCGGCTCCAGCGCCGCGGTCCTGGCGGCGCATACACCGCCGTTCGACTGCACCAGAAGCAACCGCGGCCGAAACCCTTCCGTCTCCATGCGGTGCGTGAGCTTGTCGAGATATCCCGCAATCACCGGAATCAATACCGCGTTGAGCACGGTGGTCGACGTGCGCTCGTATTCCCGAATCTCCGCGCTCAAGGCGCTTGCGCACGAGATTTTCAGCGCAGGCCGCGTCCTTGCAAGATACTCGGCGATCCTTTGTTCGTGCTGCGGGTTGAGGTAGGAATTCATCAGGCAGACAGCGACGCTGACCGGATCGATCCTGTCGATCGCCGCGGCGAGGTTTTCCAGCGCCGTAAGCGTCAGCGGCACTTCGACACGGCCGTCTGCCCGGATCCTTTCAGCGACGCCGATGCGGCAGTCGCGCGGGATAAGCGTCGGCGATTGCTGCGGACTGAGGGCATAGACTTCGCGCCGGACGTGGCGACCGATCTCGAGCACGTCCTCGAAGCCTGCCGTGGTCACGAGCATCGACTTGGGCAGCTTGCGCTCGAGGATCGCATTGGTGGCAATCGTCGTACCGTGTAGCAGGAAACCCACATCGGGCAGCGTGAAATTGTAACGGGCTGCCGCTTCCTTGATTCCGGTCATCAGACCGATGGAAGGATCCTGTGGTGTTGTCGGCGTCTTGTAGCCGACGATTGCGCCCGTGCGGGCATCATAAATCTGCAGGTCAGTGAAGGTGCCGCCGATGTCGACACCGATCCTGACCGGCGCCGCCTCTATTAACGCCACTAGAACTTCCCCAATCCTGACAAGTCGTAGACTACATCTGCGATCCTACACAGATCGGATCGCGACGCCAGCACGTGATCAAGGCGTTCTGGTGGGCTCATTGCTCAGTTTGCAAGCATTAGCCGGGTGCATGACTGATCCGCGCAGCACGAGAAGGGTCCTGCGGCCGGTTGGTGCGGAAATTGCAAAAGCTCACTCCGGGATCAGAGGAGAGTTTTGGATGACCTCACACCATCGATTGCTAACAGCCGTTGCTGCATTTTGGCTCGGAACGGTAGCGACCGCCGACGCGCAGCAGAAGATGACCGTCACGATCGTGACCCAACCCTTCGGTACACAGCCGCAGTTCACCAAGGTCGATCAACCGATCCTGCGCGACGGGCTGAAGGCCAAATCAAACGGACAAATCGACGTCAAGCTGTCGGCCTGGCCGGAGATGAACCTGAACGGCCCCGAAGTGCT
>JAESGW010000224.1_pt1 | contig 97510 bp, 93 predicted proteins | sample 9269791 | NCBI WGS metagenome assembly JAESGW01 (sample SAMN16773120, study PRJNA677053) | algae metagenome | isolation source: Aphanocapsa lilacina HA4352-LM1 and co-occurring heterotrophs from near cave... | place: USA: Maniniholo cave, near Haena, Kauai, HI | collected 2009-07-28 | reverse complement strand
CTGACGGCGTCAGACGCGCATTCTTATGGACGTTCATTCGGGGAGCTCCACTGAAGGTTGGTTGGCTTCGCAACCCCAGCTTCTCAGTCCCTCCTCGAATGAACAACCTTCATAGCTTCGACACCTACAGCTCACGCGCGCGAGGTCACTCGCCTGGTATCGGCCCCGCTTCAGGCAGCCCCGGCTTGCCCGCTTCGCCGGGATTGCGCCTGACATAGGCGGCTTTCAGGCTTTCCGAGGTCTCGCGCGAGCCGTCATGGCTCCAGCCCGGCGGCATGAACAGGTAACCGAGGCGCTGGCGCAGGCTGAGCCCGGACGCGAATGCGTCCTTGAACATGCCAATCCATTCATGGAAGGCGACGCGGACCGGATTGAAGGTGCCGATGTTGTGGACGATACCGTAGCGCGGGAGGTCCTCTTCCCGTTCCTCGACGAAAGTGCCGAACATGCGATCCCAGATGATCAGCGTGCCGGCAAAATTGGCGTCAAGGTAACGCGGGTTGGTGGCGTGGTGCACCCGATGATGTGACGGCGTGTTGAAGATGAACTCGAACCACGCCCACATCCTGCCGATGGCCTCGGTGTGGATCCAGAACTGCCAGACCAGGTTGAAGCCGAAGACGAAGGCGATAACCGCCGGGTGGAAGCCGAGCAGCACCAATGGCATCTGCAGGATGAACATGCCGGTGAACAGGCCGGTCCAGCTTTGCCTGAGCGCGGTCGACAGATTGTAGTGCTGGCTCGAATGGTGGTTCACATGCTCGGCCCAGACCCAGCGCACGCGGTGAGCGATGCGATGGTACCAGTAGTAACGCAGGTCATCGAGCAGGAAGGCTGTGATGAACACCCAGAGCGACAGGCCAAGGTCGAAGACCCTGAATTGCCAGACCCAGAGCAGAGCCCAGTAAGACACGACGCCGAGCAAAAGGCCGGCAACCACGTTTCCTGTGCCCATCATCAGGCTCGTCAGCGTGTCACGCGTTTCGAAAGCGCCCTTCGCCCGGCCTGTGCGAACAAGCCAAAGCTCTATCAGGATCGCCATCACGAAGAACGGAATCGCAAGCTCCGTGACCTTGGGAAAATCGTAGTTCTCCATCACGCCTTATCCCCTTCGCCGCTTGCGCCTGATCTGCCCGAAAGCGCGACGACCACAGCGCCGGCAGCCTCGGCATCCGTGAAGCGGAAGTCTCCGCCCTTCCAGGTGAAGTCGAGCAAGCTCAGCGCTACAGTCCTGTCATCGCGGACAGTTACGGCCGCCACATCGGCCCCGGTCACGATACGCGTGAGAAACTTGTCACCGATGCCGCGGACGATACCGACGGAGCCGTTGTCGAGCTGCAGGAACGCCGTGCCGCCGTCCTCGGTCAGCAGCACCGCGCGAGACGCGACATCAGGAAAGTCGGTGGCAAACCGCTGCAGCGCATGGTCCGTGCCCGCCAGCTGCGCCTTTGCACTGCCGCCGCTAAGATGCACGGCAGCCACTACCGCTGATATGCCGACGACGACCATCGCCACCAGAATTGGCAAGCTCATGATAACAGATGTCCTCCCGAAACCGCTCTCCAGGCGACTTCAGCGGCAGACTAGCATCGTTGACGTTTACGTCAACGATAGTCTAGCGCCACCCACGGGAAGCTGTCGCGACCATGGCGAAATGCTTGCGCAGCACAGACATGCCATCTTTGCCGCGCTCGACGCGGTCGAGATAGGCAGGCGTCAGCGCAATCGGCAGGAAGGCTGGCCGCAATGACTGCGGCAGCGCCTTGGCGCCGCGTTCGAAGGCACGGAGATGCTCGCGCGCCAAGGCAATCATCGCCTGGACGGCGACAGTCGATCTCTGGTCGTCGATGCCAGCGACGAACTCTTCCGGCGTCAGGCCGGCCGCAGCAAGGATGTCCCGTGGCACATAACATTGGCCGCGCGCCCGGTGCATCGGCAGCAGGCGCAGCAACCCTGCGATCGCCTGGGCGCAACCAGCATGGCCCGCAAGCTCCGCATGCTTCGGCGCGCCGTCGGCATCGAGCACCAGCGAAGCCAGTTGGATCAGCGCTGAGGCAGTCTCGCCGCAATAGCCTTCGAGGTCGGTTCGCGACGGCATCGGGTCGTCATAGAGATCGAAGATACGGGCTTCGAGGTAGTTGTCGAAAGCCGCGACAGGCAGACGATAGGATTCGATCGCCGCCATCAAGGCTGAGGCGAGCGGATGTCCGGCGCCGGCTTCCCGACTGCCCGAGGCAATGACGTCGCGCCACCACTGCAGCCTGATCTCACCGGGCATCGGCTCGCTGACGCGGTCGCGAATGGCTGCAATCTCGGCGTTGAACGCATAGAGCGCCAGAAGCGCCGGCCGCTTGTCCTCGGGGGCGTAGAGCGCGGCAAGATAGCGGTCGCGATCGGCAACGCGCACCGTATCCATCAGGGCTTTCGCCGGGTCGTCTGCGCCGTGCACGTCAGTCGACAGCAATGAAGGCCGCGGCGACGGCGCGATCTTCGGCAAGCAGCACGTTGTAGGTGCGCACCGCTGCCCCCGTCGACATCGGGTCGGCCGAGATTCCGGCGGCCTTCACCGCGGCGCGCAACGCTTCCGGCAGGCGGCGCAACTCCTTACCCATTCCGACGAGCAGGATCTCCACAGCCCCTGCCTCGGCGAACAGCTTGTCGAAATCGGACGGCTGCAGCGCCTGCGCATCGGCCGGCTGCCAGCCATAGATGCCTGACGGCAGGCACAGGATCGATCCGCGATGCGACATGTCGGCGAAACGGAAGCCGCCGTCGCCATAAGCGTCGACGGGCGCCCGTCCCGGGAAATGCGCCTCGCGGATGATCATTCCCGCCATGGCTTACGACTTGGTCGGCTGGGCACCGGCCGGCACGGCCGGCTTGCCCATGTCGTCCGCGCCTTCAGGCCGCAGCTTGAACAGGATCAGCAGCGGACCAGCGACGAAGATCGACGAGTAGGTGCCGACCAGGATGCCGAAGATCATCGCCAGCGTGAACGACTGAATGACCTCGCCACCGAACAGGTAGAGCGAAACCAGGGCCAACAGCGTCGTCACGCCGGTCAGCACGGTACGCGACAGCGTCTGGTTCATCGACAGGTCGAGCAGCTGCTCGATCGGCATCTTCTTGTACTTGCGCAGGTTTTCTCGGACGCGGTCATACACGACGACGGTATCGTTGATCGAATAGCCGACGATCGTCAGGATCGCCGCGATACTGGTCAGATTGAACTCGATGCCGGTTATGACATAGAGCCCGACCATCATCGTCACGTCGTGCACAGTCGCGATGATCGCACCGAGCGCGAACTGCCATTCGAAGCGGAACCAGATATAGATCAGCATCGCCAGCATGGCGGCGAGCACGCCGATCGTTCCCGACCAGGCCAGTTCGCTCGACACCGTCGGTCCAACCGATTCGACGCGCCGGAAATCGTACTCGGCGGAAAGCTCGCCGCGTACCTTCTCGACCACGCTCTGCTCGGCATTGTCGCCGGCATTCTGCCCCTCGACGCGGATCAGTAGCGTGTTGTTGGCGCCGAACTCCTGCACCTGAACGTCGCCGAGGTTGAGCTCGCTCAGCCTGGCGCGGACGGCGGCCGAGTCAGCGGTACCGCTCTTGGACTGCACCTCGATGCTGGTGCCGCCGCGGAAGTCGATGCCGTAATTCATCTCGATCGAGAAGAACAGCACGGCCGCCAGGATCGACGCCGCTGCGGACAGGGTGAAGGCATGGCGCCGCCAAGACATGAACGGATAGCTGGTGTTGTCGGGCACGAAGCGCACCAGACCCTTGGGCAGTTCCTTGGGCTTGGCGCGGCGCAGCCAGATCGAAACCAGCCAGCGGGTCAGGGTGAAGGCGGTGAAAACGGTCGTCAAGATGCCGATGGCGAGCGTGACAGCGAAGCCGCGAACCGGACCCGAACCGAGATAGAACAGGATCAGGGCGGCGATGAAGGTGGTGAAGTTGGCGTCGACGATAGTCGCCAGCGCGCGGGCAAAACCCGAGTCCAGCGACTGTACCAGGGATCGGCCGAGTTGCCGCTCTTCGCGCACGCGTTCGTAGATGATGACGTTGGAGTCGACCGCCATGCCGACGGTCAGCACGATGCCGGCAATGCCGGGCATGGTCAGCGTGGCACCCAGGATGGACAGGATCGCGATGATGAGCGCCACGTTGGCGGCAAGCGCAATGTTGGCGATGATGCCGAGCGTGCCATAGGCGACCAGCATGAAGCCGACGACGAGGATGCCTGCGATGACCGAGGCGAACTTGCCGGCGGCGATCGAGTCGGCGCCAAGGCTCGGACCGACGGTGCGTTCCTCGACGATGGTGAGGTCGGCGGGCAGCGCACCGGCGCGCAGCAGCACTGCCAGATCATTGGCGCTTTCAGCGGTGAAGCTGCCGGAAATCTGACCCGAACCGCCGAGGATCGGCTCGTTGATGCGCGGTGCCGAGATCACCTGGTTGTCGAGGATGATGGCAAACAGGCGACCGACATTCTGCTGGGTGGCCTGGCCGAAGCGCGATGCGCCCTTGCCGTCGAAGCGGAAGGATACGACGGCTTCCGAGGTGCGCTGGTCGAAGGTCGCCTGCGCGTCGGTCAGGTTTTCACCCGACACGATGACGCGGTTTTCGATCAGATAGGGAACGGGCGGATCGTCCTGCGAATACATGACCGTCGAGCCTGCCGGCGGGCGGCCCTGCAGGGCCTCCTGCGGCGACATCGACTGGTCGACCATCTGGAAGGTCAGCTTGGCGGTCTTGCCGAGGATTTCCTTGAGACGGGTCGGATCCTGAAGGCCCGGAACCTGGACCAGGATGCGGTCGGCGCCGGCGCGCTGGATGATCGGCTCGGTGGTGCCGAGTTCGTTGACGCGGCGGCCGATGACCTCGATCGACTGGGTCACGGCATTGTTGACGCGGTAGTCGATGCCGCCTTCGGTCAGCGTGTAGCGCAGAAGCCCGGCCTCGGGCTCCTCGAGCGACAGCTCGCTCACCGTACCGGTGCTGAACATGCTCGACGACAACGGCGCAACCAACGGCGCGAGCGCCGTCTTGGCCGCATCGATCTCGTTCACATCGCTGATGCGCACCTGCACCGTGGTGCCGGTGCCGGTCAGGCCGGTGTAGCCGATCTTAGCGTCGCGCAGCAGCGTGCGGATGTCGTCGCGGGTCGCCTGCAGGCGTTCATCGACCAGGTCCTGCCGGTCGATGGATAGCAGGATGTGCGAACCGCCCTGCAGGTCGAGGCCAAGCGTCAGTGCGCGCTTGGGAAACCACCCCGGAAGGGAATCGAGCTGAGACTGGGTCAGCATGTTCGGGATGGTGAAGAGCACCCCGAGGAGCACGACGGCCCAGATCGAGATTGTCTTCCAGCGCGAGAAATAGAGCATTTGGCCTCGTCCGATAAGGCGTGATCGCGGTGCTTGTCGCCCGCCTACGATTACTTCTTGGCGTTCTGGTTGGCGATCGGCTCGCCCTTGACCCGAACGTCGGAAATCGTCGCACGCAGCGCCGTCACCTTGAGACCATTGCCCAGATCGATCTCGAGCTCGTGGTCGTCGATGACCTTGCTCACCTTGCCGACGAAGCCACCACCGGTGACGACCGTATCGCCGCGGCGGATCGCCGTAAGCATCTCGCCGCGCTTCTTCAACTGGGTGCGCTGCGGGCGGATGATCAGAAAATACATGACCACGAAGATCAGCACAAACGGCAAGATGCTGATGAGAACGTCGGGCGCTCCCGCGGTGGCGGCCTGTGCGTATGCCGGCGTGACGAACATGAATGTCTCCTGAGAAAGTATCGGGATACCGCACATCGGGACCCCGGAAATGTGCGCGGAATATAGTCGCTCATGCCACCAATGCAACTACGCTTGGCCCAAGCCGTGGCGCTTTTCCGCGCAATTTGAGCGTGTTACAGCGTCGCGCACAGGTAATGTCTAGAGACTAACGGGATCGGCCATGGAAAAGACCATCGAAGCGCTCAACTCCAAGCTGGATCTTCTGATCGCTGCGGTAACCAGGCTTGCGCCTCCGTCCGTCCCCGAAACCGACATCGCCACCGCCGACTGCTATGTCTGGGCGGCCGATCCGGGCATTCTCGAACCCGTATTGCGGGTCAACCGCGTCGACATCGGCCTGATCAAGGGCGTCGACCGCGTCCGCGACATCCTCGTCGACAACACCGAGCGCTTCGCCGCCGGCCTGCCTGCTAACAACGTGCTTTTGTGGGGTGCGCGCGGCATGGGCAAGTCGTCGCTGGTCAAGGCAGCACATGCCACGATCAACGCCTCGGGCAAGACGGCGACGCCGCTCAAGCTGATCGAGATCCACCGCGAGGACATCGACACCCTGCCCAAGCTGATGAACCTTCTCAAGGCGGCGCCCTTTCGCTTCATCCTGTTCTGCGACGACCTGTCGTTCGACCATGACGACACCTCGTACAAGTCGCTCAAGGCGGCCCTCGAAGGCGGCGTCGAGGGCAGGCCCGCCAACGTCATCTTCTATGCAACGTCGAACCGCAGGCATCTCCTGCCGCGCGACATGATCGACAATGAGCGCTCGACGGCGATCAACCCGTCGGAGGCTGTCGAGGAAAAGGTCTCGCTCTCCGATCGCTTCGGCCTGTGGCTCGGCTTCCACAAATGCTCGCAGGACGAATATCTCGAGATGGTCGACGGCTATGCCCGTTACCACGGCCTCGACAATGATCCGGAGACCCTGCGCGCCGAGGCGCTGGAGTGGGCGACGACGCGCGGCAGCCGCTCGGGCCGCGTTGCCTGGCAGTTCATCCAGGACCTCGCCGGCCGCCTGGGCCAGCCGCTGAAAGACTGAACCCTCCAAACGAAAAAATGCCCGCCCCTGGTCGGGACGGGCTGATATGGCGGGACTGATGGAGGTCAGGCGACCCGCGCCGGAATCGATCCGAAAAGCCCTTACGATCTTCGGAAAGCGATGCGTGGCTCCAGTGCCTATTCGAGGTAGCCGCTCGGATCGACCGGCGTGGAGTTCTTGCGCACTTCGAAATGCAGCTTCGGGGCATCGGTCGAACCGCTCATGCCTGACAGCGCGATCTCGTCGCCACGTTTGACCTTCTGGCCGCGCTGGACCTTGAGCGAGCTTGCGTGACCATAGACGGTGACGAGGCCGTTCTCATGGCGCACCAGCACCGTGTTGCCGAATTCCTTGAGCCCGTCGCCGGCATAGATGACGACACCGTTTTCGGCAGCCTTCACCGGCGTGCCTTCCGGCACCGAGATGTCGATGCCGTCATTCGACTTGCCGCCACCCTTGCCGTAGTTGGAAACGACGCGGCCACGCACCGGCCAGCGCATGCGGTCGATACCGGTGGCATTTGGCGCTGCCTCGGCCGATTCCTCGGCCTGCTGCACCAGCTTGTCCTTCTTCGGCGGCGTATAGGCCGCAACGGCGGGAGCTTCGGCCGCAGGCTTGGCCGCGGCAACGGCCGGCTTCGGAGCGGCTGTGGCAGCGGTTGCGGTCACGACCGGGTCGACGGCGGGTGCAGCCTTGGCAACAGTCGAGGTCGCGCCGCCAGCCGGCACCTTCAGCGTCTGGCCGATCCGGATGCGGCCGTCCTGCAGGCTGTTGGCCTCCTTGAGTGCCGCCGTCGACACGCCGAGCTTCTTGGCGATACGGTTCAGCGTATCGCCTTCGACGACCTTGTAGCCGCCGCCGGCAACTGTCGGCTTGGCATTGCTGTCGGTCGGTGAGCCGAGCTGCGCGGTTGCGGTTTCCTTGGTCTTGGGCTGCTGCGGCAGCACCGCAACTTTGTTGCTCGGCAAGGTGGCCGGCTGCGGATTTTTGCCCGGAACCTTGAGCGTATTGTCCTGCGCCGTCTGCGGCTGGGCTATCGTGCCGGTCGACCTATTGTCCAGCGCAGGTGCCAATGCCGGGGCTTGAGCCGGAGCCTGGGCGGTACGAACCGGAGCCGGAGCAAGCGCTGGCGCCTGGGCGACCGGTGCCGGCAGAGGTTGCGACGACACCGGCTGCAGACTGCCGCGGCTGACCGAACCGGCACTGGCCGAGGCAACCGGCGTCGCCATCTGGGCATCGCCAGGGAATGGCTGCTGCTGCGGCTGCTGGTTGATGATCGAACGCTGGTTCGGCGTCGATGCGGTGAAGATGTCATCGACACCGCCGCCGCCAAATCGCGACACTCCGGAACTGCACCCTGCCGCCATGCCGGCAACCAGCAGAACGGCGCCGCCGCGCGCCAGAGAGCGTCTATTCGCCTTCAAAATACTGAAACGCATCGCACTGACCCGCGCTTTACCCGATACCAACTAGGCTTGATTAAAGCGCGTTAATGTTACTGGCCGGTTAAGAGGATCAAATAAATCAAAAGCTTCGCCAGCCCGCGACAAGACGCTTTCCGAGGCGGGCTGGAGGCCCCGGCGGCGCGCAGATAGCAGCGATGTGGGTGGTGCCGACTTAGATGACGGCAGCGACGCCGCGGGCCAGCGGCTGCAGGCGGACGACGCCGAGGTCTTCGCGCTCGAAGCGGCTTCCGATCTTGGTCAGCTTGCACAACACCTGCTCGCCCTCTTCCGGGCCGATCGGCGCGATCATGGTGCCGCCGCTCGACAGCTGGTCGACGAACATGCGCGGATGGCTGTCGAAAGCAGCCCATACGACGATGCGGTCGAACGGCCCCTCGCCCGGCAGACCGTTCGAACCGTCGGCCTGGCGGACCAGCGCATTGCCAAGGCCGAGCATCTCGAAGCGCTGGCGCGCCAGATCGGTCAGGGTTTTGAAACGCTCGACGGTGACGACCCGGCCGGCAAGCCGCGCCATGACCGCGGCTGTGTAGCCGGAACCCGTACCGACTTCGAGCACACGGTTTCCCTGTTCGATGTTGAGCGCTGATATGACCGCCGCCTGGAGATCGGCGCCTTCGATCGCCTCGCCACATTCGATCGGCAGCATGCGGTCCGACCAGGCGATGGAATGGAACTGGCCAGCGAGGAAGTCACGACGGGGCGTTGCCTCGAAGGCGGCGATCAGATTTTTCGGAACGATGCCGCGCCCGCGCAGGCGAAGAAGAAAGGCGGCGAAGCCCTCACGGTCGTCCGGCATCATGTTCATGCAATAGCCTTGGCCAATTGGTCGCGCAGTTCATGCGCCGTCATGTCGAGCTTGAGCGGCGTGACCGAAATCTGCTTGTTGCGCACGGCGTGCAGATCCGTGCCCGGCTTCACCTCCGGCTCATCGCGGCCGAAACGCAGCCAGTAATATGGCAGGCTGCGGCCGTCGCGGCGCTCCTCGACCCAGATGCCGTAGGCAAGCTTGCCCTGGCTGGCAACCACAGGTCCGGTGACCTCTTCGGGCGGGCAATTCGGGAAATTGACGTTGAGCAGCACGCCGATCGGCAGTTCCGTGGCGATCAGCTTGCGCAGCAAGGCCGGGGCCAGCGCTTCGGCCGTCTCGTAAGGCACGATGCGTTCGTCGTTTTCATAGATATAGGCCTGGCTCAGCGCAATCGAGCGGATGCCGATCAGAGCACCTTCCATGGCACCCGCCACCGTGCCCGAATAGGTCACGTCATCGGCAACGTTGAGACCCGAATTGATGCCCGAAAGGATCAGGTCCGGCGGCTCTGGCAGGATCTTGCGGGCGCCCATGATAACGCAGTCGGTTGGCGTGCCGTTCACGGCATAATGCTTGTCGCTGATCTTGCGCAGCCTGAGCGGCTCCGAGATCGACAGCGAATGCGCATAACCCGACTGGTCGGTTTCCGGTGCCACCACCCAGACATCGTCCGACAGCTGGTTGGCGATCCGCTCCAGGACAGCTAGGCCTTCGGCGTGGATGCCGTCGTCGTTGGTCAGCAGAATGCGCATGTCACTTCGCTTCGATCTTGGTCAGGCCACCCATGTAAGGCAGCAGCGCTTCAGGAATCGTTACGCTGCCATCCTCGTTCTGGTAATTCTCGATGACGGCGATCAGCGCGCGGCCGACGGCAACGCCCGAACCATTGAGCGTGTGCACGAAACGCGTGCCCTTCTCTTCCTTCGGACGGTAGCGGGCATCCATGCGGCGCGCCTGGAAGTCGCCGCAGACCGAGCAGGACGAGATTTCACGATAGGTGTTCTGGCCGGGAAGCCAGACCTCGATGTCGTGTGTCTTGCGCGCGCCGAAGCCCATGTCACCGGTGCACAGAACCATGGTGCGGAACGGCAGGCCGAGGCGCTTCAGCACCTCTTCAGCGCATTCGGTCATGCGGTCGTGTTCGGCCAGCGCACTGTCGGCGTCCGTGATCGAGACCAGCTCGACCTTGTAGAACTGGTGCTGGCGCAGCATGCCACGCGTGTCGCGACCGGCAGAGCCTGCTTCCGAACGGAAGCACGGTGTCAACGCCGTCATGCGCAGCGGCAGCTGCTCGTTGGCCAAGATTTCCTCGCGCACCAGATTGGTCAGCGGCACCTCGGCGGTCGGGATCAGGCCGAGCCGGCTCTCGCCATGCGGCACGAAGAACAGGTCTTCCTCGAACTTGGGCAGCTGGTTGGTGCCGAACAGCACCTCGTCACGCACCAGAAGCGGCGGCTGCACTTCGGTGTAGCCGTGTTCCGACGTGTGCAGGTCGAGCATGAACTGACCGAGGGCGCGTTCGAGCCGGGCAAGCTGGCCCTTGAGCACGGTGAAGCGCGCCCCGGACAGCTTCGCGGCGCGCTCGAAATCCATCAGGCCGAGCGCCTCGCCGATCTCGAAATGCTCCTTCACCCAGTTCGGGCGCGGCAACACCTTGCCGACGGTGCGCAGCACGACATTGCCGGTTTCGTCCTTGCCGACGGGCACGTCTTCGAGCGGCACGTTGGGGATCACGGCCAAGGCTGCGTCGAGCGCCTTGTCGAGCTCACGCTCGCGGCCTTCGCCGTCCTGGATGAAACCCTTGATCTCGGCGACTTCGGCTTTCAGCTTCTCGGCAAGGGCGGAATCACCATTGCGCATGGCGTTGCCGATCTCTTTCGAGGCGGCGTTGCGGCGCTCCTGCGCTTCCTGCAACTTCGAGACATGGGCGCGCCGCGCCTCGTCCTTTGCGATCAGGTCCTCGACCGTCGACCTTGCCGCATCCGCCGACTGACTGCGCTTCATCAGCGCTTCGATCAGAGCTTCAGGGTTCTCGCGAATCCATTTGATATCAAGCATTTAAAAGTTTCCGGTCGCGGCAGTTGTCGAACGACCGCGCCGGCGGATCGGGCTGTCAGCCGGCCTTGTCGGCGCTGCCTGTGCCTTCGAGCGAAGTGGATGCTGCTTGCGATTGCGGGGCCGCGGCACTGTCGTCCGCATCCTGCTTTTCGCGCGCCACACGTTCCTGTTCGCGCTTCTTTTCGATCATCCGGGCGGTCCAGATGGAAATCTCGTAAAGAAGGATCGTGGGAAGGGCAAGGCCGATCTGGCTTACCGGATCGGGTGGGGTGAGCACTGCCGCAACGACGAAAGCGATGACGATCGCCCATTTGCGCTTCTCGGCCAGCCCTTGCGAACTGACCATTCCGACCCGCGCCATCAGTGTCGTCACGACGGGCAGCTGAAACACTAGGCCGAAGGAGAAGATCAGCGTCATGATCAGGCTGAGATATTCCGACACCTTGGGCAGCAGAGAAATCTGCACCTGGTCGTCGGTGCCGGCCTGCTGCATGGCGAGGAAGAACCACATCACCATCGGCGTGAAGAAGAAATAGACCAGCGACGCGCCCATCAGGAACAGCACCGGCGAAGCGATCAGGAACGGCAGGAAGGCCGCGCGCTCGTTCTTGTAGAGACCGGGTGCAACGAACTTGTAGATCTGCGAGGCGATGACAGGGAATGCAATCACCAAGCCGCCGAACATGGCGAGCTTGATCTGGGTGAAGAAGAATTCCTGCGGCGCGGTGTAGATCAGCTCAACCTTGTGCGGATCGAGCCCGGCCCAGTTGGTCGCCCATTTGAACGGGATGACCAGCAGGTTGAACAGCTGCTTGGCAAAGAAGAAGCAGACAAGGAAGGCGATGAAGAAACCGCCGATGGACCACATCAGCCGGGTGCGCAATTCGACCAGATGTTCGATCAGCGGCGCCGAGGACTTCTCGATTTCGTCGTCTTCGGCGCTCACGAGGCTTTTCCTGCTTTGGTCGTCTTGGCGGTCTTTTTGGGCGCAACAGCCTTGGCCGATGCAGCCTTGGCTACCGGCGCCTTAGCCGGAGCGGACTTGGCCACGGGTGCCTTGGTCGTTGCTACCGAAGCCTGGGCTTTTGCGGCAAGCTTGGGCGCGGCAACAGCTTTAGCCGCGGCCTTGGGCTTGGTCGCTGCCTTCGGCTCTTCGGCTTTGGCTGCAACCGCTGGCGCAGGAACAGGCGTGGCCTTGACCTCGGCGGCCGGAAACACCGGTGATGTGGCAGGCATCGCGTCCGGCCCGGCAACGCCTGGCATGACGGTTGCGCCATTCTTCAGCGGTTCGGCCGGATGCGTTGCGTCCACGGCAGGATCAGCCGACGGCGCCGGCTGTGACGGCTTCATCGCCGCGTCGAGGCCGGCACGCACATCGGAAGCCGCCTGCTCGAAAGGATTGAGCTGCTTCCTGATCTGCTGCGCGGGGTTGAGACCGCGCAGTTCGTCGACCGACTTCTTGACGTCGTCGAGCTCGGCTTCCTTCAGCGCCTCATTGAACTGGCGCTGAAAATCGCCCGCCATGGAACGAGCCTTGGCCGTCATCCGCCCCATTGTGCGGAGCATCTTAGGCAAATCCTTGGGGCCGACGACCACGATCATGACGACCGCGATCACCAGCATTTCGGTCCAGCCGATTTCAAACATGTCGGTGCGATCCGGCTAGCAAGAGACGATGGTCAGCTCTTGCTGGCCTTTTCCTTGGTCGAGTTCACGGTCTCATCATTGCGGTGCTCGACCGTCTTGGAGTCATCGGCTTCGTCGTCCGACATACCCTTCTTGAAGCTCTTGATGCCCTTGGCCATGTCGCCCATCAGTTCCGGGATCTTGCCACGACCAAACAGCAGCAGCACGACGACCAGAACGATCAGCCAGTGCCAGATTGAAAACGAACCCATTGAACTCTCTCTTGAACAGTTTCCCTGCGATTGATCTAGGCTCTTTCGCTTCCGGATTCAAACACTAGAACATCCGCTTTCCGAAGCGACAGCCATATATCACGTGCTTTTGCGGACAAAGCGCCGCAGCGTATGCGCGCCCGCACCGGCGTCTCGGCGCCCGGCACCGCGAGTTCAAGCAGTTCGACGACGCCTAGATAGCGCCTGGAAATGATGCGGGCCTGCGTTTCGCCGGTGTCCTCGCTGACGTCGATGCCGGTCAGGCGCACGGCGACAAGCACGTCGGCGCCGTCTGAAACGGCTGTTTCGACCTCGCCCACCGGGGTCGCGGCATAACCGTCCAGAACAGTGGCTGGAAAGACGTTGAGCTCGGAAAAGAAGCCGGCGACGAACAGATTTGCCGGCTTGAGGTAGAGGTCTTCCGCCCTGCCCGTCTGTACCAGCTTGCCGTCCTTCAACAGCGCGATGCGGTCGCCCATGCGCATCGCTTCTTCGGCATCGTGCGTAACGACGATGGCAGTCGCCCGGCTTTCGCGCAGGATTGCCAGGGTTTCGGCGCGCACCGAATCCTTGAGGCGCGAATCAAGCCCGGAGAACGGCTCGTCCATCAACAGGACCGCCGGTCGCGGCGCCAACGCGCGAGCTAGAGCCACGCGCTGCTGTTCGCCGCCCGACAAGGCATGCGGATAGTTGTCGGCGTAATGTTCGAGCCCGACGCGGGCGAGCGCGATCAGCGCTTCCTTCCTGGCCTCCTCGCGCGACAGCGCGGTCAGCCCGAAGCGGACGTTGTCGAGGATGGTCAGATGCGGAAACAGCGCAAAATCCTGGAACACCAGGCCGATAGAGCGCTGTTCCGGCGGCAGGAACACCTGAGGACCAGCGATTTCCTTGCCGTTCAGCAGTACGCGCCCGGAGGTCTGCGCCTCGATGCCGGCGGCAATCCGGAGCAGCGTCGTCTTGCCTGAGCCCGACGGCCCTAGAAGGCACAGCACCTCGCCCGGCTCGGCGGCAAGACTGACCTCGCGTAGCGTCTCCGAGCCATTGCCGAAGGAATGGCGAATGTCCTCAAAAGCCAACCGCGCGGCGAAGGTCACGCCCGCAGTGACACGCGCTGCCGTCTGGGTTTGATTTGTCGTCACAGGATCGACCTCCTGCTGCCGGTTCCACACCGGCGCGGGTCAATCATCTGTGGCGCGGGGTGTCAACAGGCCGAGCTCTTCCAGGTCGATGTCGGTGAGCGGGTCCTCGTCGTCGGTGAGCAGGTCAGGATCGGACGGCGGCAGCGGCACCGAGAAGCCGGGCGGCATGCGCGACGACAACAGCCCTGCCCCCTTCAGCTCTTCCATGCCGGGCAGATCGCGGATCTCCTCCAGGCCGAAATGGTCGAGGAACTTGTCGGTCGTGCCATAGGTCACCGGCCGGCCCGGCGTCTTGCGCCGGCCGCGCATGCGCACCCATTCGGTTTCCATCAGGGTGTCGAGTGTGCCCTTCGAGGTCTCGACGCCGCGGATATCCTCGATCTCGGCGCGGGTCACAGGCTGATGGTAGGCGATGACCGACAGCACTTCGAGGGCGGCGCGCGACAGCTTCTTCTGCTGGATGGTGTCGCGGCTCATCAGGAAGGCAAGATCGCCGGCAGTACGGAACGCCCAGGAATCGGCAACCTTGACCAGATTGACGCCGCGCCGCTCGTAGATGCGCTGCAACTCGGCCATGGCGGCGGGAACGTCGATGCCTTCCGGCAAGCGCGCGACAAGCTGCCGTTCGCTCACCGGCTCGGCGCTGGCGAAAACGATGGCTTCCGCCATACGCACAGCCTCGGCCAGATGCAGCCGTGCCGCCGGGTTGCGCTCGACAGTCTCCTCGTCCTCGTCGTCGAGGGCAAACGGGACGACATTTGATCCTTCGGTCATGACGCACCTTCGGTCTGCGGGGCCGCGGCCTGGCGTTCGCGCAGGTAGATCGGCGCAAACGGCTCGTGCTGACGGATTTCGACGGTCCCGTCGCGGACCATTTCCAGGCTGGCGGCAAACGAGCTGGCGATCGCCGTTGCACGCTCTTCGGGGCTGGTCATGTAGCGGATCAGGAAATGATCGAGCGCAGTCCAGTCCTTCAGTTCGCCGACCATGCGGGTCAGGATCTCGCGTGCTGCCTTCAGCGACCAGACACCGCGCTTGGCGATCTGCACATTGGTAATCGCCTGCCTTTGGCGCTGGCCGGCATAGGCGCTCAAGAGATCGAACAACGAGGCCGAGTACTCGTTGCGCTTGTCGATAATGACCAGTTCGGGGGCCCCGCGCTGAAAGACATCGCGACCGAGCCGGTTGCGGTTGACCAGCCGAGAGGCGGCATCGCGCATCGCTTCCAGGCGCTTCAGGCGGAATTGCAGCACGGCGGCCAGCTCTTCACCACTCTCGCCCTCGTCGCCCGGCAACTTGGGGATCAAAAGCTTGGACTTGAGGAAGGCGAGCCATGCCGCCATGACCAGATAGTCGGCGGCGAGCTCCAACCTCAGGGCCCGCGCCTGCGAGACGAAGGTCAGGTACTGCTCGACGAGGGCCAGGATGGAAATGCGGGACAGATCGACACGCTGGCTGCGCGCCAGGTGCAGCAGAAGATCGAGCGGGCCTTCGAAGCCGGCGACATCAACGACCAGCGACGGATCGTCAGTCATGCGGTCGTCAGCGTTCTCCGCCCACAGACGGTCCATCGGTGCTGGCTTTTGCGCCTTGCTTTCCAATGCTTCCGCCAATTCCGTGCCTTCTCCTTGAGAGGCTATGCAACTGCCTCGAAAGTGTGTCCGAATTCCGCCTGCTGCACGGTTTCAGCGCGGGCATGCAACTTGCCGGCGATTTTGCAGTGAAGGACAAGATCGGCATCCGCCGCAAGGATTGCCGCGGTCTTTGCCCGGTAATCCCCAGAAAGCCGCGTCCCCAACGTGTCAGGCGGTGATTCGGTCATGCCAAGAGCTTAGCGCCTTTTGACCTGACATAGAATCGTGCGCATCGTCAGGGCCTGAAAACGAAAACGGCGCAGCCAGGCTGCGCCGTTTTCCGATTTGGGTGTGGCTCGCTTACTTCGAGACGAAGCAGTTGCCGCCGGCGGCCTTGTAGCTTTCGCACAGGCTGACCGCATCGTTGCGGGTGCCGGCAGGTACGCGAACACGCCAGAACGTGCCCTTGCCGGCGATGTCGGCCTTGACGATGCTGACTTCGCGGCCGTTCAGCACGCTGCCGTAGCGGCGGGCGAGATCGGCATAGGTCGACTTCGCGGCGGCTTCGCTCGGCTGCGAGGCGATCTGCATGGCCCAGGCGCCGGATGCTGCAGCCGTCGTCGGGGCCGACGGCGCGATAGCTGCCACCTGGTCAGGCTTGACCTCGCCAACGACATCGACCGGCTGCTCGGACGGGCGCTGTGGCGCGATCGGAGCGGTTGACGGGGTGTTGGCCGACTGCGCAGGCTTGGCGACAGGCGCCAGCGCCGGCTGTGCCGGGACGGTGCCGGTGGCTTCGCTCGCCGGCTCGGCAACGCGCTGCGGTGCCGGATCGGTCGGCTCGGTTGCGGCAACAACGGCCGGGGCCGGTTCTTCGCGCGGCACCAGCGTGCCATCAGGCCTCACCACCATGGTGCGGACCTTGCGCGGAGCAACAGCAGCCGTCTCGGTGCTGGCGTCGGGCTGATCGGCCTGTGGCACTTGCGCGACACGCTCTTCCGACTTCGCGGTCGGTTCAGCGGCGACATCGTCTCCGTTGAGCGGCAGGTTCTCGGGCATGTTCGCCTCGGCTTCCTGTGCCGCGAGATCGACCGGCTCTTCAGCGTTGGTAACAAGCTTGTCCTGGGCCGGAGCACCATTGGTCGAGCCGCCTGCGACGCGGTCATAAACCTTGCTGTCCTGGTTCGGCACGGTTGCGCCGCCCGGATTTTCCGGCTTGATCTTGATCGGGCTCTCGTCGGCCTTGACGATGACGGGGGCGCCTGCCCCCTCGCCGCCGCCGAATGACAGGGCGAAGGCGCCAATGCCGCCGACAACCGCGACCGCACCGACGATTGCGGCGATCATCATGCCGCGACGTGCCGGACGGGCTGCCGGCGAACCGGGCAGCGTTTCCATCGCTTCGTCGAAATCAGGATCGTAGTCGAACTCGTCGGCCTGGGCCTGCTGGCGCGGCGCATTGGACTGGCTCTGCTGCATGCCGCCGAGGTCGAAGCCACCCAGGCGGTCATCGGCCGGCTGGCGGCCGGCATACATCGCTGCGGTACCGGCTGCGGCCGCACCTGCCAGTTCGATCGGCTGCGATGCATCGCCATCGCGCAGCGTCTTGCGATCGAAGCCGTCGGCATAGGGATTCGACGCATAGTTCGACGACGCGGCCGGCTTGGTAACCTCCGGTGCATTCATCTCGTTCATCAGGTTCGAGAATTCACCGTCGAGATCGTCATAGGCCGGAGCCGGCGGCGCGTCATCCTCGAACGACAACTCGGGAATGTCGAGGTCGTCGGCGAGCGCGACGGCCTTTTCCGGCACATCGACGGTCTCGATATCGGGTGCATCGTCGAAGGACGAAACGGCGGCGAAAAGCTCGGCTTCCAGATCATCGACCTCGGGCTCAGCTGGCGCATATGCCTCGGGTTCGGCCTGCGGTGCATAAGCTTCGGGCGCATAGGCCACGGGTTCGGCCTGCGGCTCGTAGGTCGGCGCGACCGGCACATAGGCATCCGGTTGCTGGATTGCTTCCGGCTGGTAGCTCGACTGGGCTGCTACAACTGGTGCGGCAGCGCGCGGCGCAACCGGCGTGCCGAGGCCCCAGCTGCGGGCCTGCTCGTAGCGCGAGGCCGCAAGCGGACGCATCGGCGCTGCGGCAGCAGCGGCTGCTGAGACGGCAACTGCCGGCGCTGCAACTTCCGCCACCTCGGCCACGGCACTGCGCTCGAGCGCCATGTCGAAGGCGTCGTCATCAAAGCTGACGTCGATGTCGGCCTGGTGATCGTAGCTCGGCTCGGAATAGCCGGCATCGGCCTGGACGGGAGCCGCTTCCTCGGCGGCCACGAATTCCTCGACCGGCGCGTCGTAGGACGGCGCATAGTCGGTGTCGTCATAAGCCTGCGCCGGCTCTTCGGCAGGCTGCTCGGGCGCCCAAAGCGAGCTTGCGAAGGTGGGCTCTGGCTCAACAGCAACCGGTTCGACGACGCGAAGCGGCGTCGGCTCGGACAGCGCCTTGGCCTGGCTGCTCATATTGCCAAGCAGTGCGTTCAGCTCGTCTTCGAGGCTGGTGTCTTCGACAGATGCCACCGGAGCCGCGACCTGGGCGACCTCGATCTCCTGGACCGGCGCTTCGACCACCGACTCGACGGCTGGCGCTTCATAAGCGACCGCAGGCTCATAGGCGGGCTTTTCGTCACGCAGCGCCTCCTGCAGGCGGCGTTCGAACTCGTCATAGTCCTCGGCCTGCGCGACAGGTGCTGCAACCGCCTGCGGCTCCTCGACCAGATCGGCATGCGAGAACGCGATTTCCGGCTCGGCCGGCTGGTATTCGCCCAGCGTCAGCTGATCGTCAGCGACAGCTTCAACAGCATCGTTGTCATCGTCAACAGCCGCGAAATCCATGTCGACATCGGCAAGGGCGACGTCAAACTCGGCATCGAGATCGACTTCGGTCGAAGTCGAATAAGAAACCGGCGCAGCGACCTGCTCGGCAGGCTCATCGGCCACCAGCAGTTCGTCCTCCATCGAGAATTCCTGTTCGAAGGACGCAGCAACCGCGTCGTCAAAATCGGGCTCAGGCGTGAAGGACGGTTCGGGCGTGAAAGCGGGCTCAGGAGCGAAAACGGGTTCCGGAGCGAAATTGACTTCAGGCGCCGGCTCATAGGCAGGTGCGGCAGCATAAGCCCGCTCTCCGGGATGAAGCAGCTCATCCTCGAGCGAGAAATCCTCGAAGCTCGCGGCAACGGCATCGTCGAACGACGCGTCGGAGGCGAATTCCGGCTCACGAGCGCGCTCTTCGGTCGGCGCGTAAGGAACCGACGATTCGACGGGCGTGTAGGACGAGGGTTCGTTTGCCTGAACATATGCCGCGGGGGCAACGTGCTCGGGCGCCGCGACGAGATCGTCGCCGGCCAGCTCGCCGAGCAGTTCCTTCTCCAGATCAATGCCGAAGTCGTCGTCGACAGCCGGTTCGATGCGCTCAGCGGGCGCACCAACATCCTGGCGCACCACTGGCTGGCGCGGGTCGAAACCCATGATCCTCGTCAATTCGGCGAAGGGATCTTCGTCGGCGAAGTCATTCTTGTCTGCGATCTTCAGCTGGGTTCTGTCTGCCATTCTTTTTCCCGAACTCTCGCACTTTTTTCGGACGCAGTGAACGTCGCGTAAGGTTGGCCCTTACCAGCGCAATGTGGGCAAAAGGTGACATTCAGCTCCGGAAAACCTAGCGCATTTCGGTCGGCGCATCCGCTCCGATCAACGCCAGGCCTGACGTCAAAACGTCCGAAACAGCCTGCACCAGCCCGAGTCTGGCATAGGTCAATTCTGGATCGTTAACCTTAACAAACCGTAAGTCATGGTTGTCCGTGCCACGATTCCAGTGTCCGTGGAAGGTGCTTGCGAGGTCGTAGAGATAGAATGCCAGCCTGTGCGGCTCCATCGACTGTGCGGCCGACTCGATCAGGCGCGGATACTCGGCAAGCTTCTTGATGAGTGCGATTTCGCCTTCGTCCGTCAGCCGTGCGCTCGCGTTGGCAAGCTTGCTTCGCGAGAGATCGACATCGCCGAGCTGTTCCCTGGCCTGCCGGAACACCGAGTGGCAGCGCGCAGACGCATACTGCACGTAGAACACCGGATTGTCCTTCGACTGCTCCGTTACTTTGGCAAAATCGAAATCAAGCGGCGCATCGCTTTTGCGATAGAGCATCATGAAGCGAATCGCATCGCGGCCGACCTCTTCAACCACGTCGCGGAGGGTGACAAAGTTGCCCGTGCGCTTACCCATCCGCACAGGCTCGCCGTCGCGGTAAAGCTTGACCAATTGGCACAACAGCACGTCGAGCTTGACGGCACCATTGGTGACGGCCCGCGCCAGCGCTTCCATGCGTTTGACATAGCCGCCATGGTCAGCGCCGAGCACGAATACCAGTTCTTCGAAGCCGCGGTCGACCTTGTCCTTGAGATAAGCGACGTCGGCAGCGAAGTAGGTAAAGGCGCCGTCCGACTTAACCAACGGTCGGTCCATGTCGTCGCCGACCTCAGTCGAACGGAACAAAGTCTGCTCGCGATCCTCCCAGTCGTCGGGCTTCTCGCCCTTGGGCGGCGGCAACTTGCCCTTGTAGATGTGGCCCTTGAGTGTCAGGTCGCTGATCGCCGAGCGGATCGCCTTGGCGTTGTCGGCATGCAGCGTGCGCTCGGAGAAGAACACCTCGTGGCGCACGTTGATCAGCGCCAAGTCCTCGCGGATCATCTCCATCATGGCAACAATGGTGCGCTCCTTGATAAGTGCCAGCGCTTCGTCCTCGGGCTTTTGCAGCAAGTCGCGGCCGAATTCCTTGGCCAGCGCCTGGCCGACCGGCACGAGGTAGTCGCCCGGGTAGAGGCCGGCAGGGATCTCGCCGATCTGCTCGCCGAGGGCTTCGCGATAGCGCAGCATCACCGAGCGGCCGAGCACGTCGATCTGCACGCCGGCGTCGTTGATGTAATATTCCTTGGTCACGTCGTAGCCGGCAAAGCCGAGGATGTTGGCCAGCGCATCACCGACAACCGCGCCACGGCAATGGCCGACATGCATCGGCCCGGTCGGATTGGCCGAGACGTATTCGACGTTGACGCGCTTCTTCTTGCCGAAGCCGGAGCGGCCGTAGTCGGTGCCGCGCGACAGCAGGTCAGCCAGGTGCTTCTGCCAGAAGCTGTCGTGGAGCTTGAGATTGACGAAGCCCGGGCCGGCAACCTCTGCCTTGGCGACGTCGGCATCCTTGGACAGCTCCGCCACAAGGCGTTCGGCCAGCGCGCGCGGGTTCTGCCCGGTCGGCTTCGCCAGCACCATCGCCGCATTCGTCGCCAGATCGCCATGGGTCGCATCGCGCGGCGGCTCGACGGCAATGCGCGTCAGGTCGAGCGCGCCGCCCTCTTTCGGAGTCAAATCAAGCGCTTCGACGGCTTTGGTAATCCGCTCGCTGAAATCGGCGAAAATGTTCATTTCTGGGCTTTCGTAGGACGCTTCGACGTCACTTTTGACGTGACATTCCACTGAATGATGATTTCGCCCGGCCTAAACCAAATCGGGCGTATGGTCAAACAAGCGTCGGTGCTCCTTGACCGCATAGGTGTCGGTCATGCCGGCCAGGAAATCGGCGACGGCGCGTGCCTTGATGCGATCCTCGGCCCTGTCGAGCCCCTCACGCCAGCCCTCGGGCATGGCGCGGGGATCAGCGTAATAGGCGTCGAACAGGTCGCGCACGATGCGGTCGGCGTTGGCGCGCACCCGCATCACCTCGGAGTGCCGGTACATGTTGCGGTAGAGAAAAGCCTTCAGCTCCTTCTCCGAAGCCGTCATCTCGCCCGAAAAGGTCACCATGACCTCGCCCGCGTTCCTCACCTCATCGGCGCTTTGCGGTGCCAGGCGCGCGATCCTTGCGGTCGCGGTGGAGATGACGTCCTCGACGAACATGGTGATCTGGCGCCGCATCAGTTCGTGACCGGTGCGCATTGGGTCGAGCGCGGGATAACGCTCGCGCACGCCGCGCAGGATCGCGGCCGGCAGTGGCACGTCGTCAAGCATTTCGAGGGTCAGCAGCCCTGCCCTCAGCCCGTCATCGATGTCATGGGTGTTGTAGGCGATGTCGTCGGCGATCGCGGCACACTGCGCCTCCAGGCTGGCAAAGCGGTCGAGCTCGAGGTCATGCAACTCGGAATAGTCGCGGATCGCCTGCGGCACGGGGCCCTTCAGCCCCTTGCCGGTGGCGTCGGTCAGCGGGCCGTTGTGCTTGACCAGCCCCTCCAGCGTCTCCCAGGTCAGGTTGAGACCGTCGAACTCGGCGTAACGGCTCTCCAGCCGTGTCACCACGCGCAGCGACTGGGCGTTGTGGTCAAAGCCACCCCAGGCCGCCATCTTGTCGTTCAGCGCGTCCTCGCCGGTGTGGCCGAACGGCGTGTGGCCGAAATCGTGGACCAGCGCGATCGCCTCGGCGAGATCCTCGTCGCAGCGCAGCGCACGCGCCAGGGCGCGGGCTATCTGCGCCACCTCGATCGTGTGCGTCAGCCGGGTACGGAAATGATCGCCTTCATGGGCAACGAACACCTGAGTCTTGTGCTTGAGGCGACGAAAGGCCGTCGAATGGATGATGCGGTCGCGGTCGCGCTGGAACGGCGTGCGCGTCGGGCTTTCAACCTCGTCGAACAGGCGGCCGCGCGAGGCCGCGGGATCGCAGGCATAGGCCGCGCGCGGCCGGTAGCCGAAGCCGATATCGCCAAGTTGCCGTTCGCCTGCCATACTCCCCACCTGTTGACTTGCCCCAGGTGGCTTCATACCTATCATAAGAAACTGAAAGCAAGGTGACGCCAATGGGCGCTGATGCCAAGACCGCCATGAAGGTCGACATGACCGAAGCCGCAGCGAAGCGGATAGCCAAGATCGTCGCCGGCGATCCGGGCAAGATCGCGTTGCGCATCTCGGTCGAAGGCGGCGGCTGCTCCGGTTTTTCCTACAAGTTCGACCTCGTCGAAGGCCGCAACGACGACGACGTCGCCATCGAACGCGATGGTGCGACGCTGCTCGTCGACGACCTGTCGCTCGTCTATATGGGCGGCTCGGTCGTCGATTTCGTCGACGACCTGATGGGCCAGTCGTTCCAGATCAAGAACCCCAACGCGGTCGCCGGCTGCGGCTGCGGCACCAGCTTCTCCATCTAGTCATGCGCAGGCCGCAAGCGCTCCGTCAGGTGGCGCTTTCGGCCGGTCGCGACATCGACGCGACGCTTGCCTTCTGGCTCGATGTCTTCGGCCTTCCCGTACACGCCCGCTACGACCCGCCCGGCATCGCCTTCATCATCGTCGGCGGCATCAGGCTGTTTTTCACCGGCGGCGTACCGCAGGCGACCGTCTATCTCGACATAGACGACCTCGACTCCTTTTACGAAACCGCATCCGACAATGGCGTGGCGTTCACCACGGCGCCCACGCTCGTCCACCGCGATGCGGCGGGCGAATTCGGCCCTGCCGGCGAGAGCGAGTGGATGGCCTTCCTGAAGGACCCCGCCGGCAACACGATCGGGCTGGTCGAGCGCAAATAGGCTTGCGCATTCGTCCGAACCACTGCATCTCGTCGCGATGCGCCGTTGCCCCGGGCGTTCTAAGATTCCGAGCGTAAGGGAACAGCATGCATATCCGTCGTTTTGAACCGCGTGACTACGATGCCGTGGTGAACGTCATCCTGCCCATCCAGCGAGACGAATTCGGCTTTGACGTTACCGTCGACCACCAGCCGGACCTCCGGATCATTCCAGAATTCTATCAGCGCGACCTCGGCGATTTCTGGGTCGCCGAGGCAGATGGCAAGATCGTCGGGACGATCGGCCTGGTCGACATTGGCGATGGGCTCGCCGCCTTGCGCAAGATGTTCGTCGCCGCCGAGTGGCGTGGCCGCGAACATGGAATCGCCGCAAAGCTGCTGGGGCTCTTGCTTGCCACGGCCCGCGAACGCGGCATCCGTGCAGTCTATCTCGGCACGACCGACAGGTTTCTTGCCGCCCATCGCTTCTACGAGAAGAACGGCTTTGCCGAGGTCGCCAGATCCGACCTGCCGGCGAGCTTCCCGGTCGTGTTCATCGACACCAAGTTCTACGTGCACCGGCTGGATGCCTGAAAAGCAGGGCCCCACGCAGGGGCCCTCGTCTCTTGTCAATCGTCATTGATCAAGCTTCCGACGCCATCGCCGCTTCGCGGATCTCGGCCTCATTGACCTTGGTGCCGTTGAAGAAGGCATTCAGCACCACCGCCGACACCGATGCCAGGAGAATGCCCGACTCGATCAGCGGGTGGATGTCGTGCGGCATCCACATCTTGAAGTCGGGGGCGACGAGCGGGATCATGCCGAAGCCGATGGAGACCGCGACCACGAACAGGTTGTTGCGGTTGGTCTTGAAGTCGACATTGGACAGGATGCGGATGCCGGTCGCCGCCACCATGCCGAACATCACCAGCCCCGCACCACCGAGCACCACGGTGGGCAGCGCCTCGACCAGCGCGCCCATCTTGGGCACCAGTCCCAGGATCAGCAGGATCACACCGCCGGCAACGCAGACAAAGCGGCTCTTGACGCCGGTAACGCCGACGAGGCCGACATTCTGCGAGAAGGAGGTGTACGGAAAGGTGTTGAACAGGCCGCCGATAATGGTGCCAAGACCATCGGTGCGCAGGCCCGCCGACAGCATCGGCTGGGTCACCTTGCGTCCGGTCATGTCGCCGAGCGCCAGGAACATGCCTGTCGATTCGATCATCACGACGATCATCACCAGCACCATCGTGATGATCAGGATCGGGTCGAAGATCGGCATGCCGAAGCGCAGCGGCGTGATGAGCTCGAACCACTCAGCCGAAGCGACCTTGTCGAAATGCATCATGCCGAGCGAAGCGGTGAGCACGCCTCCAATGAGGATGCCGAGCAGCACGGCGATGTTGGCGACAAACCCCTTGCCGAACTTGGCGATGACCAGGATCGACAGCAGCACGACAGCCGAGATGCCGACATTGACCAGCGGCGCATAGGCGGCGTTGGGCGCGGTTGCGGCGAGCGCAAGCTTGGCCGGGATCGGCGGGATGGTCGAGCCGGTGGCAGCCGCCATCTCGGTCACGGTCTTCAGCCATTCGGCATGCTCGGGCGCCACCAGCCGGGGCGCGGTCGGACCGACCGGGTTGCCGAATATCCAGTTGATGCCGATGCGCATCAGCGACGCGCCGATGACGACGATGATGGTGCCGGTGACAACAGGCGGAAAAAACCTGAGCATGCGGCTTACAAGCGGCGCGATCAGGAAGGCCACGATGCCGGCGCCGATGATGGCGCCGAAGATCATGCGGGCGCCGTCGGGGCCCTGATTGGCGTTGGCCATGGCGACCATCGGGCCGACGGCGGCGAAGGTGACGCCCATCATGACCGGCAGCTTGATGCCGAACCACTGGGTCGCGCCGAAGGACTGGATGATGGTGACGAGGCCGCAGACGAAAAGATCAGCGGAGATCAGGAAGGCGACCTGCTCCGGATCGAGCTTGAGGGCTCGTCCGATGATGAGCGGCACCGCGATAGCGCCGGCATACATGACCAGCACGTGCTGGATGCCGAGCGCGGCTAGGCGAGGCGCTGGAAGCACCTCGTCCACAGGATGAGTACTGTTGGACATGGCATTTGTTCCCCTTTTGCCAGCCGGTCCGAAGAATGCCGAAGAGGACCGGTTCCCTTCTCCCAAGGGATGGTGCAGGATCGTCTGGAACCGCCGTGCAGGCTATCAAGAATTGTTTGAAATCATCGCGTGAAATTCATGAAGATCGTCACCTGGAACATCAACGGTGTCCGTGCCCGTATCGAGAACCTTGTGCATTGGCTCAAGGAAAGCGATCCGGACATTGTCTGTCTGCAGGAAATCAAGACGGTCGACGAAGGCTTTCCACGTTTCGAGATCGAGGCGCTCGGCTACAATGTCGAAACCCACGGCCAAAAGGGCTTCAACGGCGTCGCGATCCTCTCCAAGCTGCGCTTCGACGAGGTCAATCGCGGCCTGCCGGGCGATGATGCCGACGAGCAGGCGCGATTCATCGAAGGCGTGTTCTCGACCGACAAGGGCGTGCTGCGCGTGGTGTCGCTCTACCTACCCAACGGCAACCCCGTCGGCACCGAAAAATTCCCCTACAAGCTGTCATGGATGGCGCGGCTGGAGCGCTGGGCAACGCAGCGGTTGGCACTCGAAGAGGCGCTGGTGCTCGCCGGCGACTACAACGTCATCCCCGAGGCCATGGACGCCCGCAACATCGAGTTGTGGCTGGGCGATGCGCTGTACCAGCCTGAGACGCGGCAGGCGTTTCGCCGGCTGGTGAACATCGGCTTTACCGAGGCCGTGCGCGCCGTCACCGACCAGCCCGACGTCTATACCTTCTGGGATTACCAGGCTGGCGCCTGGCAGAAGAACAACGGCATCCGCATCGACCACCTGCTGTTGTCGCCGGAAGCCGCGAACCGCTTCGCCTCGGCCTCGATCGAAAAGCACGTGCGCGCCTGGGAAAAGCCGTCCGACCACGTGCCGGTGGCGATCGACCTCACCTTTCAGGCGGCGTGAGGCACTGCCACAGCTCCGGCTCTGGCGCACCTATTGCAATTCACAATCTTGGGGAAACTGGTTGGAGACCGCTGATGGCGGTCTCGCCGATAAGTGCTGCAAGCCGGCCGCAACCGCTGTGCCGCCTACTGGTTGCCTTTGGTCAGGATGTCTTCGGCAAGTGAGATCGCCGTGCGGCGATCGGATTCGTCGGCCAGCGCAAATGCCTCTTCCTGCATGCCGCGGATCCAGGGCTGGTCGGAGGGCTGGGCGCGTTCGAGGGCCGCGGTCATCATGGCAAGGCCGCGCACCACCTTGCCGCTCTGGAACAACAGATTGCCAAGCGTCGCCTGCGCGCCGGCATGGCCCTTTTCCGCCGCCAGCTGCAGCCAGCGGCCAGCCTGCTTGACGGACGCCTTCACGCCACCGTCGCCCTTGAGGAACATCTTGCCCATCTCGTACTGGGCATTGGCATTGCGGTAGTTGGCGGCGGCGCGCATGTAATATTCCTGCGCGGCGACCGGGTTGGCCGAGACCGGGCTTCCCGGGATGCCTTCCTTCATGTAGCCACCGAGTGCCACGAGCGCATCGGAGACATAACTCTCCTCAGGCGAGCCGGGCTCGACATCCTGCTCGGCGATCTCGGTGAAGAACTTGAAGGCCTCGTAGTCGTCCTGGGCGACGCCGTCGCCTTCGGCATACATGCGCGCGAGCTTCCATGTGGCGCCGATCTGACCATTTTCAGCGGCGTAACGATAGGCCTCGACGGCCTGGTCCTTGTGACCGCTCTTGTAGGCGGAGAAGCCGAACTGGAACACAGCCCACGGGTTCGATTCCGGCTTCACGCCGGTCTTGTCGTCGAACACCTTGTCGTCGAACGCCAGCGCCTCGCCTGCGGCGCCCAACAGGGAGACCGCGACAAGCGCCGAAAAGGCTGATGCTCTTACCAACTCAGATATGCGCATGGCAGTACGTTTCTTCCGCCCACCTCGGTGGGTGACCGTGGCCTCGCCCTGCAGCTCGGACACAATTCCAGATCGCGCCCGGCTTTTCGGCCGGACCCGGATTCCATTCTTTCGCCCTCTCCACGCTTTCGCAGTCGGACCGCGCCAGGCCAGCCTCTGCGGCCGTCTGCGCCAGGTCCACGACATCGATCACATCAAGATGCGCGTTGTTTTCGACCAAACTACGGCCAAGGCCTTGCAAGAAATCGTGATCGGCGGCCAACTGCGCCGGCACGCCTGCGGAGTGTATGACGACGCCAATACTTCTGCGGGGCGCGCGAAAACTCGAAGCACGGCAGGAAAAGCGCCGTCCAATGGCCGATGCCGCCGTCTTTCGACGGCTGGGCAGCTTGGCCATGAAGGTCGCCTTGGCGTTCATTTCTGTTCCTGCCGCGACATCGCGACTTTGCTGTTGGTTTCCATTGCCAACGTCCCTCAACCGGGCGCTGGTCCGAAGACCCATTCGAGGTGCGCCGGGTTTATGGCGGGAAATTGGCAATGTCCCCGTCATGTTCCTTAGCCGATAGCTTGATTAGAAAGTGTTGCCGAATCGTCACAACTGTTGCCGACTTGCCGCGCCATGGTTTCTAGAACGGAAACGCGCGGGTCGGTGGCGGCACACAAAAAAAGCCGGGCACGAGGCCCGGCTTTTTTTGATCAGATTGTGGAGGTTACCACTTCACGCTGTAGCCGGCTGAGACGGCGACGGACCAGTCGTTGCCGACAGCACGATTGAAGCCAAATGCCGGGTTGTTGGCAGGCACAGCAAGGCTATACTTATCTTCGGTAGCGGCAGTCAGATAAGACAGACCGAGGCCGGCGCGCAGTTCGCCGCCGATCTTGTCCTTCATCGAAACGCCGGCGCCAATCGTATAGGTATCGCTCTGAAGGTCCCAGCCGGTGCCGACACCACGGTCCCACGTTGCAAAGACCGTGCCGGAGATCGCATCAGTGAAGGCGTGGCCGATACCGCCCGTGACCGTCCAGCCGTCCTGCCAATTGTAGGTATTAACCCGAGTGGTGGGGCCGGGATTGAACTTGTTTAGAACAAGCAAGAGTCGCTCGTTCACCGACCAGTCTGTCCACTTCACACTACCGTATGCGAGCCAACCTGGAGCGATGCCGGACTGAACCTTCAACTCAACGCTCTGGGGAAGCTCCGCAAAGCCCTGCGCAACTGGTGCTCCGTTGGTAGTACCCTCTGCTGCCACATCGGTACCGGAGCGGTACATCAACTGAGCGCGTAGTGCGATTTCCGGAATTTCGTATGCAAGTCCAGCACGCCAACCGATATCGTTGTCCTTCAGCCTAACCGAAACGGTACCGCTGCCGCCAAGCAGAGTGTAGTCAACGTTTTCGACAAAAAGCCCGCCGAGAAACGATAGGCTTCCCTTGCCCAAGTCATACTTGAAGGCGCAGGTGGCGCCGTATTCCGTGACCGTAAAATCTTCTTCGAGCTTCGCCAGCGTTCCATTGCCAGGGAAGCGATAGGTCACGCCGCCGCCATAAGGCTGGCTCACTGTCCCGGCGCAGGAAAGCTGGTCAAAGAACTTGAACTTAACGGCAGCTGACGGGACGACATAAGTATCCGCGAAATTGTAGCCAGTACCGTCCGCGTAGCCATTTACAGTGAATTCGCGGTGCGGCTTGACCACGACGACGCTGGTACGCAGGTTAAAGTTGCCCTGTTCAAACAGGATGTCCGTATCGGCCGTGCCGCGCGAAAAACCGCCGGCCTGGGCTGTGCCTGCCGCAACGATCGTCAGCGCCGTTGCCCCCAGCAGCGCTTTGAGACGCGAAATGTTCATGGTGGTCCTCTCCCGAATGCCTCGTGACGAGAATTGAACGAATTCAGCCTGCTCACGCAACATTGATTTTTTGCAAACGATGGCCGCCCCATGGCAGTCGCATGACGGGGGTCATCGGCTTCCGCTTACGCAAACGTCAATTTTAGCCAAATCCGTACCAATCGTTCCTGAATTTCCAAGGAAATCCGGAACCGGAATGCAAAAACAGCCCGAAATCGGGCTGTTTTGGAGGCTTGTTACATTATGGCAACAATCGGGCGCAAAATAGTTACATTGGCCACAATTTACGCAGCGACATGCCGTTTCTGACGGCACGAGCAAAGCCTGCCGCAACGTCATCGCGCGGCAGGTTTTGAGCTTCGAATCGTCAGCCGGCGTCGCGCACGCGCGACAGCGCGGTGTCGAGCTTTTCCTGCGTCCGGCGGTAGTCCTCGAGCTTTTCGCGCTCGGCTGCGACGATCTCTTCCGGAGCCGAAGCGACGAACTTCTCGTTCGACAGCTTCTTGTGCAGCCGGGCGATCTCCTCGGTGGTCTTGGCGAGTTCCTTCTGCAGGCGCGCCGCTTCCGCCGAGAGGTCGATCAGGCTGCCGAGCGGCAGGCAGGCCGTGGCCTCCCCTGCCACGATCTGGGCCGCGCCCTTTGGGGCAGCCACCTCATGCGTGATCTCGCCGACGCGGGCCAGGCGCGCAATCGCCGACTGGTGGCGCTTCAGGCGCTCCAGCGTCTCGGCATTGGCCCCGACGAAGACGAGCGGCGCGATCGCCGCCGGCGGCACGTTCATTTCGGACCGAACCGAGCGGATGCCGCTGACGAGATCGACGAGCCAGTTGATCTCGGCCGCAGCGCCCACGTCCTCGAAATCAGGGGCCGGCCATGCAGCGTGGCACAGAAGCGACGTGCGCTCCTTGCCCTCGCCGGCGGTGTGCGCCCACAGCTCCTCGGTCATGAACGGCATCATCGGATGCAAGAGCTTGTAGATCTCGTCGAGCACGAAAGCCGCGACCGCCTGGCTTTCGGTCTTGGCGGCCTCGTCCTCGCCCATGAAGATCGGCTTGAGCAGTTCGAGGTACCAGTCGCAGAAGGTGTTCCAGACGAAACGATACGCAGCACCAGCCGCCTCGTTGAAGCGGTAGGTGGTGATCGCCGCAGTCACCTCGCGCGTCGCGCGAGTCAGCTCGGTCAGGATCCAGCGGTTGACGGTCAGCTTGGCGTCGTTGAGCCAGAATTCGTCATTGCGCGCGACACCGTTCATCTCGGCAAAGCGCGTGGCGTTCCACAGCTTGGTGCCGAAGTTGCGGTAGCCGGCAATGCGGGCCGGATCGAGCTTCACGTCGCGGCCCTGCGCGGCCATGATCGCCAGGGTGAAGCGCAGCGCGTCGGCGCCGTACTCGTCGATCAGCTCCAGCGGATCGATGACGTTGCCCTTCGACTTCGACATCTTCTGGCCGTTCTTGTCGCGAACCAGCGCATGGACGTAGACCGTGTGGAATGGCTCCTCTTCCATGAAATGCAGGCCCATCATCATCATGCGGGCGACCCAGAAGAAGATGATGTCGAAGCCGGTCACCAGCACGTCGGTCTGGTAATAGGTGTCGAGCTCGGGCGTCTTGTCCGGCCAGCCGAGCGTCGAGAACGGCCACAGCGCCGACGAGAACCAGGTGTCGAGCACGTCCTCATCGCGGGTCAGGATCTTGCCCGGTTCGAAATTCTCGAGGCGCTCCTCGACCCAGGCCTTCCACGGCCCTTCAAGCGCGAGATAGTGCTGGATCGCTGCATCGAGGGCTTCTTCCTCGCTGCGCTCGACAAAGACCTGGCCGTCCGGGCCATACCAGGCCGGAATCTGGTGACCCCACCACAGCTGACGCGACACGCACCAGGGCTGGATGTTCTCCATCCAGTCGAAATAGGTCTTTTCCCAGTTCTTGGGCACGAAGTTGGTGCGGCCCTCGCGCACCGAGCGCAAGGCAGGCTTGGCCATCTCGGCGGCGTTGACGTACCACTGGTCGGTCAGGAACGGCTCGATCGGCACGCCGCCACGGTCGCCATGCGGCACCATGTGCTTGTGGGGCTCGATCTTGTCGAGGAAACCGCCCTCTTCCATGATCTGGACGATCAGCTTGCGCGCCGCGAAGCGGTCGAGGCCGTGCAGTTGCGCCCACACGCCGTCGCGCATCTCGGTGCGCTCGACGCCTTCGAGGAACTCGTCGTTGTCGACGATGTTGATGTTGGCCTCGACGGTCAGGATGTTGATCTGCGGCAGGTTGTGGCGCTTGCCGACCTCGAAGTCGTTGAAGTCATGTGCCGGCGTGATCTTGACCGCGCCCGACCCCTTTTCCGGATCGGAATATTCGTCGGCGACGATGGGGATCCTGCGGCCGACGATCGGCAGCACGACGTGTCTGCCGACGAGGGCTGCGTAGCGCTCGTCTTCGGGATGGACGGCAACGGCGGTATCGCCGAGCATCGTCTCAGGCCGCGTGGTCGCAACCGTGATGTAGGTCGCCGGGTTCTCCGGATCGTAGACCTCACCTTCGACAGGATAGCGGAAGTGCCAGAGATTGCCGTTGATCTCGTGCTGCTCGACCTCGAGATCGGAAATCGCGGTCAGGAGCTTCGGATCCCAGTTCACAAGGCGCTTGTCCTTGTAGATCAGGCCCTGCTTGTGCAGCGTCACAAACACCTCGATGACGGCCTTGGACAGGCCCTCGTCCATGGTGAAGCGCTCACGCGACCAGTCGCAGGAGGCACCCAGCCGCTTCAGCTGGTTGAAGATCATGCCGCCGGACTCGTCCTTCCACTCCCAGACCTTGTCGACGAACTGCTCGCGGGTCAGGTCGCGACGATGGATCTGCTTTTCCATCAGCTTGCGCTCGACCACCATCTGGGTGGCGATGCCGGCATGGTCCATGCCGGGCTGCCACAGCACGTTCTTGCCACGCATGCGCTCGAAGCGGACCAGAATGTCCTGCAGCGTGTTGTTCAGCGCATGGCCCATATGCAGCGAGCCGGTGACATTGGGCGGCGGGATGACGATGGTGAACGGGTCGGCACCCTCGGGCGCGCCGGCGCCTGCCTTGAAGGCGTCGGCATCTTCCCAGGCCTTGGCAATCCTGGGTTCGACTGTTTTGGCGTCGTAGGTCTTCTCAAGCATCGGAATTGGTTCCGTTTTGGTCCGGATCTGTTGGTCCGGTGTAAATCGGATGGGTGCAACCAAGTCAACAGCGCGGCAAGCACCAGCCGGAAACGAAAACGCCGCCCGAAGGCGGCGCTTTCATGTCGGCAGAGCCGAAATCACTGTGCGCCGCGTGCCACGCGTTCGATCTCTTCGCGTACCAGCCGTTCGACCAGCGTCGGCAGGTTGTTGTCCAGCCAGTCCTGCAGCATCGGCCGCAGCATCTCGGTGGCGATGTCGTCGAAGGACTTGCGGCTGCGCGCAGCGTACGCGTCGTTGAGCTCGCCGAAAGCCGCTGAGATCTGGCGACCCGCCTGTTCCGAGATGATCGCAGGCTTCGGCGCGGCCAGCTCTTCGGCCACGGCAGGCTCCGGCGTTGCCACTACGGTCTGGGCAACGACCTGAGGTGTCTGCTTCTCCGCTTCGCGCGGACCAGCCAGGCGCTCCATCTGCTCGACGGCGATCGTCGACTGCGGCGCCCAGCTTGCGGCAGCCGGACGGGTTGCGGCGGGCATCTCCACGATGGGCGCCGGTGTCTCGACGACGGGCGCTGGCGCCTCGGCGACGGTTGAGCGAATGGGCATTGCGGTGGCGGCCGCGACCTTCGGCTCTGCCGACGGCCACTTCGCGGGCTCGTCGCGCCGCGGCACTTCCTGCTTCGCGGCCATCGGTGCGGCCTCTGCCGGCTTCACATCGACCGGCGCGGCCTTGGGCGCCTGGAACTCGGCCCTGAATGCCTCGACTTCGATGATGTTGCGGTCGCTGCGGTCGTCTTCGGGCTCCGGCCGCATCTGTTCGAAATCAACCGCCGGACGGCGTCCGGTATCGTTGTCTTCGATGATCCTGCGGATGGAAGCGAGAATCTCTTCCATCGAGGGTTCGCGCTGAGCGCTGCTAGCCTGAGCCATCGTCACATCCGCCGCCTTTGTGACAGGATACAAAATGCGCCCGCCGAAACGGGCGTCGAATCAGAGCCCAAGCGTAGCCGACTGATTCCCCTTCGAGAATCCCCAATCGGACACCCCTGGCGATTTCAACAGAATACAGTGTCCCGGCCGCTCGTCGGCAAAACGAAAACGGGCGCCTGCTCCATAGGAGCAGACGCCCGCCTGATCAGGTAGCCGGCTCGCTGAAGCTCAGCGGCCGTCCGGCGTGCGGAGACCGATCCACTTGTCCTTGACGGCGTTGTAGTGCTCTTCCGGCTTGTACTTGGTCACCTGCAGATTGAGCCGCTCGACCGACAGATTGCCGGCGGCCGACAGGATGGCATAGCTCGCCACCACGACATCGCGCTCGGCGGTCGCCAGGTTGATCTGGGCGTCGATGACGTCCCTCTGCGAGTTGAGCACGTCGAGCGTCGTGCGCTGGCCGACATTGCGCTCCTCGATAACGCCATTAAGCGCCAGCTGTGCTGCCGAGATCACTTCGCGGTTCGCCGCCACCGCCTCACGCGCCGCCGCGTACTGCGTCCAGGCGGACGTCACCGCCTGACGAACCTGGTCGCGGCTGACATCGACTTCGATGCGAGCCTGGCCAAGTGATTCCTTGGACTGGCGCACGGTCGCCGAGGCACGGCCACCCTGATAGATCGGCACAACGAGCGATGCGCCGATATTGGCCGAGGTCGTCCAACCGTCCGGCGAGGTGATGCTGTTCGGTGAATTGTCGCGATGGACCTGCGAAATGCCGGCCGATGCCGACAGTTGCGGCAACAGCGCGCCTTCGGCCGATTTCACCGAGAAGCCCGCCGCGTCGACGAGATATTCGGTCGCCTGGATCGCCGGATGTTGATCGGCCGCCAGTGCTACAGCGCTGTCGAGGCTCTTTGGCAGAAGCTTGGACAGCGGCGCTGCCCCCTTCAGGTTCTTCGGGTCTTCGCCGACGAGTCGGCGATAGGTCGCAGCACTTGCCAGTGCCTGGGCGCGGGCAGCGGCCAATTGCGCAAGCGCCGACGACCGCGAGGCATCGGCCTGCGCCACGTCGGTACGGGTGCCCTCGCCCACGTCGAAACGCGAACGGGCAGCGCGAACCTGTTCGCCGAGGAACTGCAAATTGCGTTCCCTGAGCGCCGCGATCTGGCGGTCGCGGATCACATCCATATAGGCGCTCGCCGCATCGAACAGGATGTTCTGCTCGGTATTGCGCAAGCTCTGGTTCTGCGCGCGCACACGCGCCTCGGCAGCTGCGACGTTGTTCTTGGTCTGGAAACCGTCGAACAGCGACTGCTTGATCTCGATGCCGAACGAGCCGGTCGTCAGGTGGCTCGTCGAGTCCCGCCGCGTCGTCGAATAATCGATACTGGCGGAGCCATTGATCGTCGGCCGATAGCCCGACTTGGCGATCGCCACGCTTTCATCGATGACACGCACCCCGGCGCGGGCCGAATTGAGCTGGGAGTTGTTCTGATATGCCTTGGCCAAGGCCCCGAGGATCGTTTCCGCGGAGGCCGACAGCGGCGAAAGCGCCGTCGCGGAAACCAAAGCTACGGCAAACACACTTTTACGGAAAAACGACACGCGCGTCCCTCATTCATTCTGCGGCGAGCTGCCCGAAGACAGCTACTAATGCCCCTCGCCGAATCCGACAACAAGCGACCAATCTGGACTAGCACAGTCCAGAATCAATCACCCTCGTCCGCTCCTTAGATCATCACGACGCATTGCCCGCCGCAAGAAAAAGGAGATCAGAACTCAAATTCGTGTGTGCGATTGAAGCCGGGTAGTGGCTTAACTGCCGCATTGAAAGCACGACGCGCCGTCACTACGGCACCATCCTTGAGGAAGACGCTGGCGACGCCGGCGTTGCCGCGACCCTCTACGACGACCAGACGACCGCCGTCCTTGAGCTGGGCAAGCAGTGCCTCGGGGACCTGCTCGACACTGCCGCCGACGAAGATCACGTCATATGGCGCCTGCGACGGATAGCCGGCAGCGAGAGGTGCCGTTACCACGACGACATTATCATGGCCGAGTGACGAAAGCGTCGATGTCGCCTTTGCGGCAAGCGTGGCATCGCTTTCGAGCGCGATCACCGAGCTGGCGATGCGCGACAGCACCGCCGAGGAATAACCCGTGCCGCAACCGACATCGAGAACGAAGTCGCTCGGCGCAATTTCTGCCAGCTGTGCCAGCTTGGCGAAGGGCGACGGCTCCATCAGATAGCGCGGCTGATCAGCATCGGCGGTCGCGCCGTAGCGCATGTCTTCGTCGATATAGGCAAGCTCGCGATGGCCGCTGTCGACGAATTCTTCGCGCGGCACGGACAGCATAGCTGAAAGAATGGCTGCGTCGGTCACGTCGGTGGTGCGGACCTGGCCGTCCACCATCTTCACGCGACGTTCGGAAAAATCAGCGTTCATGTTCAACTGGTCCGCCTTCGGCGCGTGATGCGCAACTATAACTGCCCGAATGGGTCCTCGGCGGCGGTTGCCGAGGAAGCTGGAGGCCTCGCCCGGAATCGAACCGGGGTGCAAGGATTTGCAGTCCTCTGCGTAACCACTCCGCCACGAGGCCTCGCCGCTTCGGGCGTCTACAGCGCTCCAATAGGTTGCCAGGATTCCGCCGTCAAGCGGGAGACGACTCTTTCTCCGTGGGTTTTGGCTGCCGCCACGGCAAAGGACCTGGGAAAGGCTCAGCAAAGGATTTGATCATGCACCGCAGCAGCAAGAATCGCAGCAACGCCCTTGTTTTCCCTCCAGACGCGGCTCGGCCAACGCCTTCGCAACGTGCCCGGGCGGTGCAAGGGCGATGTCGGGCGATTCCCTGGCGTCGCCTGCCCTAGTTCGCTGGCCGCTTGCGCCGCTCCCACCAGATGATCAGCCTGCGGCGTACGCGGCGGACGACATGGAATTCGTGCGACAGGACCAGAAGTCCGAGCGGAATCATCCAGAAGCCAAGCACCGGCAGGAAGCCCAGCAGGCCAAAGAAGCAGAGGGCGACGCCGATGCCGATGCGCACCCCGCGCGAACGCGGCATGGCGAAATCGCGGCCGAAGATCGAAATCTTGCGTCTGGGTGGCTGCTGGGGGCTGGCGCTGGTCATTTTCCCTGCATTTGCTCGGTGAGGCCTGTGCGCCCGAATGACGCGCCAAGCCGGCGAAAGGCTTGGTAAAGCCGACATATGAGGCCGTCCCGGGGTGATTACCAGAAAGCTGTCTGGGAAAAACTCGCAAAAAGGTTCGATTACCGCTTTGCAAATCGGATTCCCGTTGCTATACGCCGCCTCGTTCACACCAGAGCGCTGTTCCCCGGTAGCTCAGTGGTAGAGCAACCGGCTGTTAACCGGTTGGTCGCTGGTTCGAATCCGGCCCGGGGAGCCACTTCATTCTCAAAGCATCGAAGTTTTCGGATCCACCCTCGCCTTGGCGGGTCTTCGGTTATTGTCCGCCTTACCGCGCAAACTGTCCTTGCAGGCCTGCCACGACTTTTGAGCGCAGATCACCTGATATCGGCCGCCGGCAGCGCCCATGTCAGTATTGATCGGCCTTTCACATCATCGCCGCTCAAGCGATTCGTCGGAATCAGACATCGCAACGAATTGCGCATTCAGCCTTAAGCAACCTGCAATATGTCCAATCTAGATATGCAACCGTATCTTAAGGTCATTTGTCGGGCGCAGGATGATACGTTTCCTCTCACTGGGCATTCTAACGCTGCTGCTGACCGGATGTTCGGACAGCGATTCGCCACCGCAAGGTAATCCTGCCGATTCCCTGAGAACGGACCGCTTCGGCTATCAGGTCGATTCGAACGTCATTGTCGGCAAGGACAATTCTCTCAGCTGGCTCAAATCGGTCGTCACGGGCTATGCACCCGTCGAAGGCGAGCGCCCGGCCAAGATCGGCTGGCTCGAGACGACCCAAAGCTGCAAGTTTCCGCTTCCGTCCGTCGGCGACAAGCTCGTCCAGGTCCACACCAACGAGACCAACCAGGTTTCCGATGTCTTCGCCCTGTCGCAGGCGGATGTGCTGGAGCGGGCGCAGGCCTATGTCTCGCAATGGCAGAATGACGGAAAGGACCCAGGCGTCAATTCGAACCGCTCCGGCGATCGGCTGAGGGTGGTCAATGTGGTCGTCACCGAAACGGCGGCGCCGGTCTATCTGGTGCTTGCCGGCGGCTTCGACACGCTCTGGAACATCCAGAAATCGCCCAATGCCCGCCTCTCGCGCATTGCCATCATCGGCACGCGCAACGCCGGCATCGTCAATCTCGAGCCCGGCACGCCGGTCACCGTGCTGGCCGGCAACGCCGCCAAGGATTGCAAGATATCGATATCCCGCCGCCCACAACCGTTCTGGAGGGTCGTCGAGGCTGCCAAGGGCGGCGACCAGATCTCCAAGGAGGCGGTCGCCAGCCGCAATGCGATCTACAACAGATATGACAGCTGGTTCCGCGCCAGCTTCGGCAAGGCCAGCGAAGAGGTCACCATCGGCATCGACCAGATGAACCACGTCATCGTCGGGCCGCTGCCGGCATCACTCGAAGAGCGCTTGCCTTACCGCGGCATCACCGACGCCACCGTGCAACTCGCTCGCACCGACTACGCCTTCGTTGCCGCCTCCCGCGACGACTATGATTCGAAGCATTCCGAGCTCGTCACCAAGAAGGCACAACAGCTCGCCGGAGGCGACCTCACAACTCTAAACCGGAAGCAATGACGGCCATGCAGGGCAGTTTTCTCAAGATCGTGGTCGTCGTGCTGCTGCTGTTGGTCGGCGCGCCGCTCATCGGCAGCCTGATCTTCAACGTCGCCGCCGCAGCCTACATCATGCAGATGATGGGCATGGTGAGCGACAGCCAGGAAAAGGCGGCTGAACGGCGGGCATCGGATTTCCAGGGCGTCAAGGTCGTGCCCCAGGGCGCGCCGGGTCTGATGGCGCTGCGCAACTTCGACGACTTCGAGCAGACGCGCACGGTTTCCCTCAACATGCATATGCGGCTGACGGACATACGGCGCGGCGACCAGAACGCGTTCGACGCCAACGACGTCGAGGCGTATCTCGCTTCTCGCCTGCCCGTCTTGGCGCGCGCCGAATGCGACCTGATCGTCAAGGCCTTCGCCAGCAAATGCGCGGTCAACAAGGTTTCGGCCCGACCGACGGAAGATCTCTACCAGGTCAGCATGCGCCTGACCTTCGTCCAGCGCGAGCCATTCGGCGAGGTCGCCAAGGCGCCCGAACTCAACTACGTCGAAATCCCGCTCAACCTGAATGACGGCGACGACAAGTCGATCATGACCGACAGCTGGGTTTCACAACGGACGAGGTATTACGACGCCGTTGCCAAGGGCTGCGCCAAGATCCGCGCCCAGAACAACAATTGCGCCATCATGACGCTGACAATCGCCTCGACCCCGCAACGCGGCAGCTCGGCCATCAAGGTCAATGCCGGCGCCCGCTACGCGATCCTGCAGTGACGGGGTGATCCTGCCGGGACGGCTTGCGGCACGGCGTTGCCCTGCCCGCACGACCGCTCTCCGCTTAATGCCGAGGCCCGCCGGACAATCGCCCGCGCAGCCATTCGCCCTCGCGCAGATTCGCGAACGACCAGCAGCAGTGCTGATTGCCAGATCAGCGCGGAAACCATGACAGCGACCAGCCCAACTTCCGGAACGCCCGTCATCGCCTCGCCGCATGACATCCTCGCGGCACTCCCGGTGCCAGCGGGCTACGTCAATGTCGAAAAGGGCAAGAACGAGGTCGACGGCGAAGGCGCCGTGCTCATCCGCATGGAACGTGCGGACAAACGCAATGCCGGCCTGGGCGGCGAGCATTTCAGCGCCGTGGTCGCCACCTCCGGCAGGCTCAAGGGCTTGGTGCGCATGCATCTCGCGCTGCGCGACGGCGCCCCGCCCAGCCAGGACGAAGCGCATGACATCGCCATGCGGTTCCTGTCCGACCATGCCGCCGACCTTCTGTCACGCCGCGAGGTCAGCTTCATTGCTCCGCATGACGAGACGATCCGCGCTGACGGCAAGAGCACAACGTTGACGGGCATGAAGGTGAAAATGCGCAATCTTGTCGACGGCCGCTGGTTCTGGGTGATCGTCGGCGCCGACCGCGAGGTGATGGTGTTCGAGCGCGACATCGTCTGGGCCAACCTCAAAGGCCGCCGCCAGAGCGGAAAATGGCTGCATGACAGCTGGCTGGCAGAGCAACACTAAACCGGCGGTGCCTGAGCCCGGGCCGGCCTGCAGCATCGTCCAGCGCGAAATGCCTCAGCGCGAGGCGAAGATCGACCAGTTCATCCTTTTGGTCAGCCGTTCCAGCGCGATCGAGCCCAGCATCGAGTTGCCGCGCGCATTGAGCCCCGGCGACCACACGGCGATCGATGCCACACCAGGCACGATCGCCAGGATGCCGCCGCCGACGCCGCTTTTTCCGGGAATGCCGACGCGGAAGGCAAACTCGCCCGAACCGTCATAGTGTCCGCAGGTCAGCATCAGCGCGTTGATGCGGCGGGCGCGCTCGCTCGAGACGATCGTGTGACCCGTCTCCTCGATGCGCCCGGCATTGGCCAGGAACCGCCCCGCATTGGCCAGTTGCAGGCAGCTCATGGCAACGGCGCAATGGTGGAAATAGACGCCCAGCGTCATCTCGGGCGCGTGGTTCAGATTGCCGAACCCCTTGAGATAGTTGGCCAGTGCGAAATTGCGGAAGCCGGTGGCGCGCTCGGAATTGGCCACGTCGCGGTCGATGATGACAGAATCGTCGTCGGCCACAGTGCGCATGAAGCTCAGCACCTCGCCGATCGCTTCGCGCGGCTGGTGGCCCGACAGCAGCACGTCGGAGACGACGATGGCCCCGGCATTGATGAAAGGATTGCGCGGAATGCCGTGTTCGAGTTCGAGCTGGACGATGGAGTTGAAGGCCGTGCCTGAAGGTTCGCGCCCGACGCGGTTCCACAGCTGGTCGCCGACGCGACCAAGCGCCAGCGCCAGGGTGAACACCTTCGATATGCTCTGGATCGAAAACGGCTCGTCGGCGTCACCCGCCGCCGCCACTTCGCCGTCGTTCTTGACCACTGCGATGGCGAATTTGGCCGGATCGACCTTGCCCAGTTCTGGAATGTAGGAGGCAACCTCGCCGCGCTCCGTCTGCGCTGCCATCTCGGCGACGATCTCGTTCAGCGTATCCTGGAGGCTGGGCATGACACTTCCTGCTTCGACCGGCTCGAACCGGCAGGCCGTTCTACATCAAGTCGCGCGCGACGCCACCCATCCCCTGGTCATCACAGAGCGGCACAACCCTGACGCTTTGTGGGCTGGCGGCCGCCGAATCGTCGAAAGATGTGCCGAAAGCGAAACTTTCGTAGCGGCGATTCACGTATCCCTCACGTTGCGTCAACACGGCACTGTTACAAGCAACCTCTAATGTTCGTTCAACCCACCAAACGGAGACGTTGCGATATGCGTTTTTCTGATGTGCGTGAGAGCCTGCGGAGCATCGGCGTGGTCATGAGCAAGCGTGGTGAAACCATCCGGCTCAATTATTTCGGCGGCCTCGAAGATACGGCCAAATACGCAACCGACCTGCAGGAAGCGCTGGCACTTGGCAGGGAACTCGCCGGCCCCCGCCGCAGCAACGGCTCGTCGGGACGCTAACCTTTCACGACTGGCGACGCGACGGCGCACGATCTGCGCGTCGCGGTCACCGAGGCGATTGCCGAAACGCTTGGCGCGTGAGGAACATGGGCCCCATCTGATGGGCCGTCAAATCTGCATTTCACGGCTGTTTTGACGTTTCACTCACGCCGCAATCACCCCGCCTCCCCTAACGTCCTTCCGAAATCAGGCCGGAATCAGCTCCGGCAAGAGTGGTGAGGAACGCTGGAATGCTGCAGGTTTTGCCCGGTGCCAGAAGCATACAAGCACGCGCACTTGCCGGAATGTCGTTGTATGCTCCCGATGCAAGTTGCGAGGACCACAGGCGATTCGACCTGTGGTACGCTCTTCAGGGGCATGGACGACCTGCAGCGAAGGTCCGCACGATGGCTGGTGAAGACGCCAGTACGCTTTGCAATATCTACCTGTTCGGGGCGCTTGCCGTCACCGACGCAGCCGGCGCGTCGTGCACGCCCAAGGCGCAAAAGTCGCGCGCGCTGGTGGCCATGCTGGCACTTGCTCCACGCGGTGCCCGCTCGCGTATCTGGCTGCGCGACAAGCTATGGAGCGACCGCGGCGAGGAGCAGGCCGCAGCCAGCCTGAGACAGGCCCTCGTCGACGTCCGCAAATCGCTCGGCCCGATCGCCGACAGCATCATCATTTCCGACAACCACACCATCTCGCTCGACCTCAACCGTGTGTCGGTCGACGCGCTGCAGTTGCTCGACCCGTCGCGCCAATCCGTGCCCAGCGAAGTCGAGCTCGAATCCTGGCCGGAGCTGCTCGAAGGCCTCGACATCGGCGACCCCGAATTCGAGGAATGGCTGATGCTCGAGCGGCAGGTCTGGCAGGGCCGGCTCGAAAATGCGCTCGGCCAGCGCGACGTCAGCCCCAAGGACAGGCGCAGCAACGGCCTCATCCCGGCCCAGGGACAGAAATCGGGACCGAATTCCTCCGACGGCGGCAACCGCAAGTCGCTGCCGCTGACCGGGAGCCGGACCGGCTGGTCGGTGGCGCTGCTGCCGCCGGCGATCTCAGGCGATGCCTTCGGGGCAGAATCGCTGCCCGACATGTTTTCCGAACTCTTGGTGCGGTCGCTGCTCGAAGGCGGCGAACTGACCGTCTCCGACCTGTCGCGGCCGGATCTGTCGCCGACGCAGGAGCCGGAAACGGCGTTCGATTCGGTGGCGCTGGCGATTCAGGTCCGCTACCGCTTTTCGGCGCACCAGGCCTATATCAGCGTCAGTGTCCATCGCACCGCCGACCGCAGCCTGCTGTGGATGGGCGGCGCCACGCTTGAACGGCGCGCGATCGAGGCAGGCGAAACCTCGGCGGCGCACCAGCTCATCAACGAGGCGATGGACGAGTTGCGCAAATATTTCATTGCGCGCTCCGAACAGACCGACGACGCCGTCGAGGCCGAGAGCCTCTATGCCGCCGTCAACGCCATGTTCCGGCTGTCGCGCAACGACCTCGTCATGTCCGAGGCGTCGCTCCGGCGCATCATCGCCCAGCGGCCGTCGTCGCAGGCCTATGCCTGGCTCGCCTTCCTGATGACCTTCCAGGTCGGCCAGCGTTTCTCCGATTCTGCCGTGGCCATCGAGCAGGCTCAGCATTACGCCCGCAAGGCGCTGGAACTCGATTCCAGCAATTCGGTCACCCTGGCGCTCGTCGGCCATGTGCATTCGTTCCTGTTCGGCGAATACGACTACGCATCGGGCCTGTTCGAGCGCGCCATCCGCGCCAACCCGACCCAGGTGCTCGGCTGGGACCTCTATTCGATGCTGCATGCCTATGCCGGCCAGCCGGACAAAGGGCTCAGCCTCGCCAACTGGGCGCGCCATCTCGGAGCCTACAGCCCCTATCGCTACTATTTCGACACCTCGCGGCTGATCAACGCCACGCTCGCCGGCAATCATCGCGTCGCCATCGAAGCCGGCGAGCAGGCGCTACGCGAGCGGCCCGATTTCAATTCGCTGCTGCGTTATCTCGTGGCGAGCCACGCCCAGCTCGGCGACATCCGCGCCGCCCGCTCGCTGCTCGACCGGTTGAACGTCGTCGAACCCAATTTCTCGATCAGCTCGCTGATCGACGCCCGCTATCCAATCATGCGCACCGAGGGCGGCGCCAATCTGATCTCCGGTCTGATCAAGGCCGGTGTCAAAAAAACATGACGGACGCGCCGAGCACCGCACATTTCGATCAATTCAATGGGGAATTCAGTGTCTGGCAACGACAGCTCCGCGCCTGCTGAGGGCGGCTTTTCGCACTTTCTCGATCAGTACCGCTTCAAGATCGCCGGCGACGACGTGCTGCCTTGCGCGGCCACGGATCGGCCTCCGATCGTGTTGGAAACCACACTCGCCTCCGGCGCCGAGGCGATGGTGATGTCGGCCGGAGTCGCCAGTGCCGTCATGAGCGCCGGCGTGCTCAACAAGGCCTCGCTCAACAAGAACAAGAACAAAAACAAGAACAAGGGCAGCGCTCTTCAATCGGGATCAGGCACTGGATCGCAGGCAAGCCTGATCCCGGCCTTCGAGCTCAGGCGTCTGCACACGTCGCCCTCGCCACATGCGTTCACGGCAGCGCGCAAATTCACCTGGGAGCAGCTCGACATTCCGCTGCCGCCCGGCCCCGACGTCACCCGTCTCGAAACGACAGTCATGCTTTCGCTGCAGGCCCGTGACCGCGAACGCTCGCGTCGCAAGGACGACATCGAGCGCGAGGCGACGCTTGACGTCTCCGACTTCACCAAGCCGCTGGGCATCGACGGCATCAGCGGCTTCGACCAGACCGAGGGCCTGTTCCAGTCGATCCTGACGGCCTGCGAATATGTCGGGCTGATCTACAAGGCAAAATTCAACCGCACCCGACCCAACCAGGTCGAGCCACGCCTGCGGCTCATGCTGCCCAATCCAGCGCACCAGGCCTATCCGAGCAACCACTCGTTCCAGTGCCACTCGATTGCCTTTGCCTTCAACGCCATCCTGCCGGAGCACCCGGCGACGGAGGAGCTGTCGCGCATTGCCCGCAAAGTCGCGGAAAACCGCGAATGGGCAGGCCTGCACTATCCCAGCGACACCAATGGCGGCCGGGCGCTGGCACAGCGCTTCCAGCCATATCTGCGTGACGCCTTCATGGCGAACTATCTCGCCGCACAGCGCGAATGGATCTGAGGGGCGATCATGGCAAACGGCAACACACAGTTCTCCTTCCAGCACCCTCAGTCCTATTACTACCTCTGGCACCTTGCGGCACTCGGCGTGATCGATGCCACCTTCGGGCCGCTGACCCCGGGTGGCGGGGTCGACTACTCCTCGCCCACAATCAACGGCACCGTCTGGGATACGATATCAGAGGCGTTCCCGGCAGCGACGGCTCCTGCGACAGTCGCGCTGATCGACGTCGGCGTCAGCCGCAGCCACCCCAACCTCAAGAGCCGGCTGGACGCGGTGAAGTCGATCGACCTGGTGAGCCACCCCTATGGCGCCAAATATGTCGCCGCCCCTGCCGCCAGCCCCTATGACCCCGAGGTCAAGGCCGCCTTCTTCGCCGGCATCTCCACCGCAGGGCTGGGCACGCTCAACCTGACGGGCCCGGAGACCGCCTATCTCGGCAGCCTGATCGCCGAGCTCGCAGCTTCGGAAGGCGTGCTGCACACGCTGATCGAGGGTGACGAGACCTTTGGCAGCCACGGCACCGCTGTTGCTGGCCTCGTCGTCGGCGAACCGGCGGCAAGCGTCGCGCCCAATCCGGCGATCACCCTGCCCGATGTGCTGATATCAGACGACGGCACTGCCGTGCCGAACCCGAACCGCAACATGCTGCCTTATTTCGGCGTCGACCCGCTGTCGCGGCTGATCTCGATCCGGACCGGCTTCGAGCAGCAGCCCGACCAGTTCATAGCAGCCTTCCTCTATGCGTTTGCCAATGGCGCCGACGTCATCCTGTTGCCGCGCGGCATCCCCGACCCGGTGCGCAGCGTTTTGAATGCCAAGCCGGAGCTCTCTCAGGACCTCGACGACCGTGCCAACTGGGAGCGTGCCGATCTGTTCGCCCGTCTTGAGGAGGCGACGCCGCCGGCAAGCGAGATCAGGCCGCATGCGGTCGGCAAGACCGGCAACCGCGAGATCGCCTGGAACACGCTCGCCAAGCTCATCGTTGCCATCAGCCGCAAGGTGCCCGTGGTCTGCGCGGCCGGCAATGACGGCGAGAGCCAGCTGATCTACCCGGCCAATCTCGCCGCCGCCAACAACGGCATCATCGCCGTCGGCGCGGTGACGCCGCATGGCTACCGCTCCGGCTACAGCAACTATGGCGCCAAGCTGACGCTCGTCGCGCCGTCGGACGATTTCGAGATCTATACCAGACACCAGTTGCGCGTCGACCGGACCAACCCGATGGTCGACCAGCACTACTACCATCCGGGCAAGGGCAAGGTCATTCCGCACAGCCATTTCTCGCTGCTGACCACCGACCTGCCCGGCACCTTCGGTTATGCCGGTGGCTCCGACCCCTATTCGTCGATCCTGCCGCCGCTCGACAACCAGGGCATCGGCGGCGGTTACTACACCACCTTCGGCGGGACCTCCGGCGCGGCGGCTCTCGTCGCCGGTGTGGCTGCCCTCACGGCCCGTGCCCACAAGGCAAAGCATGGCGCCGCGGCGAAACTGGACGGCCTGACATCCAAAGCCAACCTCATTGCCGCCTGCGATCAGAATGCTTCTGTCAAGCCGGGCACGACCCCGCTGACGCAGGATCCGATGAACGCCGACAACGAACCGGCGAAGGGCAAGACGTATTTCTTCGGCGCTGGCCTGCTCGATGCCGGCAAGGCGGTCGCGGCAATACTCGCGCCCTGACCGATCGCGTAACTCATGTCGGAATGCATGCTGGGGGGCATGGGCATTCCGGCGCTCAGGCGGCAAAGCCCATCCTCCCCTTTGCCCCTGTCCGCCCCGTCGGTACGGCCGACGGGGCGGTTGCGCTTTCAACGCAGCCAGCGTTCCAGGCGATCCATCGACTCGATCATGTCGTCATGGCTGCCCGCATAGGAAAACCGCATGAAACGGTGCCCTGCGAGCGGGTCAAAATCCCGGCCCGGCGTGGCCGCGACATGCGCTTCGGCCAGCATGCGGCTGGCGAATTCCATGCTGTCATTGGTCAGCCGCGAGACGTCGCAGAAGGCGTAGAACGCACCGTCCATGGGTGCGGCGAAGCTGAAGCCCAGTTCCGGCAGTCTTTTGGCCAGCAGTTCGCGGTTCCAGGCGTAGCGCGCCTTGATCACTTCGAGTTCGTCGGTGACGTTGAACGCCTCGATGGCCGCCACTTGCGACAGCTCAGGCGCCGAGATGTAAAGCGATTGCGCGATGCGCTCGACTGGCCGCACCAGCCGGTCCGGTAGCACCATCCAGCCGATGCGCCAGCCGGTCATGCAGTAATATTTGGAGAACGAGTTGATGACGGTGACGTCACTGTCATAGGTGAGTGCGGTCACATCTGGCGCGCCATAGGCGAGCCTATGGTAGATTTCGTCCGAAATCACCGCGATCCCGAGTTCGCGCGCGGTATCGACAAGCGCCTTGAGGTCGCCGGCCGGCACGACGGCACCGGTCGGGTTGGCGGGGCTTGCAAACAAGACGCCTTTCAGCGGCTTCTGCGCATGTGCTGTGCGCAGGTGCTCGGCATGGAGGTAGGCAGCGCCCTCCAGCTCGATCTCGACCACGTCGAGCCCGAGAGCGCCCATGATGTTGCGATAGGCAGGATAGCCGGGCGCCGCGATCGCCACCCGGTCGCCGGCATCGAACATTGCCAGGAATGCGAGATTGAAGGCCGCGGACGAGCCGGTGGTGACGGCGATTCGCGAAACCGGCACATCGATGCGGTAATGGTCGGCATAATGTGCCGAGATCGCCTTGCGCAGATCGGCAAGCCCGAGCGCGTCGGTGTAGCCGATACGGCCGAGTTTGAGCGCGGCTGCCGCGGCGTCACGCACCCGCTGCGGCGCCGGATCGGAGGGTTGGCCGACAGCCATCGAAATGACCGGCGCGCCCAACGCCCTTAGCCTGTTGGCCTCGGCCAGGATGTCCATCGCATGGAAGGGCTCGACTTCGCCGCGCCGTGAAATCGCAACCGCCATTTTCGTTCACTTTCTACTGTCGCCCGCCAGGCAATGTGCCGCACAAATGCCTGATTGATATGGGGATCACAAGTTGATGAGTTTTTTGAACCAGCCTTTTCACAGCCCGACGGCTCGTTTACGAGTGTTTCCCGCTATGCAGAGCATCACAAGTCTTTCGCGTTTCGTCGCAAGATCAACGCGCGCAGTCACCGCGTTTGCGCTGTCGGCCGGGCTTGCTCTCGGCACAATGGGAACTGCCCATGCACAGGGTGTTCCGATCGTCCGCGACGCCGAGATCGAGGCTCTGGTGCGCGACTATGCCCGGCCGATTCTCAAGGCGGCGGGGCTTGCCAATTCGAACATCAACATCGTGCTCGTCAACGACCCGGCCTTCAACGCCTTCGTTGCCGGCCGGCGCATGTTCATCAACACCGGCGCGCTGATGACGGCCGAGACGCCGAACGAGATCATCGGCGTCATCGCCCATGAAGCCGGCCACATCGCCGGCGGCCACCAGGAGCGCCTGCGCGACCAGTTGGCGCGTGCCCAGACGATGGCGATCGTTGCCGCCCTGCTTGGCGCCGGTGCCATGGTCGCAGGGGCAGCGAGTGACGCAAAGGGCCTTGGTGCTGCGGGCGCCGGCGTCGTCGCCGGCGGCTCGGAAATGGCACGGCGCAGCCTGCTCGGCTACCAGCGCACGGAAGAAGTCACCGCCGATCGTTCGGCGATCACCTATCTCAATGCCACCGGCCAGTCGGCGCAGGGCATGCTGAAGACATTCCAGCGCTTCCAGAACGCACTGTCGCTGTCGGGCGCGCGCGTCGATCCCTACCAGGTCAGCCACCCGATGCCGCGCGAGCGCATCGCCAATCTCGAGACGCTGGCGCGCGAAAGCCCCTATTTCGACAAGAAGGATTCCGAGGCGCTGCAGCAGCGGCACGACATGATGCGCGTCAAGATCGCCGCCTACACCCAAGGGCAGGCCGCCACTTCACGACTGCTGCGCGGCACCGACGGTCTCGCCTCGCGCTATGGCGACGCCCAGTCGACCTATCTGTTCGGCGACCTGCGTTCGGCGCTGAGCAAGACAGATACGCTGATCAAGTCGCAGCCGAAAAACGCCTACTTCCACGAGCTGCGCGGCGACATCCTGATGAAGTCGAACAAGCCCGCGGCCGCAGCCGAGGCCTATGCCAACGCTGTCCGGCTCGACACGGCGAAATCAGGTATCCTGCCGATCCAACTCGGCCAGACCTATCTCGCCATGGGCACGCCCGACGCGCTGAAGAAGGCTGTCGTCGAAATCCGCAAGGGCCTTGACCGCGACCGCGAGAACGCCTCGGGCTATCGCTACCTCGCTCAAGCCTACGGCATGCTCGGCGACGTCGCCGACGCCGACCTTGCCACCGCCGACGGTCACTACTACAGCGGCGCCTATCAGGACGCGAAAATCTTTGCGATGCGAGCCCAGCAGAAGCTCAAGCCAGGCTCGCCGGGCTGGGTCCGCGCGCAGGACATCATCAACTACAAAGCGCTGAGCAAGAAAAAGAAGTGAACTTTCTTTCGGCGGACAGCGACACACAGCGCCGCGCGTCATCCGGACGCGCAAAGGACGCGGCAAAACTTTAAACCTGATGCATGCCCCTTGCCAAAAATCGTTTCAGATTTTCGGAGGCATGCATAAGCCGAAACGGCTGGAGACCAAGGGACCATGAAAAAAGCACTTCTTCTCGGCACGACCGGCATCGCCGTCGCCCTCGCCATGCTGGCCTTCGGCCTCGCCGGTTCGCCAAATGCCGCACATGCGGAAACAGCGGCTACCACGGCCCTCGACAAGAAGCAGGTCGAGACGATCGTGCGCGACTACCTGCTCAACAACCCTGAACTGCTGCTCGAAATGCAGGGCGCTCTCGAAGCCAAGCAGAAGGAAGAGCAGCGCATCGCCAGCCTGAGCGTGATCAAGGAGAGCAAGGACGAAATCTTCAACTCGAAGTTCGACGGCATCGTCGGCAATCCCGACGGCAAGATCACTATCGTCGAGTTCTACGACTACAATTGCGGCTACTGCAAACGCGCCCAGGCCGACATGAACGCGCTGGTCAAGACCAACCCCGACCTGCGCTTCGTGCTCAAGGAGTTCCCGATCCTCGGCCCGGACTCTCAGAAGGCCCATGTCGTGTCGATGGCCTTCCGCAAGTTGATGCCCGAGAAGTACGGCGAGTTCCACGACAAGCTGCTCGGCGGCGAAGGTCGCGCCGGCGAGGACAGCGCCATCAAGCTGGCGCTCGAGCTCGGTGCCGACGAGGCCAAGCTGCGCGAGGCGATGAAGGACCCCACGATCGGCGAAGCCTTCAACCGCACCTACGATCTCGCCAACAAGCTGCAGATCAGCGGCACGCCATCCTATGTCGTCGGCAACGAGGTCGTCTTCGGCGCACTCGGCCAGGATGTGCTGGCGGAAAAGATCGCCGCGGCAGCCGCCTGCCAGGCAAATTCCACCTGCTGAGCAAGCTTTGTTCAGCGCGAGCCGTTGTGGACAGCGCAAGAAGTCGCTTGCGCTCTTTCCGCGACGGCTTATGCCGATTATAGAGGGTCCGCCGCGCCAGAGAGGATCTGGCGGGTGGAAAGGTCTTTAATTTGAAAACGGTTTACGTCCTCAACGGTCCGAACCTTAACATGCTGGGCAAACGCGAGCCCGGGATTTATGGCGGCAAGACCCTGGCCGACATCGAAGCCGACTGCCAGGCGGCAGCCGCCTCGCTCGGCCTTGCGATCGAATTCCGCCAATCGAACCACGAGGGCGTCCTGGTCGACTGGATCCACGAGGCCGGCGAAAAAGCTGTCGGCATCGTGCTCAATGCAGGCGCCTACACCCACACCTCGATCGCGCTGCAGGACGCCATTCGTGCCGTCTCGCCCTTGCCGGTCGCCGAGGTGCACCTTTCCAACATCCACGCCCGCGAGCCGTTCCGCCACAAATCGATGGTGGCACCAGTGGCCGTGGGCATGATCTGCGGCTTCGGACCGCTCGGATACACGCTGGCGCTGCAGGCGCTGGCCGCCCGGCTCTGACCGGAAACAGGAAGAGAAAAGGCTAGAACATGGCGACGAAGAAGACCGATGGTGTTGATCAGCAGCTGGTCCGCGACCTCGCAGGGATCCTGAACGATACCAACCTGACCGAGATCGAAGTCGAACTCGGCGATCTCAAGGTGCGCGTGTCGCGCCAGGCAGCGGCTGCCGTCCAGGCTTACGCCGCGCCGGCGCCTCTCCCGCTTGCAGCCGCCGCACCGGTGGCCGCAGCGGCTGCCGCTGCCCCGGCTGCTGCCGTCGACAGCTCGAAGAACGCAGTGCCCTCGCCGATGGTCGGCACCGCCTATCTCGCGCCGTCGCCGGATGCCAAGCCGTTCATCGAGATCGGTTCGGTGGTCAAGGAAGGCCAGACGCTGCTGATCATCGAAGCGATGAAGACGATGAACCAGATTCCGTCACCGCGCTCCGGCACGGTCAAGGCGATCCTCATCGAAGACGCGCAGCCTGTCGAATACGGCATGCCGCTCGTCGTCGTCGAGTAAGCCGGAAGGCTGCGCGCAATGTTTCAGAAAATCCTGATCGCCAATCGCGGCGAAATCGCCCTCAGAGTGCTGCGCGCGGCCAAGGAGCTCGGCATCCAGACGGTTGCCGTGCACTCCACCGCCGACGCCGACGCCATGCATGTGCGCCTCGCCGACGAAAGCGTCTGCATCGGACCGCCGCCGTCGCGCGACAGCTATCTCAACATCCATCAGATCGTCGCGGCCTGCGAGATAACAGGCGCCGACGCCGTGCATCCGGGCTATGGCTTCCTGTCGGAGAACGCCAAGTTCGCCGACATCCTGGCTGCGCACAACATCACCTTCATCGGTCCCTCGGGCGACCACATCCGCATCATGGGCGACAAGATCGAAGCCAAGCGCACCGCAAAGCGCCTCGGCATCCCGGTCGTGCCCGGCTCGGAAGGTGCCGTCAGCGACGAGAAAGAAGCCAAGCGCGTCGCTGCCGAGATCGGCTATCCCGTCATCATCAAGGCATCCGCCGGCGGCGGTGGCCGCGGCATGAAAGTCGCGCTGACCGAAGCCGACCTCGAGATGGCGCTCGCCACGGCGCGCTCGGAAGCCGGTGCCGCCTTCGGCGACGACGCCGTCTACATCGAAAAGTACCTGCAGAAGCCGCGCCACATCGAAGTGCAGATTTTCGGCGACGGCGCCGGCAAGGGCGTCCATCTCGGCGAACGCGATTGTTCTTTGCAGCGCCGCCATCAAAAGGTCTGGGAAGAGGCCAATTCGCCCGCCCTCAACAGCGAAGAGCGCTCGCGCATCGGCGACATCTGCGCCAACGCGGTGGCCAATCTCGGCTATTCCGGCGCCGGTACGATCGAGTTCCTCTACGAGAACGGCGAGTTCTACTTCATCGAGATGAACACCCGCCTTCAGGTCGAGCACACGATCACCGAAGCGATCACCGGCATCGACCTCGTGCACGAGCAGATTCGCGTCGCCTCGGGCGGCGGCCTGTCGGTCACCCAGAACGACATCCGCTTCCACGGCCATGCCATCGAGTGCCGCATCAACGCCGAGGATCCACGCACCTTCGTGCCCTCGCCCGGCACGATTACGCATTTCCACACGCCCGGCGGCCTCGGCATCCGTGTCGATTCAGGCGTCTATTCCGGCTACCGGATCCCGCCATACTACGACAGCCTGATCGGCAAGCTGATCGTGCACGGCCGCAATCGCGTCGAATGCATGATGCGTCTCCGGCGCGCGCTCGATGAATTCGTGGTAGATGGTATCAAGACGACGTTGCCGCTGTTCCGCGAGCTTGTCGGTAACCCCGACATCGCAAATGGCGACTACGACATCCACTGGCTGGAAAAACATCTCGCGAAAGGCGAGTAGAATGAGGGTCGCATGACCCGACCTTATGCGCCCGGCTACGGCATACCCACGGACCTTCTTCTGAAGGCCTATGCGTCGGGCGTCTTTCCCATGGCAGAAAGCGCGTCGGATCCGGAAGTGTTCTGGGTCCGGCCCGAGACACGCGGCATCATCCCCTTCGACGGCTTCCATGTGCCGCACAGCCTCGCCAAGACGATCCGGCAGGGCCATTTCGAGATCCGCTTCGACAGCGACTTCGAAGGCGTCATCGACGCCTGCGCCGAACGGCGCGCAGGCCGCCTGTCGACATGGATCAACGCGCCGATCCGCGAGGCCTACACCCACCTTCACCGGATCGGCAACGCCCACTCCGTCGAGGCCTGGCGCGACGGCGAGTTGGTCGGCGGGCTCTACGGTGTCTCCCTGGGCCGCGCCTTCTTCGGCGAAAGCATGTTCTCACGCGAGACAGATGCGTCCAAGGTGTGCCTCGTCCACCTGGTGCAGCGGCTCAGAGAACGCGGCTTCCTGCTGCTCGATACGCAGTTCACAACCGATCACCTGAAGCGCTTCGGTGCGGTCGACGTGCCACGCGACAAATACGAGAAGCTGCTCGCCAAGGCGCTCCTCGGCGAAGCCACCTTCACGCCCTGAGGGCAAGCTAGCTCTTCGTCTGAGCCGCTTGCGTTATCGGCGTCTGGGCGTGGAACATCATCTTCCAGCCCTGCAGGCGATGGACGTAGCCCGTGCTCACCAGCGCCTGGTACGGCTCGCCATCTTCACGGATTGCCTTGGCCTCGTATGTCAGCATGACGATGTCGCTGCCCGGTTCGACGATTCCTTGCACCTTCATCTCGAGATTGCGCCAGCGGCGCGGCTTGGTCGCGGTGGCGGCAAGCTCGGCATTGCTCATCACGCCCGCCATCTCGGGAAAAGCGACAAGGCACTCCCTGTCGGCGTTTTCGGCAAAAAACTCCTGGTTCCCGGTCCAGAATTCCCGTTCGAGCTCAAGCAGTTCGTCACGGTTGACGGTCACGGCACGATCCTCCGCTGGCGTTGCTCACGACGCCAAACGTCAGGGGCCCCAAGCGGTTCCGAAAAAGGCTCAGTTGGTCTTGGCGGCTTCCGGAGCCGGAACGTCCGACTTCTGCTTGCAGGCCTTCAGCCAGACGTCATAGACGGCGTGCTCGACGGCGTTGAGGCCCGGGCTTTCGGCAAACATCCAGCCGGTGAAGATGCGCCTGATCTTGCGGTCGAGGGTGATCTCGTCGACTTCGACGAAGGAATCGGTCTTCGGCTCTTCGTTCTCGGGCCTGGAATAGCAGACGCGCGGCGTCACCTGCAGCGCGCCGAACTGCACGGTCTCGTCGACATAGACGTCGAAGGTGATGATGCGGCCGGTGATCTTGTCGATGCCGGCAAACTCGGCAACCGCGTTCTTGATCCGCTGCGGCGGGGCCGCGACCTTGGGTGCTGCCTGTGTCTCTGCAGGAGCAGGCTGGGCCTGATCGGGAGCAGGCTGCCCCTCACCCGGCAAGGGTGGGACGTCGATGGCAGGCAGATCGTCACCTTGCTCGACCTGCTGATCGAGCGGCAGCCGCTCGATGCTGTCCTGGGCCGTTGCCTGGCCAAGCGCTGCGCACAGCGTTGCCGCCACAAGTAGGGTTTTCGCCTTCGATCGTCCGCTCGACGGAATCCGGCCAGGAAAAATCATTCAGTCGTTACCGCCGTTGCGCCCGGAGTGTGTCCCACTCGCTGATTCCCACGCGCCAAGGCTAATCGCCTGACGCCAATGGGCAAGGAGTTAGCCGCCAATTGTGGCGACAAATGTCCGCGCCGTTAAGCTGTCTGTCTTAAGCGCCGGGCGTCCAGGCGTCGTAGTCGCCGGTGACCTGCGGGCGATGCGTATTGCCCAGCACCGAACCCTTCGGGCGGTAGGCGCCGCCGGTGCCGGTCAGATTCGGCTGATGCGGCTTCTGCCAGTCACGCGGAATGTAGTTGTCGCTCGGCGGCGCCACGTCGACACGATGGTGCATCCAGCCGTGCCAGCCGGGCGGAATCGTCGAGGCTTCGGCATAACCGTTGTAGATCACCCAGCGGCGCGTGCGGCCTTCCGAATCCTTGCCGCCTTCATAGTAGACGTTGCCGAACTCGTCCTGGCCCACCTTGGTGCCTTTGCGCCAGGTGTGGAAACGCGTGCCAAGGGTCTGGCCGTTCCACCAGGTGAAAAACTGGACAAGGAATTTCTTCATCGGATCCTCGCGGCAGGCGCGTCGAAAGTCTCCTGCTTATGGCGTCACGCCGGCGCGAAGGCAAGAGATTAGACGCCGCAACCTGGTGCCTGCGACGATTGGCAGACGATCCATCAACACCTACTGTTCACGGTGAGCACCAGAATGGACGCAATCCATGCCCTTCATGCAGATCCTCGAAATGCTGAGCATGCTGGTGACGATCTTCGGCCTGCCGCTGGCGATCTTCATCTTCGTCTTCGAACAGCGCAAGGCGCGGGTCAACGAAGAGGAAGAAATCTACCAGATGCTCTCAGACGGCTACACCAACTTCCTGACGCTGTCGCTCAACCATTCCGACCTCTACCTGCAATCGCAGACCGCAACGAAGGACCTGACGGCCGAACAAAAGGACCGGCTGCTCGCCATGTTCGCAATCCTGATCTCCCTGTTCGAACGTGCCTATCTCGTCGCCTACGAACCCGGCATGTCCGATCGCAAGCGCCGCCGCTGGGCATCCTGGGAGGATTTCATGCGCGAATGGTGCCGGCGCGAGGATTTTCGCAACGCCCTGCCCCAGCTCCTGCCAGGCGAAGACCCCGCGTTCGCCGTCTACATCAGGCGCCTTGCGCAGGAAGAGGCAGAGCCGCGCTCGTCCTGATGGACGATGCCATTTCGCACTTGCTCACGTTTTCATCTCGCACTTGCAAAGTAATTAGCCGGTCCTTAAAGGACTCTCGCCCTGACAGGGCTCACGGACCGGCCTTGGCCGGAAACGTCGAGGGAGGAAAAGACATGGCTTCCGACGCGCCTGCGGCTGCCGGCCGCATCACGCCCGCCGCTCTGCTGGCCCGCAAGGGCAAGGAGCCCATCGTCTGTCTCACCGCTTACACCTATCCGATCGCCCGGCTGCTCGATCCGCATGTCGATCTGCTGCTCGTCGGTGACAGCGTTGCGATGGTGCTGCATGGCCATCCCAACACGCTGGGCGCGACGATGGACATGATGGTCGCCCACGGCCAGGCGGTGATGCGCGGCGCGTCCCGCGCCTGCGTCGTCGTCGACATGCCCGCCGGCAGCTACGAGGACAGCGTCGAAAACGCCGTCACTTCCGCCGGCCGCATCATGCGCGAAACCGGCTGCGATGCCGTCAAGCTCGAAGGCGGCGTGGCAATTGCCGCGCAGATCGCAGCCATCGTCGCATCAGGCATTCCCGTCATGGGCCATATCGGGCTGTTGCCGCAGTCGGTCGAAAAGGAAGGCGGCTACAAGATCAAGGGCCGCTCCGAGGCCAATGCCGAGGCGCTTTATGCCGATGCCAGGGCGGTCGAGGCGGCGGGCGCCTTTTCGGTCGTCATCGAAGGCACCGTCGAGCCGGTTGCGGCCGAGATCACCCGGCGCATCACTATTCCCACCGTCGGCATCGGCGCCAGCCCCGCTTGCGACGGCCAAGTGCTGGTCATCGATGACGCCATTGGCCTGACCGTCGACCGGGTGCCCAAATTCGTCAAGGAATACGCGCATTTGCGCGATGTCGTCGCTGACGCCGCCGCGTCCTACGCTCGCGACGTCCGCAGCCGCGCCTTTCCCGGCCCCGAGCACCTGTTTTCGCTGAACAAGGACAAGGCATGACCATTGTCGTCGAAACCATCGCCGCCCTCCGCGCCCAGGTGCGGGCATGGCGTGCCGAAGGACTGAAGGTCGCGCTGGTGCCGACAATGGGCGCGCTGCATGACGGCCATGTCTCGCTGATGCGTGCCGCCCTTGAGCGCGCCGACCGTTGCGTCGTCTCGATCTTCGTCAATCCGCGCCAGTTTGCGCCGACCGAAGACCTCGACAAATATCCGCGCCAGTTGGCGCTCGACCTCGACAGGCTGGAAAAGGCGGGCGTCCACCTCGCCTTCACGCCCGGTGTCGAGGAGGTCTACCCGCAAGGCTTTGCCACCTCGATCTCGGTCGGCGGCCCGTCGGCCGGGCTCGAGACCGATTTCCGGCCGGCTTTCTTCGACGGCGTCGCCACCGTCGTCGGCAAGCTGTTCATCCAGTCGGAGCCCGACCTCGCCGTGTTCGGCGAGAAGGACTACCAGCAGCTCTGCGTGGTGAAGAAGCTTGTGCAGGACCTGAACCTGCCGCTGGAGATCGTGGGCTCGCCGACGATCCGCGACAGCGAGGGCCTCGCCATGTCGTCGCGCAACGCCTATCTCAGCGCCCAGGAACTCGAGATCGCGCGCCGATTGAACAAGATCCTGCGCAAGGCAGCGTCCGCCCTTGAAGGCGGTGCCGACGAGGCGGTGACGATGGCCGCCGCGCGGCAGGACGTGCTGGAAGCCGGATTCGATGCCGTCGACTATGTCGCCGCGCGCCAAAGCGACACGCTCGCGCCATGGCAACGCGACACGGACGGTCGAGTGCTGGTTGCGGCCCGCCTCGGCAAGACGCGTCTCATCGACAATGTCGAGATTTCGGCCAGCTAAGTCCGGCCTGTATCAGCCCAGCTTCTTCTCGAAGATCAGCGCCGGAATGCCGGACTGGTCGGCGCCGCAATTGGCAGTCGCACCGGCATGGGCGAAACCATTTGCTTCGTAGAAGGCAATGGCGCCTGCATTTGCCTCTTCCACTTCGAGCCGCAACATGCGCGCCTCGGGAAAGCACTGTTCGATCTCGTCGAGCAGCAGCCGACCGACGCCGGCCCGCTGGTGGCGCGGCAGCACATAAAGTTGGTGCAGCATGACTGTCTTGGCGTCACCGGATGCCGCCGCGAAGGCCATGCCGGCGATGGTCTTGCCGTCGTCGGCAACAAGAAACTCGGAATTCGGCCGCGTCAGCCGCGCCTTGAGCGACGCCAGCGAATGCCACTCTGCCGTGATTTCATCGACCCGCTCGACGCCATAGATGGCGTCGTAGGTCGCGTGCCACGTGTCGGCGAGCAGCGCCTTGATCGTCTCAAGGTCGCGCTCGCTCGCCGTGCGTACGAACATCGCTATTCCTCGATGCCGAGCTTGGCCTTGACCAGGTCGTTGACCGCCTGCGGATTGGCCTTGCCGCCGGTCGCCTTCATCACCTGGCCGACGAACCAGCCGGCCATTGTCGGCTTGGCGCGGGCCTGGTCGGCCTTGTCGGGGTTGGCGGCGATGACGTCGTCGACGGCCTTTTCGATGGCGCCGGTGTCGGTCACCTGCTTCATGCCGCGGCTCTCGACCAGCTCCTTGGGGTCGCCGCCCTCGTTCCAGACGATCTCGAACAGGTCCTTGGCGATCTTGCCGGAGATCGTGCCTTCCTTGATCAGGTCAATGATGGCACCGAGCTGATCCGGAGAAACAGGTGCGTTTTCGATATCCTTGCCGGCCTTGTTGAGCGCGCCGAGCAGATCGTTGATGACCCAGTTGGCGGCCGCCTTGCCGTCGCGGCCGCTTGCCACCTTCTCAAAATAGTCGGCGATCGACTTTTCGGAAACCAGAATCGAGGCGTCATAGACCGACAGGCCGAGCGAGGTGACCAGGCGATCCTTCTTGTCGTCGGGCAGCTCGACGAGGTCCTTGGCGAGCGCGTCGACATAGGCCTGGTCGAATTCCAGCGGCAGAAGGTCCGGATCGGGGAAATAGCGGTAGTCGTGCGCCTCTTCCTTCGAGCGCATCGAACGCGTCTCGCCCTTGTTCGGGTCGAACAGGCGGGTTTCCTGGTCGATCTTGCCGCCATCCTCGAGAATGGCGATCTGGCGACGTGCCTCATATTCGATAGCCTGGCCGACGAAACGGATCGAGTTGACGTTCTTGATCTCGCAGCGCGTACCGAACTCGCCACCCGGACGACGCACCGAAACGTTGACGTCGGCGCGCATCGAGCCCTCGTCCATGTTGCCGTCGCAGGTGCCGAGATAACGCACGATGGTGCGCAGCTTGGTGACATAGGCCTTTGCCTCGTCCGACGAGCGCATGTCCGGCTTGGAGACGATCTCCATCAGCGCCACGCCCGAACGGTTGAGGTCGACGTAAGACATTGTCGGATGCTGGTCGTGGATCGACTTGCCGGCGTCCTGTTCGAGATGCAGGCGCTCGATGCCAATCTCGATGTCCTCGAACTCGCCCTTGCGGTCAGGGCCGACGGAGATGGTGATCTTGCCCTCGCCGACGATCGGCTGCTTGAACTGTGAGATCTGATAGCCCTGCGGCAGATCGGGATAGAAGTAGTTCTTGCGGTCGAACACCGACTTCAGGTTGATCTGCGCCTTGAGGCCGAGGCCGGTGCGGATCGCCTGCTTGACGCATTCCTCGTTGATGACGGGCAGCATGCCGGGCATTGCCGCGTCGACCAGGCTGACATTGGCGTTGGGCTCGGCGCCGAACGCGGTCGACGCACCGGAGAACAGCTTGGCTTCCGAAGTGACCTGGGCATGGACCTCCAGGCCGATGATGACCTCCCAGTCACCGGTGGCACCGGAAATGAAGCGCTTGGCGTCGGGCGTGCGGGTATCGATGAGGGACATGGCGGCCTGCGTCATTGGATCGAGAAGATGCGGATCGAGAAGTACGAAACGCATAGTTTAGTGTGCGCCTTCGCTAGTGCAAACAGCCAATGGAGGCAAGCGCTGCCTGCGCGGCAAGGCTGCGGCTTGCGTTCTCATCTCGCTTCAGGACATCGCTTCGGCGGCGACAAGGCCTCTTGGCAGGTCGACCTTGACCACAAGCCCGGTCGGCCTGTTGTCGTCGAGCGCTATCCTGCCGCCATGGCCGTGCACGATGTCGGCGACGATCGACAAGCCCAGGCCGAAGCCGCGCCTGGCGCTCGCGCCGCGTGAGGCGTCGACCTTGTAGAAGGGTTCGAATACACGCGCCCGCACCGTTTCGGGGATTCCGGGGCCGTTGTCGCTGACCTCGATCAGCACCGCGTCGTCGGTGGCGGTCAGCACCACCTCGACATTGGGCGCGAACTTGACGCTGTTGTCGCAGAGATTTGTTCGTCATTGGCTGTGGCGCGATCTGCTGCCCAAGCCGTATCCGGGGCGAGAATCCCGATGACCATAACCGCCAGCGACATGCGGAAAGCAACCGGTGCAGTATCTATATTTGCGGACATGCGTACTCCGAAGCCTGAGATGGGCGCCCCGCCCCACCGGGCGTTGCACCCGACGCGACCAGTCATCCCAATTCGGAACCCGTGCCGGTATGAAGTAATGTCAAGTCTTGTTGCAGCGATGCCGGCATCGGCAACAGATCCGCCAGCCAGCAACCCGACCGCGCGGGTCGGTGGGCTGGCATTTCGCCTGCTTCGTTGCTATATCCTGGCCATCCCTATGGAGTGTGGATGTTCTATTCGTCTGAGCCCTGCTGAGGCCCCAGCCTTCTCCTGAAGGCGGGGCATGAAAACCTGAAACCCCGTGCCGTGAGTTCTCGCGGCGGCGGCATTTTTCTTTGGCCCATCGGCCAGGTTTTCCAGGACTCATCAAGAATGGACATCTCGCGCACGGAACAGCGCATCCTCCACCTGCTCGCCCAGGGCGGACGTATCGAAATCGAGAAGAACGACAAGAGCAAGATCGAGGCAGCCATCTGCCTCACCCGCGATGGCTGGCGCTATCCGGGCTTCGATCTCGACCTTTTCAGGAAACTGAAGCGAAAGAAGGCTGTTTCTTCTTCCGATGGCGGCCCCTATCGCATCACACGGCGCGGACTCGAACTCGTCCGCTCCGAACTCGACAACAGGTAAAAGGCGGCATCGCCGGCCGGGATCAGTCCTGGCCGGCGCAAGCCCTGCGTGCTCCTGAGCTCAGGCGGTGGCGATGTAGGCCTTGATTTCCTCTGCCTCCCGCTCGACATCCTCGATGCGGCGCTTGACCACGTCGCCGATCGACACGATGCCGTAGAGATAACCGTCGCGCTCGACAGGTAGGTGGCGGAATCGGCCGACCGTCATGATCTCCATGACCTGGTTAACCGTGTGGTTCTCGTTGCAGATCTTGACCTTGGGGGTCATCACGTCGCGCACCGCCTTTTCAAGGGCGGCACCACCTTCCTTGCCGATGATACGGACGACGTCGCGCTCGGACAGGATGCCGACGATCTTGCGGTCGCCATTGGTCACGACCAGGGCACCGATACGGTGTTCGGCAAGAATGCGAACCGCTTCCGACAGCTGTACATTGGGCCCAATGGTAAAAACGTCGTGGCCCTTCTTCTCGAGAATTGCCTTCACAGTCATCGTGGCCTCCTGCTGCTGTCGATCAGTCAAAACACTCCATGCCGGCCCACCGGGCCAACTGCATCGTGCGCTGCATTGGGTCGCATTTCAAGTAAAACGCGCTCAGGCAAACTCGCGCCTGCGGTCGAAAAACCTGATGCCCAGAAAGCCCGCCAGGAAGCCGCCTATATGGGCTTCCCAAGCGATCTGATTGTCGACGCCAGGGGTGAAACCGACGATCCCGGTGACTAGGTTGATGACCATCCACACGCCCAAGAAGGTCATTGCCGTCCGTGAGCGGAAGACATCGCGGATCGGCAGCGGCGCGCCTGCAAAAGCCGGCTTGCCTTGCGAACGGTCGACCTGGAAGCTGAAACGCGCGGCAGCCCCCATCATGCCTGAAATCGCGCCCGAGGCGCCGACGAGCGGCGAGGCATCGGTCGAATGCAGCACATAGTGCAGCGCCACCGCCGCAAGCGTCGTGACGGCGAAGAACGCCGAGAACCGAGCGACCCCGAGTCGGTTGGCAAGCGGCGAGCCGAACGCTGCCAACCACACCATGTTGATGATCAGGTGGGCGGAGCCGCCATGCAGGAAGGCATAGGTCAGCGGGCTGGTGAAAGCCCAGATTTCGAGATCATATTGGCCCGAATAGCGGATCGGAATGAAAGCTGCCCGTACCACCAGGGCAAAATCCTGGTCGGAGCTGAGGACATAGACACGGATCAGATGGATCGCCACGCAGGCGCCGATGATCGCAATGACGATGGCTGGCAGGTTGAACACCGGTTCGCGGCGCTGCGGCTCGGCCTCGATGATCTCAGGCGCGTCGTTCTGTCTTGCTGGTTCGCTCATGCACTTCCGATTCGTTTGTGGTCCGGCGTGCGCCAGCCTCGTTCCATCTAGTGCAGGCCGGCCGAAAGCGCAAAAAAGAAGCCGCCCAGGGTTGCCCCTGGACGGCTGGTCGAGCCCCCCTGCCCGTCCCCAAAAGTAACTCTTGACTGAAGTGCTGCCGACCGCGCCTGCGCGGCCACTTCATGGAGTGAATGGAACGTGCCACGTAAGCCTGGGCACAGCAACGTAAACCCTTTGTTAACCTTAACGATCCCGACCCGTTAACAACTGTTACCAAGACTGGCACGCGTCCTGCTCCGCGCCTCATGTAGTCCTCAAGAATGAAGCGATTCTGTCCAGAGATGGCACATCAGGCACAGAAACGCTCGGAGCGGAGCAATATGAAACAGAAAGGATCGCTGGCACTGTTCCAATATTGGAACCGCCTTCGCGACGGCCGACCCGCACCTAAACGGACGGAAGTCGAGCCGGCCGAGATCAAGGCCCTGCTTGCAGACACTTTCATCCTCGAGCGCGACACCCGCGGCGAAGCGGTCTTCCGCCTCGCCGGCACCCGGCTGTGCGCCACCTTCGGCCGCGAGCTCAAGGGCTTTTCGTTCCCCTCGCTGTGGCGTCAGAAGGACCAAAGGCTGATGGCACGCCTTGCCTATGGTGTGTTCCAGCAGAAGTCCGTGGTGGTAATCAACTTCGAAGGCTTCACCTCCAGCCTGCGCGCAACGAGCTTCGAAATGCTTCTGCTGCCGCTCGATGGCGGCATCGAAAACCCGCGCAGCCTGGGCGTCCTGTCGAGCGTCGACCGGCCGTTCTGGCTCGGCTCCGATCCGCTCACCGATGCCTCCATCGAAAGCGTGCGCGTCGTCGATCCGGACCTGGAGCCGATGTTCCTCAAGAACCGTCCGGCGGTCACCGTGCCATCGCTCGCACCGAGCGATAGCGCCCTTTCCGGCGAGCCGAGCCCGCTCGATGGCGCGCGCCGGATACGCCACCTGTTCGTTCTCGAAGGCGGACGCGAAGAATAGCGCAAGCGGGCGACCCCAGAGGCCCGCTGCTAGGCGTTTTGTTAACCTCTTTGGCGCTAGTTTCGCCCAATAGCTCCCCGATGCGGTTCGGCGGGAGTTTGCAGATATGAGGGTAACATGAGGCCAGCGGCGATTGACTACGCGCCGTCACGGGCGGAACGACGCAACTTCCAGCGCGTCCGCGTGAAGATCTATGGTCGCTTCATGCTCGAGGATCGAACCGAGCATGCCGGCCAGGTCGTCGACATGTCGCCCGGCAACGTCGCCTTCCGCACCGACCGCTCAGGCGCCGCAGGCGAAAAAGTCATTGCCTATATCGACCATATCGGCCGCGTCGAGGGCGTCATCACCCGCACGCTATCGGACGGCTTCGCCATGACCGTCATCGCCTCCGAGCGCAAGAAGGACAAGCTGGCGGCCCAGTTGACCTGGCTTGCCAACAAGCACGAACTCGACCTGCCGGAAGACCGCCGCCACGAGCGCGTCGCCCCGCGCAATCCGATCAGCGCGCTGCAGCTCATGGATGGCCGGCAATATCCCTGCCGCATCATCGACCTGTCGCTCTCAGGTGCTGCCATCGAGATCGAGGTTAAGCCGGCGATCGGCGTCCAGGTCACGCTCGGCACCATGCGGGGCCAGATCGTCCGCCACTTCGAAGACGGCGTCGCCATCGAATTCGCCGTCATCCAGCGCCCCGAATCGCTCGACACCGAGTTCAACCGCCCGCGCACCTGACTGCGCCCAGTTTTCATAAAAAGGCACAGCCTGACCTTCCGCCGAAGGTCAGGCTGTTTGTATTTTGACCCAGGCACATCCGAAAGCGCACAAGCGTAGCGTTCCAGAACAACGGCAGCGGCTCGACTGCTGTTTCATTCCAGCACAGACAAGCCCGCGACTGCCTCTCCGGCGTCACCTCCCCGGCATCACGCTCCTCACCATCACAGCATGGATCCTCGGGGCAGGCCTCTGGGATGACGAAGCGGAGAGGCAGCTCCGGACAAACCGGGCTTGCCACCCAAGCCCGCGAAACAGGTCATGCCACTCGGACCTGATTGCCCGATCCCTGCGGCACGCAGCGTCGTCATGCCAAATTCGATAAAAATGTAATCAAATTTTCCGCAAGTTTTATTCTTATTCTATTCTTTGTTTCCGCAATTTCTCTTTTGTTTTTACTCAACATCTACTTCGCAGTTTTGCGTCAAATAAATCCGGACCTGTCATTGTCACCTCAAACGGGGAGACAACAAAATGAACATGCGTCGGGGATGGCTTCTGCTTCTGGCCACGACAATTCAGGCAGGCGCCGTCAGCGCCGCCATGGCGACACCGGCAGTCATGCAGACCAACGGCCGCACCACCCAGCCGGTCGGCCACTATGAGCTGTGCAAGCGCTCGCCGATCGAGTGCAATGAAAAGACCGCAAGCAGCAAGCCGGTCGAGCTGACCCGCAGCCTGTGGAAGGCGATGATTGCCATCAACGACAAGGTCAACACCGACGTCGCGCCGCGCACCGACATGGAAATGTGGGGCCAGGAAGAAGTCTGGTCCTATCCCGACAACGGCGCCGGCGACTGCGAGGACTATGTTCTGGAAAAGCGCCGCAACCTGATGGAGCTGGGCGTCCCCGCCGGCAATCTGCTGATCACCGTCGTGCGCCAGCCCAATGGCGACGGCCATGCAGTCCTGACGGTGCGAACCAGCCTCGGCGAATACATCCTCGACAACCTCGACACGCGGGTCCTGGCCTGGGACGAGACCGAATACACCTATCTCAAGCGCCAGTCGGAGCGGAATTCGGGCGTCTGGATTGCGATCAACGACGGCCGCGCCGACGCGGTGGCGTCGGTTCGCTAAGCGCAGCAGCCCCGGGCGCGCCCTATGAGAGGCGCGCCAAGGCAGCCGCAGCCCTATGAATCGGTGCATGGCATTCCGAAAATCGGCCCCGGTTTTCGGGGGCATGCGCTGGTGAGAAAACCCGGTCGCGTCCCCACCCTCCCCGTCCCCAACGACCGGGTCTAGGAGCCGGCCCATCCCCGGGCCGGCTCCGCCTTTTCAGGCAAGCCAGAGTGCAAACGAAATGCCGCCGGGCAAGGTGGTCTGGCTCAAGATAAGCCCGCGGTCGCGGGGATGAGTTTCCCTGGCTGCGAAAATGCCGAAACGCAGCGGCTGTGTTCAGAAGCCTGGCGTCGCTGCGCCGCGCGGCGCAGCCTTCGCGAGTCGGCCGTCTCGCCTAGTCCTCGCGCTTCTTCAGCCCGCCGGAAAACCGGCGCTGGTTGGCGACGTAATCGTCCGCGGACTTGCGCAGCCGGTCGGCGGCTGCGTCATCGAGTGTGCGGATCACCTTGGCGGGGGAGCCGACAATCAGCGAATTGTCGGGAAATTCCTTGCCTTCTGTCACCAGTGCACCGGCACCGACAAGGCAGTTCCTGCCGATCCTGGCGCCATTGAGCACGATCGCGCCCATGCCGATCAGCGAATTGTCGCCGACCGTGCAGCCATGCAGGATAGCCCTGTGGCCGATGGTACAGCCCTCGCCGATTGTGAGCGGAAAGCCCGGATCGGTGTGCATTACCGTATGTTCCTGGACATTGCTGCGGGCGCCGATGGTGATCGGCTCGCGGTCGCCGCGGATGGCTGTCCCGAACCAAATGCCGACGTCGCGCCCGATCCTGACATCGCCAACCACCGCCGCATCGGGCGCGATCCAGCTGGTGGCGCGGTCCTCGAACTGCGGCTCGACCCCGTCGATTGCGTAAAGCGGCATCGTCAATTCCTTTTCTTTGGCGCGCGCAACCTATGGAGCGCATCGCCACAAGGCAAGCGTGCAACACAGCCTTAACGCGCCATTAACCATGCGCACGCAATGTCGAACAGATATCGGGCTCCCGAACGAACGGGAGCTGGGGTTACCGGCCCGGCAAGGCGCATGACGCGAAGGCAAATGCCAGCCGTGGCCGCTCTGGAGACATCAGATGAAGCAAGAGACGGCCGACAATTCCGGTTTCGACGTCGTCGATTCGGCGCTGATGATGAAGGTCTTCTACGGCTTTGCCGTGCTCGCCATACTTTCGGTGGCGATCAGTCTGGGCGGCCGCTGGTTCGGCCAGACCATCGCCATGGCCGGCTACACAGATGAGGTCGCACCGCGCGAAATCGTCATCGGCAACGACGTCATTTCAGCCCCCGCCAACATGATCCGCTTCGAGAAGGCCCGCCGCGACGGCATTGCCGGGCGCCTCGATCTCTATCTGCGCTGGCCCGAAATGGACGGCTACAGCGAGGCGGCACGGCCGGCATTCAACAATCTCGACGGCCACAAGCGCATCGTCTTTCTCAGCCTAGAACCGCGCATGATGACCCGCGACATGAGCGGCCGTCTTGCGCCAATCTACAGCGAACTGACCGTCAAGCCGGGCGTACCGGGCCCCGAAGGCATGACGCTGTTCGGCTTCACCGAGAACTCAGGCTATCTCAACGAGGTGCTTGCGGTTGCCGCGCGCAACGGCGAACCACCCTTCGTCGCTCGCTGCCTCAGCGGCACGGAGGCTGAGGAATCGCTCGCGCCTTGCGAGCGCGACGTCTTCGTCGGCAAGGATCTGAGCCTGACCTACAGATTTCCGAGGGAGCTTCTGGGAGAGTGGCGTGCGCTGGACCGGGCGGTGATCGCCAAGGCGAATGCCATGCTGCACGTGAAGTAGCTGCCGCGCGAACGTCGCCGCGCGGCGCAGGGGCCGAGCGATTGGTCAGCCCAGATCGACGTCGAGGATCGCCATCGAGAAATTGTAGTCGCCGTCGTCCTCGTCCTTGAAAACGATGCCGAGGAATTCGTCGCCGATATAGACCTCAGCCGAGTCGTCCTTGCGCGGACGTGCCTTGACCTGAAGGTTGGGGTTCTGGAACTGACGCTTGAAATAGGCGTCGAGTTTTCGGATTTCTTCCGGCTTCAACTGGCTTCTCCGGCTTGTCGTTAAGAGACGCGCTTCTGACACGCCAACCATGGCGCTGTAAAGGCAAGGCTTGGCTTACCCCCGCGCAAATCGCGCCAGCGCCCGTCACGGGCGCCGGCACGCAATCTCAGATATCGAAGCTGACGACGTGATCCATGGTCTGCGACGGCAGCAGCTGGTCCATCTGGCTCGACGGTCGGTCGCAGCCGGTTTCGCCGACGACGCGCGCCGGAACACCTGCCACCGTCTTGTTGTGCGGCACCGGCGACAGCACCACCGAACCCGCGGCGATCTTGGAGCAGTGGCCGACCTCGATGTTGCCGAGGATCTTGGCGCCGGCGCCGATCAGCACGCCGTAGCGAATCTTTGGGTGGCGGTCGCCCCCGGCCTTGCCGGTGCCGCCCAGCGTCACGCCATGCAGGATCGAGACGTCGTCCTCGACGACGGCGGTTTCACCGACGACGAGACCGGTGGCATGATCGATGAAGATGCCCTTGCCCATGCGCGCGGCCGGGTTGATGTCGGTCTGGAACACCGAGGACGAGCGGCTCTGCAGATAGAGCGCGAAATCCTTGCGGCCGCGGTTCCACAGCCAGTGCGCCAGGCGATGCGTCTGGATGGCGTGGAAGCCCTTGAAGTAGAGCACGGGCATCAGATAGCGGTCGCAGGCGGGATCGCGATCGTAATAGGCCTGGATGTCGGTGCGCACCGTGTCGCTCCACTCCGGCCGATCTTCCAGCATGGCATAGAAGGTCTGGCGGATCAGGTCGGCGCCGAGATCCTGATGCGCCAGGCGCTCGGCCAGACGGTGGATCACCGCTTCCTCGAGCGTGTCCTGGTTCAGGATCGTGGCATAAAGAAATGCCGCCAGCAGCGGGTCGCCCGCAACCGCATCGGTCGCTTCGTCACGCACCGATCGCCAGATCGGATCGACCGGCTTCACCGAGCTTGGGCGCGCTGCGGATATGGTGTTCATCGACGGTCTCCGTTCACTGCCGGCTTGTGCATTCCCGCGCGGGACATATAAGCCAGATGTTAGCACGATTGAACTCAATTTTCCTTAGTGCTCGATCAAGTGGATTTGGTTCGCGGATATTCAAGGCGCCATGGAAACTGAACCCTTGCTGGTCACGACGGCCGGTGGCGTTGCCACGATCGTCATCAACCGCCCGTCGCGCAAGAACGCCGTCACCCAGGCGATGTGGGTCGACCTGGCCCGTCATGTCCTCCTGTTGTCGTCCAATCCCGACATCCGTGTCATCGTCCTCAGCGGCGCGGGCCAGGACTTTTCCGCCGGCGCCGACATCTCCGAATTCGATACATTGCGCGGCGATGCCGACAGTGCACGCGCCTATGAGGCGACAAATTCGGCGGCCTTCGCCGCCCTGCGCAACAGCGCCATTCCCGTCATCGCGGCGATCCGCGGCATCTGCTTCGGCGGCGGCTTCGGCCTGGCGGCGGCCTGCGACCTGCGCATCGCCACGCCGGACGCCCTGTTTGCCGTGCCCGCGGCACGCCTTGGCCTCGCCTACCCGCAGGACGCGATGGGCGACATCGTCTGGGCCGCCGGACCGCAGATGGCGAGATATCTCACCTACACCGCCGGCCGCATCGATGCGCAGGCAGCCCTCTCTGCAGGGTTCCTGCTCGAAACCGTCGAACCCGAGCGTTTCGATGCCCGCGTCGGCGAGATCAGCAGGACAATTGCCGAGAATGCGCCCCTGTCGGTGCGCGCCTCCAAGGCGGCAATCCGCGCGGTGTTGAGCCGTGACGCAGGCGACACAGCCCTTGCCCGGGCCGCCGGCGACGCCACCTTTCTCAGTGACGACTATGCCGAGGGCCGCGCCGCCTTTGCCGGCCGGCGCACACCCGTGTTCAAGGGGCGGTGACATGTCTTTGATCGACGACGCCACCAAGGCGGAACTGACCGCCCTCTATCAGGCCGACGACCGCCATTACCACGGCATCCGCCACATTGAGGCTTTGCTGGGGCTGCTGACGGAGTATCGCGCCCAGTTCGCCGATGCCGAGGCGGTCGAGGCGGCGATCTGGTTCCATGACGCGATCTATGACAGCCGCGCCAAGGACAATGAGGCGCAAAGTGCAGCGCTGGCCGCCGACAGGCTCAATGGGCGGGTCGACGCCGCTCGCCTCGCCGGCATCGTCAGGATGATCGAGGCCACCGCCAGCCATGAGGTGCCTGCATTCGAAGATGCGGCAGCCAAGGTCGACGCAGCCCTTTTGCTCGACATGGATCTGTCGATCCTCGGTGCCCCGGCTGACATCTTCGACGCCTATGAAGACGCCGTCAGGCGCGAATATGACTGGGTCAGCGACACCGACTGGTGCGCCGGTCGCGGTGCGGTGCTGCGCAATTTCCTGGCGCGGCCTCGTATTTTCCATACCGACATCTTCGTGACGCGGTTCGAAGCCGAAGCACGAGCCAACATGGAGCGCTCGCTGACAAGGCTGGGCGGCTGACGCTCAGAGCGGGTGCTCGGCATAAAACTCCAGAACGCGCTTCTTGAACGTCCTGTCGCCGACGGCCAACATGTGGTCGCGGCCTTCAATATCGAAGCTTTCGCCATGCGGCATCAGGCGTGCCAGTTCCTCGGGAGAGCCGGCGATATCGTCCTTGGTGCCGACGGCGACCAAGGTCGGCTGCATGATCCGCCTGATGTCGTTGTCGGTCACCAGTTCGCGTGAGGTCGAAATGCAGGCGGCAAGTGCCTTTTTGTCGCTGCGCGTCTGGTCGGCGAAGGCGCGGAACATCCTGGCCCGCGACTGTGTGATCGCAGCAGGGTCCTCGGCCAGCAGTGCGGCGGCGATCGGGTCCCAGTCGCCGACACCGTCGACCATGCCGATGCCGAGCCCGCCGAACACCAGCGTCGCCACCCGGTCGGGCGCCTCCAGCGCCATGAACGCCGAGACGCGCGCGCCCATCGAATAGCCCATGACATGGGCACGCTCGATGCCGAGATGGTCGAGCAGGGCCACCGCATCGCTGGCCATCTTGCTCGGCGTGTAGTCGGCCTCGTTGTAACTCTTGGTCGAGCCGCCATGGCCGCGATGATCGAAGGCGACGGCGCGGTATCCGGCTTCGGTCAGCGTCTTGAACCAGCCCGGCGACACCCAGTTCACGAAGTGGCTGGAGGCAAAGCCATGGATCATCAGCACCGGCTCGCCGCTGCCGGCGCCCGCCGGCGGCAGGTCGAGAAACGCCAGGTCGAAACCTTCATGGAAAAAATGATCGATAGCCATCGTTGCTCCGAATGGTCTTTGGCCCAGCTCTGGCGTCAGCCCGGATTGCCGGCGGCAGCCGTGATTGCGCGATGCCTGAGCCTGACGCCGTCGGCAATGCCTGACCTGGCTGCCGTGCCGGCCTTGAGTTCGAGCACGAAGCGCGCCGGCTCGTCGGGTGCGATGACCGCTTCCGAAAATGGCGTGCCCGGCAGGACGTCGAGCACCTTGCCGTCGGGACCGACAAAGACCAGGTCGAGCGGCAATGGCGTGTTCTTCATCCAGAAGCCGACCGGCTGGGTCTGCTCGAACACGAACAGCATGCCCTGGTCGTCGGCAAGGTCCTTGCGGAACATCAGTCCCATCGAGCGTTCGCCCGGTTCGTCGGCAATCTCGATACGGAACGGCACGTCGCCCTTGGCGGTGGCAGCGATCAGTGGCTCGGCATCGACCGGCAGCTTCATCGCCTCCTGGGCAATGCTGGCCCCGGTGGCAACCAACGAAACGACAAAAGCCGGCGCCGCAAACAATGCAGCGCCGAGGGCTCCGGCCAGCAGCGATTTACGTGTGATCATCAAATACATCTTCGGGCGCGTTCGCGTTTCTGGTCAGGCCGATCCGAAAATGGTGGATTTCGAGAACCGGAGCAGAGCTGACATTCAGGTCCGTGAGCGCCGGAAGCGCAGAAAACCGCCATTTGCAGGCCGGCTTCACCTGAAACCTAGTGCGAAACCGGCAAGGTCCCTAGATCAGGGTGAATTTCGGCAGCCATAAGGCCTTTGTCGCCCTTGCCGAAACGAACCAACACCACCTGCCCCGGACGAAGCTCGGTGACGCCGAAGCGGCGCAGCGTTTCCATGTGGACGAAAATGTCCTCGGTGCCTTCGCCGCGCGTCAGGAAGCCAAAACCCTTGGTTCGGTTGAACCACTTGACCAGCGCGCGCTCGAGCCCGCTTTCGGGCGTGACCGAGACATGGGTGCGCTGTTCCTGCATTTCGGCGGGGTGCACCGCGGTCGAATTGTCGATGGAGAGGACGCGGAAGGCCTGCAGGCCGCGGTCGCCCTGCTTGACCAGGCAAACGACGCGGGCGCCTTCGAGCGCCGTCTGGAAGCCGTCGCGGCGCAGGCAGGTGACATGCAGCAGCACGTCGCTGCCAATTCCGTTGTCGGGAAGAATGAAGCCGTAGCCCTTGGCCACGTCAAACCATTTGATGGCGCCCGAAAGCTCGACCAGACCGACACCGTCGTGGCTGTCGTCGAGCTCGAAAGCGTCACGGCCAGTGCCGTTCTGCACCACGAGAGAGGCCTTTTCCCCCATCAGAACGCCCCCTTTCCTTGCAAACGCCATTACTGATTCTTGAGATAAGATTAACACTTCCGTTTTGGTCTTACGCAAGGGCCGACCGGCCATTTTTCGACTTGCCCCCCGGATAGCCACAAGCTTCGCGCCAGTTCCGCAGAAAACGCACTGCCATGGTTGCCGAGCGTGCGGGCCCCGCCCTATGTATCGCCCCGAACCCCAACCCAAGGAACAGCGATGCGCTATCTGCACACCATGGTCCGCGTCAAAGACGTCGACGCCTCACTGGACTTCTACTGCAACAAGTTCGGCATGAAGGAGATCCGTCGCTCCACCAACGAAAAGGGTCGCTACACGCTGATCTTCCTCGCCGCCGACGAAGACGTCGGCGCCGGCAGCGAGCGCCAGACGCCGCTGCTCGAACTGACTTTCAACTGGGACACGGAAGACTATCAGGGCGGCCGCAATTTCGGCCACCTCGCTTATGAGGTCGACGACATCTACGCCACCTGCCAAGACCTGATGAACAAGGGTGTCACCATCAATCGCCCGCCCCGCGACGGCAACATGGCCTTCATCAAGTCGCCCGACGGCATCTCGATCGAACTGCTGCAGAAGGGGGAGCGCCAGACCCCGGCGGAACCCTGGCTGTCGATGCCCAATATCGGCAGCTGGTAACAGCGCCAGCCCGAAACCGGGACCAGTTTCGACAGCACACGCCGGCGAGGCTCAGGCCTTCCGGGCCATGTCGAGCAAGGTCAGCACGGTGCGCCAGTTGCGCATCGTGCCCGGCACCTTCAGGGTGCGCGGCAGCATCTCGGCGAACTTTGACTTGCCGAGACCATCGGGGGCGTGAAGGTAGAGAACGTCGCCCTTGACCGCGAAGCTTTCAGGACCGGTGCAGCGCTCCGCCAGCCGCGCGATCTCTTCGGCGGTCGGCTCACGCTCCAGCGCGCTCGCATGCAGCCTGGTCGGATCATCTGCCACTTCGGGATAAGGATTGTTTGCCACCAGCGCCTCGAGCCAGCCGAGGTCGCGCACCATGATCCGCGAGCGAAAGCCCCAGCGCTTTTCGAACGCCGCCTCGATACGCTCGGTCAGTGGACCGGCTTCGGAAGCCTCGGCTCCGAACACCACGTTGCCGCTCTGGATGTAGGTCGCAACGTCGGCAAAGCCGAGCTCTTCGAAGAATGTCCTGAGTTCAGCCATCCTGACGAGGCGGTTGCCGCCGACATTGATGCCGGAAAACAGCGCGACGAACACGCTCATATGATGAAGCCGCCCAGCGTCTCATTGTCGGTGATGTCCTGATACTGCACGCCCTCGACATCGAAACGCGCCTTGAGCAGGTCGAAGTTGCGCCGGTCCTTGGTTTCGATGCCGATCAGCACCGAGCCGAAATTGCGTGCCGACTTCTTGAGATATTCGAAACGCGTGATGTCGTCGTCCGGGCCCATGAGCTCGAGGAAATCACGCAGCGCGCCGGGCCGCTGGGGGAAGCGGATGATGAAGTATTTCTTCAACCCCTCGAAGCGCAGCGCCCGCTCCTTGACGTCGGGCAGGCGCTCGAAGTCGAAATTACCGCCCGACACCACCGCCACCACGGTCTTGCCCTTGAGCTCTTTCTTCGAGAAGTCCTTGAGAGTGTCGATCGCCAAGGCACCAGCAGGTTCCAGCACCACGCCCTCGATATTGAGCATCTCGATCATCGTGGCGCAGAGGCGGTTCTCCGGAACCAGATGGACGCTGTCGGCCGGAAAATCCTTGAGCAGGCGCAGCGGCTCGCGACCGAGCTCGCCCACGGCCGCACCGTCGACGAAATTGTCGACCTTGGCGAGCTTGACCCGTTTGCCGGTGGCGAGGCTGTCGCGCAGGCTGGGCGCACCCGCCGGCTCGCAGAAGACGAAGCGTGGTGCAGCACCCGTCTCGGCGAAATAGCGCGTCACGCCGGCCGCCAATCCGCCGCCGCCGACCGGCAGCAGCACCATGTCGGGCGCACGCCCGTTCGGCATCTGGGCGGCAATCTCGAGCGCCACTGTCGCCTGGCCTTCGATGATGTCCTTGTGGTCGAAAGGCGGCACCATGTGCCCGCCCGAGCTTTCGCAAAACTCCAGGGCGGCGCGATAGCAATCGTCGAAGAAGTCGCCGACCAGCTTGATCTCGACGAACTCACCACCGAACAGCCGCGTCTTGTCGATCTTCTGCTGTGGCGTCGTCACCGGCATGAACACCACGCCCCGCTTGGCGAAATGCCGGCAGACGAAGGCAAAACCCTGGGCGTGATTGCCGGCCGACGCACAGACGAACAGCTCGGCCTCATTGCCGGCGGCAAGCGTCTTGCGGAAGAAGTTCAACGCGCCGCGGATCTTGTAAGAGCGCACCGGCGTAAGGTCTTCGCGCTTCAACAGCACGCGTGCGCCAGTCTTGCGCGAGAGATAGTCGTTCTCCTGCAGCGGCGTCTCGGGAAACAGCTGCCTGACTGCCCCGGCTGCCAGCGAAACCCTTTCGGCAAAACTGGTCATGGCGAAGGCACTCCTGAAATCGACCGGGCAAATGCTGTGGCCCGCGTCCCTGCGCTATTGCATATTCGGCGCCGTGAAGCCACTGTCCGGCTCCCGCCACCAGGTCCAGGCCGACAGATTGGCTCGCCGCGATACATTTGGGGATACGTCTCGGTGAACAGAATTGCCGTCCGCGCCGCGATCCACATCGCAGCCGTCTTTGCCATCTACCTGTCCGTTGCAATGCTCCTTCCGGCGGCCGTCGACCTCTATTACGGCAATGACGACTGGCGCTCCTTTGCCTTCACCGCCTTGTTCATGGGCGGCCTGTCGCTGGCCATCGCGCTGGCGACACAGGGGCGCACGCCTCCCGCCAACACCCGCTTCGGCTTCCTGCTGGTCAATTTCCTCTGGCTCACGCTGGCGATCGCGGGGGCCGTGCCGTTCATGACGTCGTCACTGCAGCTCAGCGTCACAGATGCCTTTTTTGAATCGGTCTCGGGCATCACCACGACAGGCTCGACCGTCATCAGCGGGCTCGACACCGCGCCTCCAGGCGTTCTGATCTGGCGCTCGCTGCTCAACTACATGGGCGGCCTCGGCGTCATTGCGCTCGGCCTGTTCCTGCTGCCGTTCCTCAATATCGGCGGCGTTTCCTACTTCAAGATCGAATCCTCCGACATTGAAGACCGCCCCTTCGAGCGTTTCCAGACCTTCACGGTCAGCCTGATCGGCATCTACACCACGCTCGTCGTCACCTGCGCTTTCGCCTACGCTGCCGCAGGCATGACTGGCTTCGATGCAGTCAATCACGCCATGGCAACGCTCGCCACGGGCGGCATGTCGACCAGCGACACGTCCTTCATGCGTTATGCAGGCGAGCCTGCGATCCTGTGGATCGGAACCACCTTCATGTTCATCGGCTCGCTGCCGTTTTCGATCATGATCCTGTTTGCCGTTCGCGGCCGGCTCGACGCGCTGCGCGACCCGCAGATCCGGATCTTTGCCGGCTACTACGTCGTCTTTGCGGTGGCGGTCGCAGTCTATCTCAGCGTCCGCACCGGCATGCCGTTCTTCATGACCCTCAGCCACACCGCCTTCAACTTCATGTCGATCATCTCGACGACCGGTTTCGCTTCCGACGACTACACGCTCTGGGGGCCGTTTGCCGTCGCCTGTATTTTCGTCGCCACCTTTCTCGGCGGCTGCTCCGGCTCCACCACCGGCGGTATCAAGGCCTACCGTTTCCTGATCCTCTTCGAACTTCTGGCCAACGGCTTGCGCCGCCTGATCTATCCCAACACGGTGACGCCGGTGCGCTATGGCGACCGCTCCGTGCCACCTGAAATGCAAAGCGCGGTGGTCCTGTTCATCGCGTCCTTCTTCGTCATCTGGGGCATCGGGACGATCCTGATGGCAGCCACTGGCCTCGATCTCGTGACGTCGATGACGGGCGTGCTTACCGCCCTCACCAATGTCGGCCCCGGTCTCGGCCCGATCATCGGCCCCGTCGGCAACTTCGCCTCGCTGCCCGATGCCGCCAAGTGGATCTGCTCGGCCGCAATGCTGCTCGGCCGCCTTGAAATCCTCGCCGTGCTCGTGATCTTCACGCCAACTTTCTGGGGTCGCTAACTCTGTGAACTCCGGTGCGGAAGCCCTTGTTTCCGCCACAATTTCGGCAATCCGGCAACACTCCTCCACCGACTTCCGCCGAAGCTGTTACTTTCGGCTGGACCCGACTTACTTCCGCCACTATGAGCCGGTCGGGAGGAAGGCATGCTTAATGCACTGCCCGTCAGAGAGATCGCCAAAGTGTCGCCGTCGAAATACTGCCTTGTCATCGTCGCCCTCCTGTTGTCCGGTTGCATCGGGCAGCCGTCCGGCGCGCTTTTGACGGGTGCCGTGGTCAATGTCCCGGTCCAGGAGATCGCCGGCAACCATGCGATCTTCGTCGCCTCGACGCGCCAGTACGCCGCCGACAACAAGGAGGTCTTCGACCGCGACCGTTCGGCGACGCTGAACTTCGCCCGCGTCGACGTGACAGTTCCCAAGGTCCACAAAACCGGCCAGATCGAACTGCGCGGCCGCAAGGACCCGGATCCGACCAAATTCTTCACCGCCACCAACGCGGTCGGCTACCAGACGCAGCCCGAATTCTCCAAGGCGCTCAGCGCCGACATCGCCGCACGTGGCGGCCGCGCAATGCTGTTCGTGCACGGCTACAACACCTCCTTCGACGCCGGCGTCTACCGCGCTACCCAGATCGCGCATGACTCGGGCTATACCGGCACGCCGGTATTGTTTTCATGGGCGTCCGGCGGCAGCACGACCGACTATGTCTATGACAGGGAAAGTGCTGCGGCCGCACGTGACCAGCTCGAGGTGACGCTGCGCATGCTCGCCCAGTCGGGTGCGCGCCGCATCGACATCGTCGCGCATTCGATGGGCACTTGGGTAACCATGGAAGCGCTGCGCCAGCTGGCGCTGACCGGCGACCGTGACCTTGGCGGCAAGCTCGGCGACGTGGTTCTCGCCTCACCCGACATCGACGTCGACGTATTCAAGAGCCAGATGCGCCGGTACGGCAAGCCGACCAAGCCGTTCTTCCTGATGACCTCGGGCGACGACCGCGCACTCAAGCTGTCGGGCATCCTGGCCGGCTCCAAGCCGCGCCTCGGCGATTACAAGAACGCCGCCGACCTCGCCGAATACGGCGTCATCGTCGTCGACCTGTCGGATGCAAGGGGTGCGGATAGCTTCAACCACACCAAATTCGCCGACAACCCGCAGATGGTGAAGCTGCTCGGCCAGCGCCTGCGCGCCGACGACGGCTTTGCCAGCGACCGCGAGGTCACTGACCGCATCAACATGCTCGGCGGGCTGCAGTAGGGCCGCCGCTACAGGAATGAAAAAAGGGCGCGCATCAGCGCGGAGCGCCTTGGGCGCCCTTTTTTGTCCCTGCCCTTGGCTTCTGCCTCAGACGAACAAATCGACCTTCTCGAAGGTCCTGACATCGACCAGACCGACATCCGAGATGCGCAGTTCGGGGATCACCACCAGCGCCAGCAGCGAGTGCTGCATGTAAGCGTTGTTGAGGCTGCAGCCCATGTCGCGCATTGCCTGCACAAGCTTGTCGGCTTTGGCGGCGACGATCTCGGCGCGCTCGTCCGACATCAGGCCGGCGATCGGCATCTCGACCAGCGCCAGCTCCTTGCCCTGGGAGAACAGCACGACGCCGCCGCCGACCTGCCCGAGCCGGTTTGCGGCCAGCGCCATGTCCGCCTTGTTGGTGCCGACGACGATCATGTGGTGGCTGTCATGGGCGACAGTCGACGCCAGCGCGCAGTCCTTCACGTAGCCGAAGCCCGAGACGAAGGCGTTGGTCACCTGCCCCGTGGACCGGTGGCGCTCGACAAGCGCGATCTGGCAGACGTCGTTGCGGCGGTCCATGCCGACCAGCCCATCCTCGACCGGCAGGTCGGCCTCCAGCGCGCGCGTCGGTGCCTGGTTCTCGATGACGCCGATGACACGAACGCGCACCTCGTTGGCGCCCTCGGGTGCCTTGATGTCGAAATCGAGCGCGCCGAGCTGCTTGCCAAGCTTGACCGTGTTCTTGGCCTCAGTGGGATAGGCATAGGCCGGAATGTCGATGTCGAGCCTGCCAGCCTTGGCGACGCGCACACCGCGGGCATAAACCTCGTCGATCTTCATTTCGGCCAGATCCGAGACGATCAGCACGTCGGCCAGCCTGCCCGGCGCGATCGAACCGATCTCGCGCTCGAGGCGGAAATGCTGGGCGGTGTTGATCGTCGCCATCTGGATCGCGGTCACCGGCTTCAACCCCTGCTGGATGGCGTGGCGAACGACGCGGTCCATGTGCCCGTCATGAACGAGCGTGCCGGAATGGCTGTCGTCAGTGCAGAGGATGAAGTTGCGCGGGTCGATGCCCATCTCGGTCACAGCCTTGATCTGGCTGGCAACGTCGTACCAGGCAGAGCCGAGACGGAGCATCGCCTTCATGCCCTGACGGACGCGGGCGATAGCGTCCTCGGCGCGGGTGCCCTCATGGTCGTCCTCTGGCCCGCCGGCGACATAGCCGTGAAACGGCAGGCCGAGGTCGGGCGAAGCATAGTGGCCGCCGACGGTTTTGCCGGCCTTCACCGTCTCGGCGATCTCGCCTGTCATAACCGGGTTGTTGGCGGCGACACCGGGGAAGTTCATCACTTCGCCCAGGCCGACGATGTTCTCCCAGCTCATCGCCTCGGCAACGTCCTCGACGGTCAGCACCGCACCGGCATTTTCCAGCCCCGGCGCCGACGGCACGCAGGACGGCATCTGCACATGGACGTTGATCGGCATGGCCAGCGCCTCGTCATGCATCAGCCTGACGCCCTTGAGGCCGAGCACATTGGCGATCTCGTGCGGGTCGATGAACATCGAGGTGGTGCCGTGCGGAATGACGGCGCGGGAAAACTCGGTGACGGTGACCATGCCGCTCTCGACATGCATATGCGCGTCGCACAGGCCCGGCACGAGATAGCGCCCGCCGGCGTCAACGACCTTGGTGCCCTGGCCGATGGCGTGGCTGGCTTCCGGCCCGCAATATGCGAAGCGGCCGGCTGATATGGCTAGGTCGGTGCCGGGGATGATCTCGCCCGAATGCACGTTCACCCAGCGACCGTTGCGGATGACGAGGTCGGCCGGCTTGCGGCCCATCGCGACGTCGACCAGTGCAGGTGCGGTCTCGGTCCAGGGGCGCGGCTTGGCGAAGGCGGTCGTGTTGGGCATTGCAAGGAATCCTGTGTGCTTTCGCAACGACTGTAGCGAAAGCCGCGACGGAAAACAGAGCCTTGGTTGTGCGGCATCACCGCCCCGCTATACTTGGCGGCAGAAACGGTTCGGGCCGCGTCATGCAGCATTTTCTTAACGGTCGCCGCTTGTTGTGGCCGGGGCTTGCCCTGGCAGCGCTGGCGCTTGCGATCGTGGTGCTGGGAGGCCGGCTCGCCACGCGCGCCTACATGGATGAAGCCGAGGCGCGTGGACAGACGACGCTCCGGCTTGCCGTCTCGGCTCTCACCGGCCAGATCAGCCGCTACAAGTCGCTGCCGCAGCTGATCGCCGACAATGACGACATCCAGCTGCTGCTCGCCTCGCCCGACGACCAGGCGCTGCGCGACGTGGCCAACCGCTACCTCAAGTCGATCAACGGTCTGCTCGAATCGTCCGATATCTATCTGATCAAGCCGGGCGGCGACACGATCTCGGCCAGCAATTACGACCTGCCCACCACCTTCGTCGGCGAGAACTATTCCTACCGCCCCTACTACCAGGATGCCATCCGCGGCGGCATCGGCCGCTTCTTTGCGCTCGGTGTCATGTCCAATATGCGCGGCTACTACTTCTCGGCGCCGGTAATACTCGGCGAGCGCGTCGCCGGCGTCGTCGTGCTCAAGGTCCATATCGAGGAGATCGAGGCCTCCTGGCGCGGCGGCGACTTCGAGCTGACGGTTACAGACCCCGAAGGCATCATCTTCATGAGCAGCCGCCCGCTCTGGCTCTATTCGAGCATGAAGCCGCTGACTTCAGAGATGCTGGCGCGCACCACCGCCTCGCGTCGCTATTCCGATGCGATCCTGCGCAACCTGCCCGTGTCGCGCTTCATGGCCGACGGCCGCGAATTGCTGGCGATAAGCGAACGCGGCAACACCCGTGAGTTCCTCGAGGTTGCAGAGGAGATGCCCGAGGCTGGCTGGACGGTGCATGTGCTGGCCGACACGGGTTCCGCCCGCGCCCAGTCGCTGACGGCTGTCGTGCTTGCCCTGCTGGCGCTCGGCCTAGCGGCACTCGCCGGTGCCATCGTCCTGCAGCGCCGTGCTCGGCTCGACGAACGCATGCAGATGCAGCAGTCGGCGCAACAGGAGCTCGAACGCCGCGTCGAGGAGCGCACAGCCGACCTGGCACTGGTCAACACACGGCTGGAAACCGAGGTCGCCGAGCGCCGCGCCACCGAGCAACAGTTGCGCCAGACCCAGGCCGACCTCATCCAGGCAGGCAAGCTCGCGGCCCTCGGCCAGATGTCGGCGGCACTGTCGCACGAGTTCAACCAGCCGTTGGCTGCGGTGAAGACCTATGCCGACAATGCCGCGATCCTGATCGACCGCGAGCGCGTCGCCGAGGCCCGCGACAACGTCTCGCGTATTTCGAGCCTCACCGACCGCATGGCCTCGATCAGCAGGCATCTGCGCAATTTCGCCCGCAAGCCGAACCAGAAGCTCGGCCCGGTGTCGCTGCAGGAGGTCGTCCACGACACCCAGGAAATCGTCGGCTGGCGTCTCAAGGCAGCGGATGCGACACTGTCCGTCGACCTCGGGCCGAGCCCGTTGACGATCAAGGCAGGCTCGGTGCGCCTGCAGCAGGTACTGGTCAACATCGTCACCAATGCCGCCGACGCCGTCGAAGGCCTGCCCGACCGCCGCATCGAACTGATGGCCAGGCGCAAGGCCGGCAAGGTCACCATCACTGTACGCGACCATGGACCCGGCGTGCCCAAGGCCATCGCCGAACGCATCTTCGACCCGTTCTTCTCGACCAAGGGCGTAGGCAAGGGCCTTGGTCTCGGGCTCTCGATTTCATACAATATCATCAAAGACTTCGGTGGGAGTCTTGGTGTCATGAATCATGCTGAGGGCGGGGCCTTGTTCACGATCGAGCTCGATGCGATGCGCTCCGCCATGCGCGAGGCCGCGGAATGAAGCCGCCGGTCGTGCTTCTGGTCGACGACGAGGACGAGCTGCGCCGATCGACCGCGCAGTCGCTCGACCTCGCCGGCCTCGCCGTCCAGGACAGCCCCAGCGGCGAGCGCGCCCTCGACTTCATCACCCAGGGCTTCAACGGCGTCGTCGTCTCGGACATCCGCATGCCCGGAATGGACGGCATGACGCTGATGGGACGCATCCACGAGGTCGACCCCGACATTCCCGTCATCCTGGTCACCGGCCATGGCGATGTCCAGCTTGCCGTGCGCGCCATGCGCGAGGGCGCCTACGACTTCATCGAGAAACCCTTCACCTCCCAGCACATTGCCGAAATGGCTGCGCGCGCCATCGACCGGCGCAAGCTCGTACTCGAGAACCGGGAACTGCGCGCCGCAGCTGGCAAGAACGACGACCTCGAGGCCCGCCTGCCCGGGCGCAGCAACATCATGGTCGAGTTGCGCTACAAGCTGCGCGCCATTGCCGGAACCGATGCCGACGCGCTGATCATCGGCGACACCGGCACCGGCAAGGAAGTGGCGGCTCGTGCGCTGCACGACATCAGCAGCCGCGCCACCAAACCCTTCGTCGCCATCAATTGTGCCGCCCTGCCCGAAACCCTGATCGAGAGCGAGCTGTTCGGTCACGAGGCCGGCGCCTTCCCCGGCGCGCTGCGCCCACGCTACGGCAAGTTCGAGCATGCCCGTGGCGGCACGGTGCTTCTCGACGAGATCGGCTCGATGCCGGCAGACCTGCAGGCCAAGCTGTTGCGCGTCATCCAGGACCGCATCATCTTTCGCCTCGGCTCCAACGAGCCGATACCGCTCGACGTACGCTTCATCGCCACCAGCAAGGCCGACCTCGACGCCGAGGTTGCTGCCGGACGCTTCCGCGCCGACCTGCTCTACCGGCTCAACGTCGTGACCTTGCGCATGCCCGCGCTTACGGCGCGCCGCGAGGACGTGCCGCTGCTTTTCCTGCAGCTGGTGCGCGAAGCAACCGGGCGCTACCGCCGCGAGGCGATGGAGGTGCCGCCCCGCATCGTCGCCGACATCGCCCGGCGCGACTGGCCCGGCAATGTGCGCGAATTGCGCAACGCCGCTGACCGTTTCGTGCTCGGCCTCGGGCTGCAGTCCACCGAAGAGGGCTCCAGCGACGGCGACGAGCGCCTGGCCGAGCGCGTCGCCGGCTTCGAGAAGAACGTCATCCAGGCAGCCCTCGTCGCTCATGGCGGCAGCCTCAAGCCGGTCTACGAGCAGCTCGGCATCTCGCGCAAGACGCTCTACGAGAAGATGCAGCGCTATGGTCTCGACAAGAATCAGGTCGGCATGGCGGATGCCTCCGAGCAGTAGCGGCCGCTTGGTGTGTGGAATTCCACACACCGGGAAAGGCCGATGTTACCTTTTCCACCCACCATCGAGGTCGACATGGCATTTTATGCGTCAACAGTGGCTGCGTGACATTGCGGAACGGCTCCGGCTGCCGCCCAATCGGCCATCCGACGCCGGCCCCGGAGGAGCTGTGGTCAAGGCGGAGGTCGAGTTCCGATATCTGGGAGGATTCCGTGAAGAAACTTATCGCCTCGCTGGCGACGGCAGCCGCCGTTGCCATTTTCCCGCTTGCTGCCAATGCCGCGGGCTATCCCGAACGCACCATCACCGTCGTCGTGCCCTTCGCCGCCGGCGGCCCGACCGACACCGTCACCCGTCTCGTCGCTGAATCGATGTCCAAGGATCTCGGCCAGCAGGTCATCGTCGAAAACGTCGGCGGTGCCGGCGGCACGCTCGGCGCCGGCCGCGTCGCCTCCGCCGATCCGGACGGTTACACGCTGTTGCTGCACCACATCGGCATGGCCACCAGTGCAACGCTGTACCGCAAGCTCGCCTATGACACGCTGAACGCCTTCGAATATGTCGGCCTGGTCACCGAAGTGCCGATGACCATCGTCGCCAAGAAGGACCTCGCGCCGACCGACCTCAAGGGTCTCGTCGAATACGCCAAGGCCAACAAGGACACCGTCACCGTCGCCAACGCCGGCATCGGTGCAGCATCCCATCTGTGCGGCATGCTGTTCATGAGCGCCATCGGCACGCCACTGGTCACCGTGCCCTACAAGGGTACCGGCCCTGCCATGACCGATCTGCTCGGCGGCCAGGTCGACATCATGTGCGACCAGACCACCAACACCACCAAGCAGATCCAGGCCGGCACGATCAAGGCCTATGCCGTCACCTCGCCTGCCCGCCTCGACGTGCTGAAGGACGTGCCGACCACCAAGGAAGGCGGTCTTGAGGGCATGGAAGTCGGCATCTGGCACGGCGTCTACGCGCCCAAGGGCACACCTGCCGAGGTGACCGAACGCCTGTCGAAGTCGCTGCAGGTGGCCCTGAAGGACCCCAACGTCGTTGCCCGCTTCGCCGAGCTCGGCACCATCCCGTCATCCGAGGCGGACGCGACCCCGGCAGCACTGAAGGCCAAGCTCGAAGACGAAATCGCGCGCTGGAAGCCGATCATCGAGGCTGCCGGCCAGTTCGCCGACTAAGCCACGACCCGGGCCGCGCTCCGGCGCGGCCCTTCTCCGGCTGCCCCTTCTCCCGACGGAGAAGCCCATTCGCTGCACCCCCTTGCCAATTGCCGACGCCGCGCGATCATGCGCGCGTTCGATGCTCCCTAGTCGCCCTCAGGCGCGACCAGGCCAAGGCAGGCGGACGGGGAACAGAACAAGGCAGCCACAGAACGTCAGGCGCCAGCAGAGGGCCTCGCATGAAAAACCTCGCCATCGACCCAACCAATGGAGCCTGCGGCGCGATCTTCGTCGCAACCGGCGCCTTCTTCGCCATCCAGTCGCTCGGCCTCGACCTCGGCACCACTTTCCGCATGGGACCGGGTTACTTCCCGCTCGTGCTTGCTCTGGTACTGATCCTGCTCGGGGGCATCGTCATCGTCCAGGCCACCCGCATAGCCGGCGAGCCGATCGGCCCGATCGCCTGGCGCGGCTTGGCCTTCATCCTGCCTGCGCCGATATTCTTCGGCCTCACCGTGCGCGGCCTCGGCTTCGTGCCGTCGATCTTCATCACCTGCCTGATCGCTGCCTTCGCCTCGACCCGGATGAAGCCGCTGGCTGCTGTCTTGCTCGCCGCCGGCGTGACTCTGTTTTCGGTCGTCGTGTTCAGCTACGCACTCGGCCTGCCATTCCAGCGCTTCGGCCCCTGGCTGCCGTTCTGAGGGGTATGAGATGGAACTCTTCGACAATCTCGCGCTTGGCTTCTCCACCGCCTCGACGCTCTACAATCTCGGCTTCTGCCTGATCGGCGTGCTGCTCGGCACGCTCATCGGCGTGCTGCCCGGCATCGGCGCCACCGCAACGATCGCCATGCTGTTGCCGATCACCTTCCAGATCGGCGACCCCGTCTCCTCGCTGATCATGCTCGCCGGCATCTATTACGGCGCGCAATATGGCGGCTCGACCACGGCTATCCTGATCAACATGCCGGGCGAATCCTCTTCCGCCGTCACCGCGATCGACGGCTACCAGATGGCCCGGCGTGGACGTGCGGGTGCGGCGCTGGCGATCGCCGCCATCGGCTCGTTCTTCGCCGGCACGGTGTCGACCTTCCTGGTTGCCATCTTCGCGCCGCCACTGACGGCGATCGCGCTGCAGTTCGGTGCCTCAGAATACTTCTCGCTGATGGTCGTCGGCCTGGTCTCATCCATCGCCCTTGCCCATGGCTCGATCGTCAAGGCACTGGCGATGGTCGTTCTCGGCCTGCTGCTCGGCCTCGTCGGCACCGACATCTACACCGGAACGCCACGCTTCACGCTGGGCATCCGCGAATATGCCGACGGGCTCAACTTCGTCGCGGTCGCCGTCGGCGTTTTCGGCATCGCCGAGATCCTGCGCAACCTCGAAAGCGAAAAGACCCGCGAAGTGCTGATGGCCAAGGTGTCAGGCCTGATGCCGACACGCGAGGATTTCAAGGCGATGGCAGCACCTATCCTGCGCGGCACGGCAATCGGCTCCGCACTCGGCATCCTGCCCGGCGGCGGCGCGATCCTTGCGGCGTTTGCCTCCTACACGGTGGAGAAGCGCGTCTCCAAGAACCCGGAAGAGTTCGGAAAGGGTGCGGTCGCCGGCGTCGCCGGTCCGGAATCGGCCAACAATGCCGGTGCCCAGACCTCGTTCATCCCGATGCTGACGCTCGGTATCCCGGCCAACCCCGTCATGGCGCTGATGATCGGTGCGATGATCATCCAGGGCATCGTGCCCGGCCCCAATGTGGCTACCGAGCAGCCGGCGCTGTTCTGGGGCATCATCGCCTCGATGTGGATCGGCAATTTGATGCTGATCATCCTCAACCTGCCGCTGATCGGCCTGTGGGTGAAGCTACTGACAGTGCCTTACTACGTGCTGTTCCCGATCATCATGGCGTTCTGTGCAATCGGCGTCTACAGCGTCAACTCCAACGTCTTCGATCTCTATGCCGTCGCCTTCTTCGGCTTCATTGGCTACGTGCTGGTCAAGCTGCGCTGCGAGCCGGCGCCGCTGCTGCTCGGCTTCGTGCTCGGACCTCTGCTCGAGGAAAACCTGCGCCGCGCCATGATCCTGTCGCGCGGCGACCCGACGACCTTCTTCACCCGCCCGATCAGCGCCCTGCTGCTGGCGATAGCCGCGGGCGTGTTGATCGTCGTGCTGCTGCCGGCAGTTCGCAAGAAGCGCGACGAGGTCTTCGTCGAGGAAGAAGGCTGATCAAAAACCAGCAACTTGCAGCAAAACCAACGGGCGGATCTTCCGCCCGTTGACTTTTCCAGCGCATTGGCAGTCACTTGCCGCACAAGATGGGCGGAGGCGGGCATGCGTTCTTTCTGGACTGCCGTTGTTGTTGCTTTTGTTTCACTGTTTTCCATTGCTGCAGTGGGCGCTGAAGAGCGCTGGCTGACCTTGCCGGAACCGGCCGCCATGCCGGCCTCCACCGAAACCGGCTATGCCAAGGTCAACGGCATCGACATGTATTATGCCGTGTACGGCTCGGGCGACCCGGTGCTGCTGATCCATGGCGGCCTCGGCCATGCCGACATCTGGGCAGGCCAGGTGGCCGAGTTCTCCAAGACCCACAAGGTGATCGTCGCCGACAGCCGCGGCCATGGCCGCTCGACACGCACCACCGAGCCCTTCGGCTATGAGTTGATGGCCTCAGATTATCTTGCGCTGCTCGACCATCTCAAGATCGACAAGACCGCGATCGTCGGGTGGAGCGACGGCGGCATCATTGGTATCGACATCGCCATGAAGCACCCGGAGCGCCTGACGCGGCTCTACGCACATGCTGCCAACGTCACCACCGATGGTGTCGATCCCGGTGTCGAGAGCAACAAGACCTTCGGCGCCTATATCGAGCGCTCCGGCAGGGACTATGCCAGGATGTCCAAGACGCCGACCGAATACGACGCCTTCGTCGGCCAGATCAGCGAGATGTGGAAGACGCAGCCGAATTGGACCAAGGAACAGCTGGCGACGATAACGGCGCCGACGGCCATCGTTCTCGGCGACCATGACGAGGCGGTGACGCGCAAGCACACCGAATACATGGCCTCGATCATTCCCGGCGCCGAGCTGATCATCCTGCCCAACGCCAGCCACTTCGCCATGCTGCAGGCACCGGACGAGTACAACAGATCGGTGCTGGAGTTCATCGACGGGAAGTAGACTTTCAACCGCAGCGCCCGTTCTGCCTTTGCAGGCGACCGCAACAAGCGATCGCCATCGGCCGCTGCGCCGGCTCGCCGCCGTTCGTCGCATCGACCATGCCCTTCATTGCCCCCAAGCGGAACAAATCGTGTATGGAAGGCCAAGGCCGCTGACTCGCGGCGCGATGAAATGGCGGACAGCATGGCAATCAAGTTCACAGAAAAGGCGGCCCCGGCCGCAGCAAAACCCACGCCTGCAAAGGCGGCCTTGCCGGCCGCAGTACCGCAGGAAGCGGCAAATGTCGCGACGAAGGAGGCGGGCAAGAAGCCAGCCAGAAAGACGCCCCGCAAGTCGGTGAAAAAGGATGCTGCAGCGGTGTCCCCGCTGCTCGATTTCAACGGAACGAAGTAGCCACAAGCGCTTCCCGGAACACCGGACGCATAAGGCAAGCACCTGCTGGAGTTGATCGTTCCCACGCGGCGGGACGCGATCCAGACCCAAGCTGGATGGCGCGGCAGCCCCCATTCAGGACACCAATTGCCCGTCACGGTCCGGTGGCGGCACAAGGCCAGTTGACGGAATCGCCTGCGCAGTTGAAATGCGAGCCAAGCGGACGTGGCGAAACTGGTAGACGCAAGAGACTTAAAATCTCTCAGCCTCGGCTATGCGGGTTCGATCCCCGCCGTCCGCACCAAACATCGCTCCATTGCCCAGCGCACGCGAATCGAGCCTCGATCGCGAGGCATATCCGCCCACATATTAGCGTGACATAATTGCCACGCTCACACTCTTTCGTCACCGCACAACCACACCGGAAAATTGCGGATTGTTTCAGAGTGAAATACAACTTCACCGCGTGGGGGCGTTGTGAGTGGGGAGCCGAGTACATGCACTACAATTGGGAACGTGCGCCATACTTCTGGGAAAAACACCGTAGCGCCTGCCTTGGACTTGCCGCCGCCGTTTGCGGCGCCTGGGTCGTGTTTTCCATCGTCCCTCTCTGAACCGGACCAGATAGCACCGTCCAAAACGCCGTTTGACGGCATGCAACCATTTGCGCCCGGCAACGTTTGAGCGGGCATGGTCGCATATGAATCCATTGCGCGCTGTGTATCTGTTGCGCCTCCGCGCCAGACGACCGGCCGTTGTCGCCTGACAGCAAGCACCGTTGCGCCCGGCACTGGGTCGCCTACCGCTCACCGTATTTGCCATGCCCACCGGATAGGCCGGGACGGTCGTGAGGCTCTTCTCACTGTCGCGCGCGGACACTCGCGGCAGCACGGCCCCTTGAGGCGCTGATGCACAACGACAACCCACCCAACGAGGAAACCCATGGCCAAGCTCGTCTATGAGATCGTCCAGCACGATGGTGGCTGGGCCTACAAGGTCAACGACACCTTTTCCGAGACCTTCCCCACCCACAATCACGCCCTGCAGGCCGCCGAGACTGCGGCAGCCGAACAGCGCGTCGCCGGCTCGACCGACGGCATCCAGTACGAGGATGCGGAGGGCCGCTGGCACGACGAACTCGCCAAAGGCGACGACAGGCCGGACACCGAAGTCTCCGACTAGCCGTTTGCAACGAACTGCCTGAACCTTTTGCCATGTCAGCGATACTCACCGGCATCCGGCGAGACGCCGGTTGCTCGGCGGAGGCCGAACAGTGTCGCTCATGTCAGTATTTGCAGGCAAACCAGCATTTTCAACCAAGGCGGCGCTCTCGGCCGCAGTGCTTGCCACCGTTGCGGCAACGCTATCCATCGGCGTCGCGACACCGGCGCAGGCGCAATATGCGAAGGCACCGTTCACGGCCTGTCGCGTACCTACAGCCTGGCCCGCGGCACCGGCTTCCTTGCCGTGCGCGCCGGCCCGAGCGCCACGGCGCCCATGATCCATCAGTTGTTCAACGGCGACACCGTCGAGATCACTGACAGGCGCGGCAGCTGGTACTTCGTCGGCGTCGACGGTTTTGAAGGCTGGGCCCACCGCAGATGGATGAGCAATTCCTGCGGCTACTGACCTTCGGCCCGTTCCGAGGCGAATGCCTTGGCAGCAATGCGCCGGATCATCGCCGCCACCCGTTGCGGCACGACGAATTGCGGCATGTGGCCGAGGCCTTCGACCAGGTCGAGCTCCAAGCCCTTGATCCTGCCGATCAGGGGTTCACCGTGCAGCCGGTAGTCGAGCACACGGTCGGCGGTGCCGAACATCACCGCGACCGGCAGGTCGAGCTCGCCATAACGCGCCTCGATGGCGCCGAGATTAAGCTCGATCGCCACCATGTCGGCTGAGGACGCGTAGAAATGGCTCGGCCGCAGCCCGGCAAAACCGCCGCCTGACGTGCCATAATCCTTCGGTGCCGCCTGCGGCGAAAACAGGAAGGCCAAGGTCTGCGGCGCGTATTTCAGGCTCGTCGGTATGGCAATCGTCTCCGCCACCAGACGGCGCTTCAGCCGCGACTTGATGTAGAGCGAGCGGAATTCCGGCCGCAGTTCGTTCTCCAGATGTGTCAGCGGCGACAGCAGCACCAGACCCGACACCGCCTGCGGATGGTTTTGCGCCAGCGTGAATGCGACCGCACCGCCAAGCGAATGGCCGACGACAAGCGGCCGCTCCAGCCCAAGTCTTTCGATGAAGCGCGCGACCAGTTCGGCCTGCTCGACCAGGCTGCCGGAAAAGCCGGCCGGCCGGATGGAATAGCCCGAGCCCGGCCGATCGAGTGCGATGCATCTGAATTCGGCGAGTTCGGGAAACAGCGGATGGCGGAAATGGTGCAGTTGCGCGCCGAGGCCGTGGATGAACAGGATCGGCCGGCCCTGCCCTTCGTCGGCATAATGAATGTTGTGGCGGCCCAGTTGCAGGAACTTGCCGCTGGCCGGCACGGCGCGTTCTGCCTGTGCCGATATCCTGCGTGTCGCCAGCACGAAATAGCCGCCGACAAGGGCAATGGCTAGGAAGGCGATGCTGGCCACCCAGCCGAGAATCGTCGTCGCCATCGAACCTCCTGGAAGCAATGCCGGCAGTCTAGCCGCTCAGGAGCGCGGGCTCAAACACACCAATGCAAAACGGGCGGCCCAGCGGCCGCCCGTTCACAAAAATCATAACGATCCGAAGCTGTTAAGCAAGTTCGTTGTTAAGCAACGTCCCTGTTATGCAACTTCCTTCACGGCGTTCGAACCCTTGCCATGCAGGCGGATGGCGATCTCGGCCACGCGCTTGCCCTGGAAGTGGGCGCCTTCGAGTTCCTGTGCCGAAGGCTGGCGCGAACCGTCGCCGTCCGAGGTGGTGGTCATGCCGTAAGGTGCGCCGCCACGGACGACGTCATTGCCCATCTGGCCCTGGTAGGCATAGGACAGCGGAACGATGACCATGCCGTGGTGCTGCAGGTGGATCTGGGCGTTGATGAGCGCCAGTTCGGCGCCGCCATGCTGGGTCGCGGTCGACACCATCACCGAGCCGACCTTGTCGAGCAGCGCGCCCTTGGCCCAGAGCGGGCCGGTCTGGTCGAGGAAGTTCTTCATCTGCGAGGCCATTGTGCCGTAGCGGGTGGCGGTGCCGATGATGATGCCGTCATAGTCGGCCAGTTCAAGCGGGTCGGCGATCGGCGCTTCCTGATCGAGCTTGTAGTAGGCGGCCTTGGCGACTGCCTCGGGCACAAGCTCGGGAACACGCTTGATGGTCACGTCGGCGCCGGCGGCGCGGGCTCCTTCGGCAGCGGCCTTGGCCATCTGCTCCATGTGGCCCCAGCTCGAATAGTAGAGAACAAGAATCTTAGCCATTTCAAACTCCAGCGGGAAAATCTCGTTGCGCCGTCTTGGGTCGGCGTCTGGGGAGAGATGTAATCCAATGCGCGTTCAATGAAAGCGTGCCAATACGTGACGCATCGTTCACCAAACAGCGACCATTGCCCGCTTGTGCTCTCGGCTGTATCTCACTGTTGCCTTTGAACGGAGCATTCGACATGGCCGACATCGTCACCGCAGCAATGGTCGTCATCGGCGACGAGATCCTGTCCGGCCGCACCAAGGACAAGAATATCGGCCACCTCGCCGACATGATGACCGCCGCCGGCATCGACCTCCGGGAAGTGCGCGTTGTAGCCGACGACGAGGACGAGATCGTCGCCGCGGTCAATGCGGTGCGCGCCCGCTACGACTACGTCTTCACCACGGGCGGCATCGGACCGACGCATGACGACATCACCGCCGACTCGATCTCCAAGGCATTCGGCGTGCCCTGCGAATACGAGCCGCGCGCCTATGCCATGCTGGAGGCCAACTACGCCTCGCGCGGCCTCGAATTCTCCGAAGCGCGCAAGCGCATGGCGCGCACCCCGCGCGGCGCCGAGCTGATCGAGAACCCGGTCTCGGTGGCGCCCGGCTTCCGCATCGGCAACGTCCACGTCATGGCCGGCGTACCGTCGATTTTCCAGGCGATGCTTGACAATGTCATGCCCACCCTCAGGACCGGCGCCAAGCTGCTGTCGACGACGGTGCAGTGTCCCTATGGCGAAGGCACCATAGGCGGCCCGCTCGGCGAGATCCAGAAGGCGCATCCCGACACCATTATCGGCTCCTACCCGAAATATCTTGACGGCAGCTTCTGGACCGAACTCGTCGTGCGCTCCCGCTCCGAGCAGGCCATGGACGCCGCCCGTATCGCCATCGAGGCCATGCTCGCCGACATCGCAGCTGCTGCCAAAGCCGCCACAACGACTTGATCCCAAACACTTGATCCAGGTCACATGGGAACAAGTAGCCCCATGATAGTGTTTCTTTGCTGAGCAGATTTCTGCGCACAAAGGAGGGTTCCATGCCGTTCAAGACAATCGTTGCCATCATCCAGAGCGAACGCGACGTTAGCCGCGTTCTCGACGTGGCGATCCCGTTTGCCGACCGGCACGAAAGCCACCTGATCGGCGTCCACGCCGAGGCGCTGGCCATGCCCTACACGACGGCTGTCGGATTTCCCGACACCGAATTCATCCAGGCCAATGCCGACCTGTGCAAGGAGCGCGCCGAAAAGGTGCAGAAGGCATTCCTGTCGCGCATCGAGACGTCGGGCGTGTCGTTCGAATGGCGCAGTTTCGAGAGCTTTTCCGGCGACAGCGCGCTGTCGGGGGTCGAAAGCGCACGTTGCGCCGACATCGTCATCGTCGCCCAGGCATCTCCGGATGCGAAGGACTCTGTTGCCGCCGATATAGACTCTTTGATCTACGAGGCAGGCCGGCCGGTGCTTGTCGTGCCGCATGCCGCGCCGCTGATCTCGACATTCCGCCGCATTCTGATCGCTTGGAACGGCAGCCGCGAAGCCACCCGCGCTGCCTTTGACGCCCTGCCCTTCATCATCGAGGCCGACGCCACCGAAATCCTGGTCATCGATCCGGTCGAAACAGCAGCCCAGAGCATGGACGCGGCAGGTGCGGAGATCGCCTCCGCCTTTGCCCGCCATGGCGCCAAAGTGTCGGTCAGTGTTCAGGAATCGCGCGGCCACACGGTCGATGCCGTCATCCACAACAAGGTTGTCGAAACCGGCGCGGACCTCCTGGTGATGGGCGCCTACAGCCATTCCTGGATCCGCGAATTCCTGTTCGGCGGCGTCACCCGCAACGTCCTGCAGGCCGGCGACACGGCTATCCTGCTGTCGCGGTAAGATTACCGCACAACTCCTGCCGCCCCGCCCTTGCCAAGGACGGGGCTTTCCGGCTAATTCCGCCTGCATTCCCATATTTCCGCGCCATATGGCGCGCCGAGCCGGAGTGCGCGTCAAATGTCCCTTCCCGAAAAAGCCTTTCCCGTATCCTGGGACCAGTTCCATCGCGACGCGCGTGCGCTCGCGTGGCGTCTCGCCGGCGTCAACCCGCAGTGGAAGGCGATCGTCTGCATCACCCGCGGCGGCCTGGTGCCCGCGGCCATCATCTCACGCGAACTCGGCATCCGCCTGATCGAGACGATCTGCATCGCCTCCTATCACGACTACACCTCGCAGGGTCAGCTGCAGGTGCTGAAGGAGATCACGCCCTCGCTGCTCGAAGGCGAAGGCGAGAACGTGCTGATCGTCGACGACCTGACCGACACCGGCAAGACCGCCGCGATCGTGCGCGCGATGATGCCCAAGGCGCATTTCGCCACCGTCTACGCCAAGCCCAAAGGCCGGCCGCTGGTCGACACCTTCGTGACCGAGGTGTCGCAGGACACCTGGATCTATTTCCCCTGGGATCTCGGCTTCACCTACCAGAAGCCCATCGCCGAAGACCACATGGGCTGAGCCGCGACGCCTGTCTCCGAAGTCTCGAGCGGCCCGGCCGTTAGAGCGCCGCGCGTCCTGTTCGGACGCGCAAAGGACGCTCTGACTATCCAGGGTTCGCATCGTGTTTTCCGAAAATCGATTGCGATTTTCGGGCCGATGCGTGCCGGGCGCCTTCATTATCAATCTATTTACTTTTGTTACGGAGGATTAACCGTACAATTCGTTACGCGGCATATGAGTCTTCTGGCTGGGTGGGACTGCCGATGCTTATGAAGCCAAGCTACCACAATCACCTTCTTGAGCGGATTCGCCGCCTGTTCGGCGCGACGCCGTGCCGAATGCAGGTCGCCGCCCTGCCCTGGCACCGCACTGCAACCGGCATCGAGGTCATGCTCATCACCAGCCGCGACACCGGACGCTGGGTGCTGCCCAAGGGCTGGCCGGAACCGTCCGAACGGCTGTGCGAGACCGCAGCGCGCGAGGCGAGCGAAGAAGCCGGCCTCAGCGGATCGGTCGACACCCACGAAGCCGGCCGCTATTTCTATCTCAAGGAGCTTTCCAACGGCGAGCAGGTCGCCTGCGAGGTGCTCGTCTATCCGCTCGAGGTGCGCAAGGTCGCCGAGAAGTGGAAGGAGCGGCGCCAGCGCACGCGCAAGTGGGTCTCGCCCAGTGAAGCCGCGCGCATGGTGAACGAACCCGATCTTTGCCGGCTGATCTCGTCCTTCGGTGCCGCGCACGGAAAATTCGCCGCCTGAAACGGGCTTGCGCCCGCGCAGTCCAGGGTTCGCGGCCCGCCCTGACCGCCCTTTCGCCGGCTTCGTTCACGCGGCCGGTTCTCCCCGTTATCCACACAAGTGACACACAAGATGTTGGGGTCACAAAAACTGCACAAACGACTTCTTGACGTTAACGGCCGAGTCGCTTTTTATGACTCAAGCGCGCTTGTTGAGCACGTGACCGGAAAGTTCTGAGGCCGGTCCTTTTCTCCAGATTTAGTGAGTTCCCGCTCGCATTTGCACCCCCACAGACGGGGTGGTTTCGCGCGCGGTTCCGGGGTGTCCAAGAGGTTTGCGGGTAAAAATTGGGGACTGGCGGAAATCTTCTGTTAACACTATATTTAGTGTTTGCAGGCAGTCTGAACGCTAGATAGTGTGAGTTGTCCCTCCATGAGGGAATCGCAATCAAAGTTTCAGTTCGACGGGCCCGGTGCGGGCCGCAGGCTTGAGGAAAGCAGTCTCCGCAAGGAGATTCTCCAGCCAGGCGGCGGCTAGTCCGGGAAAAGGCAACCGGCTGTCCAGGCAGCCGGATCAACGGGCTTGCGTCTTTCGCATCAGCAACGGGAAATCTCCCGCGAAAGACGCTATATATAGACAAAAGGAAATCGACCGATGCGCATCGAGCGGCGTTTCACCAAGGATGGACAATCGGCCTATGCGGAGATCGAATTCCGCAAGGCCCTATCCGAGATCAAGAACCCCGACGGTTCGGTGGTGTTCCGCCTCGACAACATCGACGTGCCGGCGCAGTTCAGCCAGGTCGCTGCCGACATCCTGGCGCAGAAATATTTCCGCAAGGCCGGGGTGCCCGCCCGCCTGAAGAAGGTCGAGGAGAACGACGTCCCCTCCTTCCTGTGGCGCTCGATCCCCGACGAAGCCGAACTGGAAAAGCTGCCCGAGAACGAACGCTATGGCTCCGAGACCGACGCCCGTCAGGTCTTTGACCGCCTCGCCGGCACCTGGACCTACTGGGGCTGGAAGGGTGGCTATTTCAAGTCCGAAGGCGACGCCCGCGCCTTCAAGGACGAACTGGCCTACATGCTCGCCACCCAGCGCGTCGCACCGAACTCGCCGCAGTGGTTCAACACCGGCCTGCACTGGGCCTATGGCATTGACGGTCCCGGCCAGGGCCACTTCTATGTCGACCCCTTCACCGGCAAGCTGACCAAGTCGAAGTCGTCCTACGAACATCCGCAGCCGCATGCCTGCTTCATCCAGGGCGTCCAGGACGACCTCGTCAACGAGGGTGGCATCATGGACCTGTGGGTGCGTGAGGCACGGCTGTTCAAATATGGCTCGGGCACCGGCTCCAACTTCTCGATGCTGCGCGGCGAAGGCGAAAAGCTGTCCGGTGGCGGCCGTTCGTCGGGCCTGATGAGCTTCCTTAAGATCGGCGATCGTGCCGCCGGCGCCATCAAGTCAGGCGGCACCACCCGCCGCGCCGCCAAGATGGTCGTCGTCGACGCCGACCACCCCGACATCGAGGCCTATATCGACTGGAAGGTGAAGGAAGAGCAGAAGGTCGCAGCACTCGTCACCGGCTCCAAGATCGTCAAGCAGCACCTCGCCAAGATCATGGCTGCCTGCGTCAACTGCGAAGGCCAGGATGACGATTGCTTCGATCCGGCGATCAACACCGCGCTCAAGCGCGAGATCAAGGCCGCCAAGAAGAACGCGGTGCCGGAAAACTACATCTACCGCGTCATCCAGTTCGCCAAGCAGGGCTACACCTCGATCGAGTTCAAGACCTACGACACCGACTGGGATTCGGAAGCCTACCTCACCGTTTCGGGCCAGAACTCCAACAACTCGGTCTCGCTCAAGGACGACTTCCTGCGCGCCGTGGAAACCGATGGCGACTGGCACCTGACCGCCCGCAAGGACGGCAAGGTGATGAAGACGCTCAAGGCGCGCGACCTGTGGGAAAAGATCGGCTACGCCGCCTGGGCTTCGGCCGATCCGGGCCTGCACTTCAACACCACGATGAACGACTGGCACACCAGCCCGGCTGCCGGCCCGATCCGCGGCTCCAATCCGTGCTCGGAATACATGTTCCTCGACGATACCGCCTGCAACCTGGCGTCGATCAACCTTTTGCCCTACCGCAACGCCGACGGCAGCATCGACATCGCCGCCTACGAGCACACCGTGCGGCTGTGGACCATGGTGCTCGAAATCTCGGTCATGATGGCGCAGTTCCCGTCCAAGGAAATCGCCAAGCTGTCCTACGAGTACCGTACGCTTGGTCTGGGCTATGCCAATATCGGCGGCCTGCTGATGACCTCGGGCATTCCGTATGACAGCGACGAAGGCCGCGCCATCGGCGCAGCTCTGACCGCGATCATGACCGGCATTGCCTATGCCACCTCGGCCGAGATGGCCTCCGAGCTCGGCGCCTTTGCCGATTACGACCGCAACGCCGACAACATGCTGCGTGTCATGCGCAACCACCGCCGCGCCGCCTATGGCGACAAGGACGGCTACGAGAAGCTGTCGGTCAATCCGGTGCCGCTGGTGGCAAGCGACGTCAAGCAGCAGGAGCTGGTCAGCCACGCCCGCGCTGCCTGGGACCTCGCCATCGAGCTGGGCGAAAAGCACGGCTACCGCAACGCCCAGGCAACCGTGATCGCGCCGACCGGCACGATCGGCCTTGTCATGGATTGCGACACCACAGGCATCGAACCTGACTTCGCACTGGTCAAGTTCAAGAAGCTCGCCGGCGGCGGCTACTTCAAGATCATCAACCGTGCAGTACCCGAGGCGCTGCGCACGCTCGGCTACACCGAGGCCCAGATCGCCGAGATCGAGGCCTATGCCGTCGGCCACGGCAATCTCAACCAGGCACCCGGCATCAACCCCGGCTCGTTGAAGGCCAAGGGCTTCACCGACGAGAAGATCGAAGCGCTGAATGCGGCGCTGAAGAGCGCCTTCGACATCAAGTTCGTGTTCAACCAGTGGACGCTGGGTGCCGACTGGGTGAAGGAGACTTTTGGCTTCACCGACGCGCAGCTCAACGATTTCTCGTTCGAAATCCTGCCGGCCATCGGCTTCTCCAGGAAGGACATCGAAGCCGCCAACATCCATGTCTGCGGTGCGATGACCCTCGAGGGAGCGCCCTTCCTGAAAGAAGAGCACCTTGCCGTGTTCGACTGCGCCAATCCCTGCGGCAAGATCGGCAAGCGTTATCTCTCGGTCGACAGCCACATCCGCATGATGGCGGCAGCCCAGCCCTTCATCTCGGGCGCCATCTCCAAGACCATCAACATGCCCAACGAGGCGACGGTCGAGGACTGCAAGAGCGCCTACATGCTGTCATGGAAGCTGGCGCTGAAGGCCAACGCGCTCTACCGCGACGGCTCGAAGCTGTCGCAGCCGCTAAATGCCTCGCTGATCGCTGACGAGGACGAGGATGAAGACGAGGTCGTCGAGGCGCTGATCGCAGCACCTGCCGCCGCCAAGGCGGTACAGGTCACCGAAAAGATCGTCGAGCGCGTCATCGAGCGTCTCTACCGCGACCGCGAGAAGCTGCCGAACCGCCGCAAGGGCTACACCCAGAAGGCTGTCGTCGGCGGCCACAAGGTCTATCTGCGCACCGGCGAGTTCGACGACGGCCGCTTGGGCGAAATCTTCATCGACATGCACAAGGAAGGCGCTGCCTTCCGTGCGATGATGAACAACTTCGCCATCGCGATCTCGCTCGGCCTGCAGTACGGCGTGCCGCTCGATGAATATGTCGAAGCCTTCACCTTTACCAAGTTCGAGCCGGCCGGCATGGTCATCGGCAACGATGCCATCAAGAACGCCACCTCTATCCTCGACTACGTCTTCCGCGAGCTCGCCGTCAGCTACCTCGGCCGCCACGACCTCGCCCATGTCGACCAGTCGGACTTCGACAAGACCGCACTTGGCAAGGGCATCACCGAAGGCAAGGCCCTGCCCTTCTCCAAGGGCCTGACCCGCGGTGCCTCGCCGCTCAAGGTCGTCTCGGCCGGCGCCGGCAACGACCCCAAGGGTTCGGCCACCACCGCCCCGGCGCGCGCGACACCGGTGACCGCCTTCTCCGGCTCCAACGTGCTGTCGCTGTCGCCAAAGGCTGCGATCTCGGCTGAGGAATCGACCGCCTACAAGCGCGACTATGAGGAGCGCGCCAAGGAACTGGCCGAGGAAATCACCGTTGAGGAGACGGAGGAAACGGTGACGACGTCGCTGTTCACCGACGCCGCCGCCCAGGAAGCCTCCGACGCCAAGAAAGTCGCCGCCGACCGCCGCGCCAAGTCGATGCTGCAGGGCTACACCGGCAACTCCTGCTCCGAGTGCCAGAACTTCACCATGGTCCGAAACGGCACCTGCGAAAAGTGCGATACCTGCGGCGCGACATCAGGGTGCAGCTGAGGCTGGCCAGCAGTGGGCGGACACCCAAAGTTGTGTGCCTGAAAGCCAATGTTGTGTTCCTGGAGCGGCGAAACGGCCGCTCCTCGATGAGAAGTGAGGGAAGCAGCGAAGAGTGCGCAGCTTGAGGATGCACGGAGAGCTGCCTCTTGGGCGGCCACCCAAAGTTGAAAATACCCTGACGCGTCACCGTATCTTGCTCAGCGTCAAGATAGATGGCTCATCCGACACTCAAAGTTGGCTCGCCTAGATCGATAAGGGAAAAGCCCGGACATATAGATGTCCGGGCTCAGACTGCTGACAAACCCCTGGCGAGAGTTGGGGGTTTGTGATTCAGTGGGTGATGTTGAAGCGAGCCGGCCCTGAACAAACCGCACTTGAGATCGTCACGCTCGATCAACTGGTTCCAGT
>JAESGW010000223.1_pt1 | contig 97857 bp, 96 predicted proteins | sample 9269791 | NCBI WGS metagenome assembly JAESGW01 (sample SAMN16773120, study PRJNA677053) | algae metagenome | isolation source: Aphanocapsa lilacina HA4352-LM1 and co-occurring heterotrophs from near cave... | place: USA: Maniniholo cave, near Haena, Kauai, HI | collected 2009-07-28 | reverse complement strand
CGCCGGAAGCCGTTCCATCGCCAGTGTCGCCCTCCGGTTCCGCTTCGCTCCACCTACGGCCAACACTGGCGATGGAGGCGTCAATGCACTAACAATCCGCACGGACCACTCGGTGGGGGCCGGTCACCAGACTATGTCGAGATCCAGTTCGTGGTGGAGCGAGAATGGCTGGCTCCGAGAACCGGCGCGCAGCGTACTTCAGTACGTGAGCACCGGAAGCGCAGGAGACGGCCGTTCGCAGCCCGCCACGGGCTGGATATCGGCATAGTCTAAGCCAGCTCCACCGTGGTCACCATATAACCCGCATCGCGCAGCGCCGCGACGAGGCTGTCGAGATGCTCGCGGTCGCGCGCTTCGCACTCGATGTCGGTGATCAGCCCCTTCGCGGGCAAGGTCGTGAAGATGCGCTGGTGATAGATTTCGATGATGTTGACCTGCTTCTCGTCGAACAGCTTCATCACCTTGAACAGCGCCCCCGGGCGGTCCTGCAGCCGGATACGCAGGCGTGCGATGCGGCCGGAGCGCGCGAGGTCGCGCAGCAGCACATTCGCGAGCAGGCGCGTGTCGATATTGCCGCCGGTGAGCACCAGCCCGACCTTGCGCCCGGCGAATTCCTCGGGATGCGCGAGCATCGCCGCGAGCCCCGCGGCGCCCGCGCCCTCGACCACCGTCTTTTCGATCTGGAGCAGCAGGCTGACCGCACGCTCGAGATGCCGTTCGGCGACGAGCACGATATCGTCGTTGAGTTCGGCGACGATCTTGCGCGTATAGGCGCCCGGCTCCTTGACCGCGATCCCCTCGGCGAGCGTGTCGCCCTCGCACGCCATGTCGACGCCGTTCAGCTCGGCGTACATCGACGGATAGAGCTCGGCCTGCACGCCGATCAGCCGCATGTCATTCTTGATCCCGCGCGCCGCGGTGCCCATGCCGGTGAGCAGCCCGCCGCCGCCGATCGGCACGATCATCGTGTCGAGTTCGGGCACATCCTCGAGCATTTCGAGCGCAACCGTCCCCTGCCCCGCGGCGATATGCGGATGGTCGAACGGATGGACGAAGGTCAGCCCGCGCTCCTTCTCGAGCACGCGCGCATGCGCCGACGCATCGTCGAACTTCTCGCCGAACAGCACGATTTCGGCGCCGTGGCTCGCGGTTTGCGACACCTTCACCTGCGGCGTCGTCTTCGGCATCACGATGGTGACCGGCACGCCGAGCCGCTTGCCATGATAGGCGAGGCCCTGCGCATGATTGCCCGCCGACGCCGCGATCACGCCCCGCGCACGCGCTTCCGCGTCCATCAGCAGCAACGCGTTGAGCGCGCCGCGTTCCTTGTACGCCGCGGTGAACTGCAGATTTTCGAACTTCAGCCACACCTCGGCGCCGACCATCTCGGACAGCGTCTGCGAATGGAGCGTCGGGGTGCGAACCACCGACCCGTTAATTCGCTCTGCCGCCGCGCGCACATCGTCCAATGTGATCGCCGAAAAATCGGCAGCGGAGGTCAGGATGAGTTGATCTGTCATAACGATAGGCGCCCTACCTTATCTAGCGCCTGACGCAAACCATGGTTATGGACCGGAGCATGAGCGAACAAAAATTGCGCATCAGCTTCATCGGAACCGGCGTCATGGGCGGACCGATGGCAGGCCACCTCGTCAAGGCGGGCCACCACCTCACCGTTTACAACCGGACGCGCGCCAGGGCCGATGCCTGGGCCCGCCAGCACGGCGGCGCGGCGGCATCGACACCGGCCGAGGCCGCACGCGACGCCGATGTCGTCCTCACCTGCGTCGGCAACGACGACGATCTCGCGCAGGTGACGCTCGGCCGCGACGGCGCGTTCAAGGCGATGCGCAAGGGTGCGCTGTTCGTCGACCACACCACCGTTTCCGCGCGCATCGCGCGCCAGCTGTCGGTCGAGGCCGAGGGCCTCGGCCTCCTTTGCCTCGACGCGCCCGTGTCGGGCGGCGAAGCGGGAGCGCAGAACGGCACCCTCTCGATCATGTGCGGCGGCGGCAAGGCGGCGTTCGAGACGGCCGCGCCGGTGATGCAGGCCTATGCCGCGCGCATGGTCCATATCGGCGGCCCCGGCGCGGGCCAGACGACGAAAATGGTCAACCAGATCGCGATCGCCGGGGTGGTCCAGGGCCTGTCCGAAGCCCTCCGTTTCGCGCAGGCATCGAAGCTCGACACCGACAAGGTCTTCGAAGCCGTCTCCGGCGGCGCCGCGGCGAGCTGGCAGATGCTCAACCGCTGGGGCACGATGGCAAAGGACGAGTTCGACTTCGGCTTCGCGGTCGACTGGATGCGCAAGGACCTCGGCCTCGCGCTCGACGAAGCGCGCGTCAACGGCGCGACCTTGCCGGTCGCCAGCCTCGTCGATCAATTCTACGCCGATGTGCAAAAGGCCGGCGGCGGGCGAAAGGACACCAGCTCGCTCGTGACGAGGTTGCCGAAATGAGCGGCGCGCGGAAAAAACCCCTCTCCTTCAGGGGAGGGCAGCGAGACTTGCGAGCTTGCTCGCTAGTCGCAGCGGGTGGGGGCCAGCAGCCTTACGCCGCGCAGCGAGCCCCCACCCCAACCCCTCCCCTGAAGGGGAGGGGCTTGATTGTCGCCGCCCTCGCCCTCACCCTCGCCGCCCCCGCGCACGCCGATACGCTCGTCGATAACGTCAACGGCATCACGCTCGACAAGGACGGCAAGCTCGTCCGCTTCACCGGCCTCGTCATCGATCCGCAAGGCAAGGTCAAGCAGCTGCTGGGTCGCAAGGACAAGCGCCCCGAACGCCCCGATTTCAGGGAAGACGGCCGCGGCCGCACGCTGATCCCGGGCCTGATCGACGCGCACGGGCATGTCATGGGTCTGGGCTTCCAGCTCATGTTGCTCGACCTGTCGAACACCAACAGCCTCGCCGAAGCGCAGGCGGCGATCCGCAAATATGCCGCCGACAATCCTGAAATGCCGTGGATCATCGGGTCGGGGTGGAATCAGGAAAAATGGGGCCTCGGCCGCTTTCCGACCGCCGCCGACCTCGACGCCGCGGTGCCGAACCGCCCCGTCTGGCTCGAACGCGTCGACGGCCATGCGGGCTGGGCGAACACGGCGGCGATGACCGCCGCCAGGATCACGCCCGCGAGCAAGTCGCCCGAGGGCGGCCGCATCGAAATGGAGGGCGGCAAGCCGAGCGGGGTCTTCGTCGACGCCGCGATGAGCCTGATCGACAGCGCCAAGCCCAAGCCGCTCGCGCGCGACCTCGACCGCGCGCTGTATCTCGCGCAGCAGAAATTGCTCGAACAGGGGATCACCGCGATCGCCGACATGGGCACGAGCATCGCAGACTGGCAGGCGTTTCGCCGCGCCGGCGACAAGAAACAGCTCGCGGTGCGCATCCTCAGCTACGGCGGCGATATCGACAATATGGCGATCATCGCCGGCTCCGAACCGACGCCGTGGCTCTACGACGACCGCCTGCGCATGGTCGGGGTGAAACTCTACCTCGACGGCGCCTTGGGGTCGCGCGGCGCGTGGCTGAAAGCGCCGTACAGCGACGCGCCGGGGCAAAAGGGCCTGCCGCTGCTCACCCCCGCACAGCTCCGCAACAAGATGGTGCGCGCGTCGATGGACAAGTTCCAGGTCGCGATCCACGCGATCGGCGACGCCGCCAACGCCGAAGCCTTGGCCGCCATCGCCGACCTTACCGCCGATCTGCCCGGCGAGCGCCGCTGGCGCATCGAGCATGCGCAGGTGATCGACCCCGTCGACATCCCGCGTTTCGCGCAGCTCAAGGTCATCGCCTCGATGCAGCCGATCCACCAGCCGAGCGACCGGCTGATGGCCGAAGCGCGTCTCGGTCCCGACCGGCTCAAGGGCGCCTATGCGTGGCGCAGCCTTGAAACAGCCGGCGCACGCCTTGCCTTCGGGTCCGACGTCCCGGTCGAAAGCGCGAACCCCTTCCCGGGCATCGCCGCCGCGATCTCGCGCACCGACGCCGCAGGCCAGCCGTTCGGCGGCTGGCGACCCGAGGAAGCCGTGAGCCGCGAAAGCGCGCTCGACGGCTTCACGCGCACCGCTGCCTTCGCCGGCTTCGCCGAGGACCGCATCGGCACGCTGATGCCCGGGATGCGCGCCGACTTCCTGATCGTCGATACCGACCCGATGCTCGCCAGCCCCGACGAGATCCGCCGCATGACCCCGCTCGAAACGTGGATCGGCGGTTATCGCTATTACAAGAAGAACGAGGGCGCGACCGTTGGCCGTTGATACGCCCCCCAAAAACGTACCAACGCGCCGTGCGCTGCTGACCGGCTTCGCCGCGCTGCCCGTCGCGGCGGCGGCCGCCGCGGCCGAGCGCAAGGAACGCAAGCCGAAGAAGCGCAAGCCCGCGAAGCCCTGGGTCCAGCATGTCGACGTCGCGATCATCGGCGCGGGCGTGTTCGGCGCGTGGACCGCGTGGCATTTGCTCCGCGCGGGCAAGTCGGTCCGGCTGTTCGACGCCTATGGCGCGGGCAACGCGCGCGCCTCGTCGGGGGGCGAAAGCCGCGTCATCCGCATGGGATACGGCGCCGACACCATCTATTCGGAGATGGCGCGCGACTCCCTCAAATATTGGAAGGACCTCTCCGACACCGCGAGCGCGCCGATCTTCCACAACACCGGCGTCCTCTGGTTCGCGCCGCAGGGCGACGCCTACACCGCGCAATCGCTCGCGTGGCTGCAGACGAACCGCGTCGGGCACGAGCAGGGCGATGTCCGCTGGCTGCAGGACAAATATCGCCAGATCCAGTTCTATCAGGGCGAGACCGGAATCCTCGAAACCGAGGCGGGGGCGCTGATCGCGGCGCGCGGCGTGCAAGAGGTGATCGCCGACGCGCAGATCGAGGTCGAGCGCGTCGTCATGCCCGCGCCGCTTTTCTCGAAACGCATCCGGCGCCACACGCTCCCCGACGGCGGCACCGCCGACCATCTCGTCTATGCCGCGGGCCCGTGGATCGCCGAACTCTTCCCGCAGCAACTCGGCGGCAGGATCGTCGCGACGCGGCAGGAGGTCTATCATTTCGGCGCCGCGCAGGGCGACACGCGCTTCGCGCCGCCCGAGCTGCCGGTCTGGGCCGATTTCAACAACGGCCGCATCGTCTATGGCATCCCCGACCTCGAGGGCGCGGGGTTCAAGATCGCGATCGACGTCCACGGCCCGGTGATCGATCCCGACACGATGGAACGCCAATTGAGCCCCGCAGGGATCGCCGAGGCGCGCGCCTATATCGCGCGGCGCTTTCCGGGACTCGCCAATGCGCCGCTCATCGGCGGGCGCGTCTGCCAATATGAGAACAGCTCGAACGGCGATTACCTCATCGACCGTTTTCCGGGGCAGGAACGCGTCTGGCTCGTCGGCGGCGGTTCGGGACACGGGTTCAAGAACGGCCCCGCGGTCGGCAAACGCGTCGCGGCGCATATCCTCGACAGGAATCTCGCCGTCGAACCGCGGTTCAGCTTTGCGACCAAGGGGACGGTGGCGGCGCGGACGGTGTTCTAGCTCTATGTTTCCCCGCGAAGGCGGGGATCCAGAGCGGCCTCACGCAACCCCCGTTATAACCACTCTGGACCCCCGCCTTCGCGGGGGAACATGCAGCTTGCCCGACTGGCATTTCCCCGATAGCGCCCAGCCGAACGGGGGACGCATGAAACTCACCGACTGCCACAATATCGACGACTTCCGCGCGCTCGCGAAGCGGCGCCTGCCGTGGCCGGTGTTCGACTATATCGACGGCGCCGCCGACGACGAGGTCACCCGCCGCCGCAACCGCACCGCCTTCGACAGTTGCGACCTGATCCCGCGCGTCCTCGCCGGGGTCGAAAGTGTCGACATGCGCACGACCTTGTTCGGGCGCGAGATGGCGATGCCGCTGTTCCTCTCGCCGACCGCGCTCCAGCGCCTGTTCCACTGGCAGGGCGAGCGCGCCGTCCTCCGTGCCGCCGCGAACGCGGGCACGGTCGCGGGCATATCGAGCCTCGCGACGATCAGCCTCGCCGAAGCCGGCGCGCTCACCGACGGTCCCAAGCTGTTCCAGCTCTATGTCCACCACGACGAAGGGCTCAACCGCGCGATGCTCGACGCCGCGCGCGACGCGAAGTTCGACGCCGTCGCGCTCACCGTCGATACGATCGTCGGCGGCAACCGCGAACGCTGCCTGCGCTCGGGCTTCACCTCGCCGCCGCGTTTCACGGCTTCGAATATGCTGAGCTACGCCGCCAAGCCCGGCTGGGGCCTCAACTACGTCCTCCGCGAAAAATTCAGCCTGCCCAACCTCGCGACGCATGTTTCCGAAGGGTCGAGCGTGCCCAAATCGGTCGCCGAATATTTCACCTCGATGCTCGACCAGAGCCTCGACTGGAAACGCGCCGAGGCGATCCGCAGGAAATGGGATGGCCCCTTCTGTCTCAAGGGCATCGTCGCGGTCGAGGATGCGAAACGCGCCGCCGACATCGGCGCGACCGCGATCATGGTCTCCAACCATGGCGGGCGCCAGCTCGACGGCAGTATCTCCCCCTTCGACGCGCTCGCCGACATCGTCGATGCGGTCGGCGACAAGGTCGAGGTGATCTGCGACGGCGGCATCACGCGCGGCACGCATGTGCTGAAAGCGCTGTCGGTCGGCGCCAAGGCCTGTTCGGGCGGCCGCCTTTATCTCTACGCGCTCGCCGCGGCGGGCGAGGACGGTGTCGCGCGCGCGATCGCGCTGCTCCGCGCCGAGATGGAGCGCGGGATGAAATTGATGGGGGCCAGGACCCTCGCGGATCTCGGCCCCCAAAATCTGCGCTGGCGCTGACTTTCCCTCTTTCGTCATCCCCGCGAAAGCGGGGACCCAGTTCCAGCGTCGCGTTTGCATTCAACGTCGAGCTGGGTTCCCGCTTTCGCGGGAATGGCGACGGGATTTGTCAAGCCACCGCCACCTCACCCTTCTTGCCGATCCCGCCCCAGTCGATGCCCCGCGTCATGTACATCACCCCGGCAAGGGCGAAGAACATCAGCACCGACCCGATGAGCAGCGAGTAGGCCTCGAGGTTCAGGAGAACGTAGAGCAGCGCATAGAGCCCGATCAGCATCGCCGCGAGGAAGCGCGCGCGCTTCCAGCTCCCCAGCACCGCCGCGCTGTAAAAGGCGAGCAAGCCGATGATCGCCGCCGAGGCGACCATATAGGCGAGGGTGAACCCGATCACCTCTGCGAACGCCAGCAGCAGCACGAAGAACAGTATCAGCGCGATACCCGTCAGCAGATATTCGGCCGGTGCCACCCGCGCGCCCGCGATGATGTCGAACATCAGGAAGGCGACGAAGGTGAAGCCGATGAACAGGAAGCCATATTTGATGCTGCGGTCGACCTGGCTGTAAAGGTCGACGGGTTCGATCAGGCTGATCGCGACCGCCTTTGCGACGCCGCCCGATTCGGCGTTGCCGCCGCCGTTCGGCGCCGCGGTCGCTTCGATCACCTCGGCATAGCGCGCACCGCCATCGGCCGCATAATTGCTGGCGATCGGCGGCGACAGGTCGCCGGTGAGCACCTGCGCCTGCCCCAATGCGAGGTTCGGGATCGCATAGGTCGCGGTAAAGCCGCTTGCCTTGACCTCACGCTTCGCGGGCAGGAAGTCGCCGCCGAAGCTCGGGTTCGGCCAGCTCGATTTGACCGTCCAGCGCGTGTCGACCCCGCGCGGGATCAGCTTGAAATCGCCGAGCCCGCGCACACCGATCCGGTAATCGACCTTCATCGGCGCCGCGGCGCTCCAGTCGACAAAGGCGAAGGTGCCCGAATTGCCCGTCGAGAGCAGCCCCTTGCCCGGCTGGAGCGCGAGCGGCGTGCCGTCGACCGACAGGCGGTTGCCGTCGACCAGCCCGCGCGCGTCGCTGATACCGAGCCGCACCTCGGCGCGGTCGAGCATCAACGCCTCGCGCGTCACGCCGTAGCGCGCGATATCGGCGGGCAGCACGAACTCGGCGCTCCCCGCGATCTGGCTTTCATAGACGACGGTCTCGTAAATCGCCTTTTTCCGCCTTTCGGGCTTGATGACGACATCGGCCCGGTTCGATTGCGGCGAGAGATAGAGGTTGCGGATCATGTTCGCCGTCCGCGTCACATCCTTGCCATTTTCCTGCACCGTCGTCGTTTCGGTGGCGCGGTACGGGATGACGATCACCGGTCCGCCGATCGTCTGTTGTCCGCCCCACCCCTGTCCGATCGACGCCTGCGCGGTTTCGGCCTGCTGCTGGCGGTCCCAGAGCAGGCCGTAGATCATGAGGAGCGGGACCATCAGCGCGACCGCGATCAGCACCGCGATGACCAGCTTGACGCCGGGGCTTCGTTCGCTGCGCGCGGGCGGGACGGAAGGAACGGAAACGCTTTGAGAGGCCTCGGTCATGGGGGTCAAACTCCGCTGCTTCAACTCGTCGATGAAATTGCACGCTTCACCGATGCGGTCAAGCGCGTTGCGGCGAAGCGCAATCGCGCCGCTTTCGCGCACGAAAAAGGGGGCGGCCTCCCCCGAAGCCGCCCCCTTAGCGCGTGGTCGCTGACCCGCTAGGCGATCAGAAAGAAACGCCCAGCGTAAAGACCACGGTTGGATCGTAAAGCGTGTCGAGGGCCTTGATGCCCGTCTTTTTGACGTCGGTGTCGATATATTGCACCGAGAAAGTCGCGGGGCCCGCGGCGAAGGACGCGCCGGCCGACCAGTCGAGATAATTGCCATCGGCGGCAACGAGACCCAGCGAGCCGTCGGTATAGCCCACACCGGCGGTCAGCGTGACCGGGGTATTGGGAATGCCAAAGCCGGCACCGAGGTTCAGGTAGATGCTGTCGTCGTCGCCGAGCGAGCTCTGCTTGGGCGCATAGGCGACGAGGCCGGTCACCGAGACGGGACCAATGTCGTGCGACAGCTTGCCGATGCCTTCAAAATAATCGGTCGGCGCGCCGCCGTCTTCGCTGCCCGGATAGGTATAGTAAGTGACGCCGAGGTCGACCGTCGTGCCCGACGCGATTTCGGTCGCGAAGCCGCCGTAGATGTCGAGTTCGAACTTGCCGAAGGGCGGGCTGTCGGGAAGGGTCGAGCCCCAGACGCCGACGTAGAAGCCGCTTTCATGGCTGAGCGTCAGCGTCGGCTGCACCGCAACCTTTTCGTTCGACAACGACACGCCACGGAAACGATAATCCGACGTGACCGCGATGCCGCCCGAAAGCGTGAACGGGCCGCTGGGCGCTTCTTCTTCCTGGGCGAAGGCGGGCGTCGACATGGCGGACGCGGCGAGCAGCACGCCGAAGCATGCCTTGGTAAGAAACTTCATGGGTGATCCCCCTAACAAAAAAACGGATCGTCCCGGCCTGCCGTGCGCGTCCACGCCTCTTCGTACGGGCTTGTGACGACGAACGCGTCCGAAATTGCCGATTTTGCTGCGTCGCACAAACGAAAATTGCGCACGCGGCCGAATCCGCGCCAGAGTGTGTCTTTCGCGCAACAGGCGCGATACGGCGCGCGGGGCTTTGCCAAGCCGCCGCCAGGCGGCTAAAGAGCGCATAGCCCCCTCTCAGTCGAGCAGCATTCATGAGCGATCACAATCCCGGCCTGCGTCCCTGGCGCGACATCGCGCGACGGACAAGCCGCCAGATCATGGTCGGCAACGTGCCCGTCGGCGGCGGCGCGCCGATCAGCGTGCAGACGATGACCAACACGCTGACCAGCGATCCGGTCGCCACGATCGACCAGATTCGCCGCTGCGAGGAAGCCGGCGCCGACCTGATCCGCGTCTCGTGCCCCGACACCGAATCGACCGCCGCGCTGGGCCAGATCGTCCGCGCGTCGCGCATTCCGATCATCGCCGACATCCATTTCCACTATAAGCGCGCCCTGGAAGCTGCCGACGCCGGCGCCGCGTGCCTGCGCATCAACCCCGGCAACATCGGATCGTCGGAGCGCGTCGGCGAGGTCGTCCGCGCCGCGAAGGCCAACGGCTGCGCGATCCGCATCGGGGTCAACGCCGGCAGCCTCGAAAAGGATCTGCTCGAAAAATATGGCGAGCCCTGCCCCGAGGCGCTCGTCGAAAGCGCGCTCGATCATATCAAGCTGCTCCAGGATCACGACTTCCACGAATATAAGGTCGCGGTGAAGGCGAGCGACGTCTTCCTCGCGGTCGCCGCCTATGCGCAGCTCGCCGACGCGGTCGATTGCCCGCTGCATCTCGGGATCACCGAAGCCGGCGGGCTGATCGGCGGCACGGTGAAGAGCGCGCTCGGCATCGGCAACCTCCTGTGGGCCGGGATCGGCGACACGATCCGCGTCAGCCTGTCGGCCGAACCCGAAGAGGAAGTGCGCGTCGGCTACGAGATACTGAAATCGCTCGGTCTGCGCACCCGCGGCGTCCGCGTCGTCTCCTGCCCCAGCTGCGCGCGGCAGGGATTCGACGTGATCCGCACCGTACAGGCGCTCGAAGAGGCGCTCCAGCATATCAAGACCCCGATGTCGCTCTCGGTCCTCGGCTGCGTCGTCAACGGCCCCGGCGAGGCCCGCGAAACCGACATCGGCATCACCGGCGGCGGCAACGGCAAGCATATGGTCTTCCTCTCGGGCGTCACCGACCATCATGTCGAGGACGCCGACATGATCGCGCATATCGTGAAGCTCGTCGAAGCGAAGGCGGCCGAGATCGATGCGGGCAGTTCGGTGAGCATGGACACGCTGCACGGCAAGGCGGCGTAAGGCGAGATTATCGTCAACGGGCGGCAATATCCGTTTCGGGATGGTGAGCGCCTGCCCAAGCCCCTCTCTTCAGGGGAGGGGCAGCGAGACTTGGGAGCTTGCTCCCTAGTCGCAGCGGGGTGGGGGCTATCGGCCTTGGCAAGGCTTCGAGCCCCCCGCCCCAACCCCTCCCCTGAAGGGGAGGGGCTTAATGGCCGCAAACGCTCGCTTTCTGTTTTCGTCATCCCGGACTTGATCCGGGATCCACCACGGCGCCGAAGTCATGGACCCCGGATCAAGTCCGGGGTGACGAGGAAGGATGGGAGCGACTTCCGGTCGAAAGCGGCCGCCCCCCAAGCCGCGGTTCCGCTTCCAAACCTGATACCATCGCGCCCCGACGACATCGACGTCGACAAATCCCTCGACGGACGTAATATCCCAACCGAATGAGGAGGGGCTCCGCATGACCATCGCCGACCGCGTGCAGGCTGTGCTGCGCACCATCCTCTCGTCCGTCGGCCAATATTTCGTTCTCGGAGTCAGCCTGTTCTGGATCGGCCCCGCGGTCGTCGCGCTCGTCGTGCTCCCCGAGTTCGCGCAGCATGTCGCCGAAATTCGCCTCGGCATGTTCGACAGCCTCGACGCGGCGAAGGCCGCCGGCGACGACCCGCTGCGCTGGGCGTTCGGTTACGTCAAGATCGCGGGGCTCGTCCTGACCTTCATCGCCGCGGCGCGTTTCTGGTGGTGCCGCACGCACGGTGGACGCTGGTACGATCTGCGGCAAATCGCCTGGGGCCGTCTGTTGTCCGGTTTCGTCCTGTTCATGGCGATCGGCTCGGTGACCGAGCTGGTCGCGCCACTGACCGGGCAGAAAGCGCCGCTCGCGGCGATCGTGATTGCCAGCCTGCTCTCGCTTCCTTTTCTCTTCGTGATGCTCGCCGGCCTGTTCGGCGACCGCGCAACGCCGATGAAGACGCTGATCGCGCGCAGCTGGCCGTGGCTGCTGCTGCTCGCGCTACTCCTCCCCCTCGGTTATGCGCCGCTGTTCTGGCTCCACGGGATGAACCACAAATGGGCGCTCGGCGCGCATGACGCTGTCGTCTGGGCCCTGATGATCTTCGACTCGCTCGTCGTCGGGCTCATGGCCTCGTTCGTCGGTGCGGCATTGTTCGTCACCTACGACCGCTTTCACCGGAGCATCGCATCATGATCGGCACCAAGCCCGACCCGCTCGACCGCCTGGCCCAGCTCCTGCTGATCATCGCCGCGGTCACGACGATCGCAAACGGCGCCTTCATGCTCGTGAAGCCGCTCGACTGGTATGTCTTCGTCCCCACCGTCGTCACCACCGGCCCGCCCAACGCGCATTTCATCCGCGACATCGGCCTCGCCTATATCGGGTCGGGCCTCGTCCTCCTCTACGCCGCCGCGAACCCGGTTCGCCGCTGGCGCGCCGCGATCGTCGGCGGGCTCTGGCTGACCTTCCACGGGCTGCTCCATATCTACGAGGTCGCGGCGGGGATCTGCGGCCCCGCGACCTTCTGGGCCGACGCCCCCGCAGTGCTCGGCCAGCCGGCGCTCGTCATCGCCGCGCTCGCAATCGTCTATGCGCGTCGCAATGCGCGCGGCTCCCGCTAGCCCGGAACCCGGGTAAGCTGGGTATAGGCGATCTGCCAGCGCCCGCCCTGCTTGATCCACATATGGGCGATGCGCAGGCGGCGGCTCTGCTGTCGTCCATCTTGCGTCCAGCGCAGCACCATGATCCCGCCCGTCAACGCCGTGTCGCCATCGACACGGGTGACCGGCTGCTCGATCGCGAACGGCTCGATCCGGAAGTCCGGCATTCTGAAATCGGCGAGATAGGAGCGCTTGTCCTGCGTCGTCGCGTCGGAATTTACCAGCTGATAGTCGTTAGTCACCAAGTCGCTTAGCGCAGCAATGTCCTTGGCCACCGTCGCGCGATTGTGGGCTTCCACCGCCTGCGCGAGATCGGCGGGCAAGGCGGCCGCCGATTTCAGGCGCCGGTCGACCGCGATCCAGTTCACTTCCCATGTCGCGCCGTCGTCGGCGGAAAAAGCCTGTTCGAAATGCGCCTCGTCGGCCGAGACCGGCGTGATGACGAACCGCACGCGAATGGCGCGCTCGCCCAGCTTGTCGTCGCCGTAGAAGACGCCGCGCCCGTCGGCGCCAAAAGCACCGATCACCGGCGGGGTCATCGCCCCGTCGCGCAAACTGGCGAAGTTGAGGCTCCACCGGCGCGCGCCGGGGTCGTAGAGCCTGAGCGAGATGCCTCCGATCTTGCCCGCGGCCCCCTCGACCGACAGCTCGACGCTGTTCGCCCGGCCGCCCATAAGCTCCCGGACCACACTCGTGCCGCGATACTCGGCCCATACCGGCGGCTTGCCTGACAGCGGATTGCGCAACACGCGCACCTCGGTGGCCCAGGTTCCGATCTCGAAATCGAAATCGCGTTGGGCGTCACACGTGGTCGCCGCGGAGGGCGCGGCTGGCGCGGGGTGCGCCACGGCCGGAACGCCCACCCCCGCGGCCAGCAACGCCAGCGCGAGCAATCGCGCGCTCACCATGCGATCCGACCGTCGAGATCGACGACGACCACGTCAAAACGTTCGAACATCGGCATCGGCCTCTCCCATCGTTCGCGTCATCCTGTCCGCCGTCCTGATGACAAGACGCAAGCGCGGCGACAAGGGCGCACTTTCCTCCGGTCTGGCCGAACAAGCAGCATTGCCCCCCGCCCCGTCCTCGTTAAAAGCGCCGCGATGTCCCTCTGCACAGGATAGCCCGCGTGACCCTTGCCATCCGTCCCGCCACGCCCGCCGACCTGCCGCTGATCGCGCAGTTCATCCGCGACCTCGCCGACTATGAAAAGCTCGCGCACGAGGTCCGCTTCGACGAAGCGAAGCTCGGCGAGAACCTCTTCGGCCCGCGCCCCTATGCCGAAGTCCTGATCGGCGAGATCGACGGCGCGGCGCAGGGCTTCGCGCTCTTCTTCCATAATTTCTCGACCTTCGAGGGGCGTCCCGGCATCTATCTCGAGGACCTGTTCGTGCGCCCCGAAGCGCGCGGCTCGGGGCTCGGCAAGGCGCTGCTCGCGCACCTCGCGAGGCTCTGCGTCGAGCGTGACTGCGCGCGGCTCGAATGGTGGGTGCTCGACTGGAACACTCCGTCGATCGGCTTCTACCAGAGCCTCGGCGCGAAACTGATGGACGAATGGACCGTGATGCGCGTCGACGGCGACGCGCTGACGAGGCTGGCGGCCAGCTAAACCCTTCCCCCTTGACGGGGGAAGGGTATGGAGCCTTGTCGCGCAGCGATCAGGCGGAGCTGGATGGGGGTGAGGGCGCGGCCGTACGCGCCGGCTTCGGGCCGAACGCACCCCCACCGCTGCGACGAGCGAACAAGTTCGCAAGTCTCGCTGCCTCCCCCATCGAGGGGGAGGATGGAGATTATTTCGCCCCGCGCGGCTTGCGCCGTTCCATCGGCCAGCCTGGCATATGCGCGTCGGACAGCGTCTTCGCTTCCGCCGGCGCCACGCCGAGGTCGGTGAGCACGCGTACGAGCGCTTCGGCGGGCGGCACGGCGATATCGGGCAAAACGCCCTCGCCTTCCCAATCCTTTCCGGTGACCGGATCATAGGTGCGCCCGACGGGGATGAAGGCCCCGTAACCGCCGCCCAGATCCTCGCCGGCACCGAAATGATTGGCGCCCGCGGTCGGCGCTCCGACCAGCGTGCCGCGCCCCGTGTGCTTCATCGCGAGCGCGAAATGCTCGGCCGCCGAGGCGCTCGCGCCCGACGTCAGCACATAGACTTTCGCATCGCGCAGCCTTTTGTCCGCATTCGGCGTCGCCCAATGCTCGCGCGCCACCATGCCGGCGTCGCCCTTCACCACCCGCATCGAGGGCAAGCCGTCGATCGGCGATCCGCCGCGCGCATCGACCGACGCGCGCGTCGCCATCGTCACCAGCCGCGTTGGCTCGGCGAATAGCCAGGGAAAGATCACGTCCATCTGGTCGAGCCCGCCGCCGTTGTGCGTGCGGATATCGAAGATGATCGCCTTCGCATCGGCATGATCGGTCATGAACTTCGCGGCCGCGGCCGTCACCGCCGCATCCTGCGGGAAAATGTTGAAGCGGATGAAGGCGACCCCCGGCGCGATCCAGCCCGCCTGTTCGACCGGCACCTTCGGCGGACGGCGTACGGGCGCGGGACCGCCCGGCGCCGCACCCGCCGGGTTCGACGCATTGTCGGGCGCGCGCAGGCGCAAATGCCCGTCGGGCGACACCGCGTTCACATCCCTGTCGATCGCCTGCCCCAGCGCTTCGCCGGTCAGCGAGGCATAGCGGCCCTCGGCGATCGCCGCGCGGATCGCCGCGGCATAGCGTTTGCCGGTTTCGGGATAGACATAGTCGCGCTCGAGCAGCGCGGCGTATTTTTCAGCGATCGCGTTCGCGCTCGCCTCGTCCGCGGCGTGCGTCGGCGAGGACGCGATCAGCGGCGCGCCCGCCGTCGCGGCGGCGAGCAACACGACCGGCAAAATATGCGAAGAACGAATCATCCTCATCTCCCATCCAGCCCCGGCCGGACGAAGGTGTATCATATAGACAATACGGATCAACTACGTTTGTAGTCGATCCCGCTCAGCGTCGGCGCGCGAACCAGACCAGCACGACGCCGACGACCGCGAGCACGATGCCGTTGCGCGTCCATATGGTGTCGCCGAGCATGAAACTGCTCGTCGGCCAGCGCACGATGTCGAGCCCTTGCAGCGCCCACAACCCGCCGACCAGGATTGCCGCAACGCCGACGATGGCCAGAACCGCCTTCAAAGCCCCCATCACGCCCTCCCCTGTTTGCGCTGCAGTCCGATCAGCGGCCGCAGCCACCCGATGTTGCGCCCGATCCAGTAGAAAAGCCAGCATCCAAGCGCGGTGGTCGCGAGCAGGATCAGGAAGGAGGGCAGCGCCGCGACGCCGCCCCGGAGCAGATACCAGCCGACCACGACGATGATCGTCTGGTGGATGATGTAAAAGGGGAACACCGCCTCGGCGAGCGTCGTGCGCCACGGGTGATCGCGGTTCCAGTAACGGTCGGCGACCCCGATCAGCGCGACGATCGTCGTCCAGCCCTGCACCAGATGCGCGATGTTGAACGGCAGCGTGCCCCAGTCGGCAGGCCGCGCCCCGGTCAGCCAGAGGCACATGATCCATGCGACAACCCCGAACGCCGCGACCGCAACGACCAGCGCCACGCGCCACCAGCGCGCCACCGCGTCGAACAGCTGCGGCCGCACGCGAAGCAGCCAGCCGACAAGGAAGGGCATCAGATAGTAAAGGTGCGACGGCCCGTCGTCGAACAGCGCGTGCGTTTCGTCATGATCGGGAAAGGCAGCATAGATGAGCAGCCACACCGCGAGCGGCCAGACGAGCAGCCCGGGGCCGCCGAGCCACCGCGCCGCGCCATCGGCGATCCGGGTCCGGATCGCGCCCGGCACCGCCGCCACCAGAACCGCGGCGAGCATCGTATAGACCCACAGATAGACGACGAACCACAGATGCTGCCACGTCGGCAGGACGATCCCGCCCAGCGATCCGAAGCGGAAATAATCGTGGAGCCAGAAATGCAGGAAGCCACGGGTGTAGCCGTGCTGGCCAACGAGCTCGATCCACGGCTGCGGCGGGATGATGACGACGATGCCGAAGACGAGCGGGATCAGCAGCCGTGCGCTCCGCGACCGCGCAAAGGCGCCGCTGCCGCCCAGCTTCGCGAACAGCGCCGCGCTCGCATAACCCGACACGAGGAACAGCAGCGCGAGCCGCCAGCTGTTCGTCGCGAGCATCGGCAACTGCACCCAGTCCAGCGGCTCGGCGATCTTCACATGCCAGCCCCACGGCACGAAATACATCCCGATATGATAGAGGATCAGCAGCCCGAACGCCCCGATCCGGAGCCAGTCCATGCCGTGATGGCGTTGTGTGGTCATCGGCCCCCTCTCCCCACTTTCGTCATCCCGGGCCTGATCCGGGATCCAGGCAACATCGCGCAAATGGATCGCGGATCAAGTCCGGGATGACGATGATGGATATGTCTATTTCAGCACCCGCCACGCCAGCTCGGCAAACTCGCACAGGAGCGGCCGCGTATCCCTTGGGTCGATGATGTCCTCGACCCCGAATTTCTCGGCCGTGCGGAACGGCGAGCGCACGCGGTTGAGCCGCTCGCGGATCGCCTCCAGATGCGCCGCGGGATCCTCGGCCGCCTCGAGTTCGCTTTTGTACGCGACCTCGACCCCGCCCTCGATCGGCAGGCTGCCCCAGTCGCCCGACGGCCACGCGAAGCGGTACTGGAAGCGCTCGGCGTTCGACATCGCACTCCCCGCGATGCCGTAGGCGCGCCGCACCACGACGGACGCGAGCGGCACCGTCGCGCGGTAGATCGCGTTCATCGCCTGCACCCCGTAGCGGATCGTCCCCGTCCGCTCGGCCTCGCCGCCGATCATGAAGCCCGGATTGTCGACGAGGTGGACGATCGGCAGCCGGAACTGGTCGGCCATCTTCACGAAACGCTCGGCCTTCTCGCTCGTCTTTGCGTCCCACGACCCGCCGAGGTACGACGGATCGCTCGCGAGCACCGCGACCGGATAGCCGTCCAATCGCGCGAACGCCGTGATGACCGCGCGGCCCCAACGCGCGCCCATTTCGAAGAAGCTGCCCTGATCGAACACCGCGCCGGTGATCCGCCGCATCGAATAGACCTGCTTCGCCTCGCGCGGCACTGCCGACAGCAAGGCCTCCTCGCGCCGGTCGACCGGATCGCTGCATTGGGTCCGGGGGGCCCGGTCATGGATCGACGACGGCAGATATGACAGGAATCGCCGCGCCGCGGCAAAGGCGTCGGCCTCGCTCGCAACCTCGTCGTCGACGACGCCATTGCGCGTATGCACGTCGCTGCCGCCCAGCCCCTCGCGGTCGAGCGTATCGCCGATCGCCGCCGCGACCGCGGGGCCCGCCGCGAACAGCTGCGACAGCCCGCGCACCATGATGCTGTAATGGCTCGCCACGACGCGCGCGGCGCCCAGCCCCGCGGTCGGCCCCAGCGCGAGCGCCACCACCGGCACCGTGTCGAGGTTCGCGATAATCTCGTCCCAGCCGGGCACGTGCGGGATATAGGTATAGCCCATATCCTCGAGCGTCTTGACCGACCCGCCGCCGCCGGTGCCGTCGATCATGCGGATCAGCGGCAGACGATATTCATGCGCCATCGCCTCGCACTGGACGAACTTCCTGTGCAGCGCCGCATCGGCCGCACCCCCACGCACGGTGAAATCGTCGGCCGAGGCGACCACCGGCCGCCCGTCGATATTGGCGCGCCCGAAGATGAAGTTCGACGCGGCCAGATCCTCGAGCTCGCCATCGGCGCCATAGCGCCCGCGCCCGGCGATCTTGCCGATCTCGCGAAAACTGCCTTCGTCGACGATCCCCGCGAGCCGCGCCCGCGCGTCCATCTTGCCACGCCCATGCTGGCGCGCGACCTTTTCCTCGCCGCCCATCTTCTCGGCCATCGCGCGGCGTTGGCCCAGCTCGCCCACTTCCTTTTTCCAGCTCATGGCGCGAAGGCTATCTTACGTTGACGGAAACGTCATCCGAAACCTATCGTCGGTCGATGACACGCCCGATCGCCTTCGCCCTCGCCGCCGCGCTGCTGGCCTCCGCACCCGCAACGGCCAGCGAAACGCGCGCGATCCCCGGCGTCGAAGATCCGTACAAGAGCACTGCCTTCGTCGCCGACCCGATGCCGGCAATCGACACCGCGCTCGCAAGGGCGCAGCTGTCGGGCAAGCCCGTCCTGCTCGTGATGGGCACCGGCGGCTGCCACGACAGCGCGTGGCTCGCGAACCTGATCGCGACCGATCGCTTCGCCCCCGTCCGCGCGCGCTACGAGATCGTCTACGCCGACATCGGCATGCCGCATGTGCGCGGCCTCGGCCGCAACGCCGATGTGCCCAAGCGTTTCCGATTCAAGATCAAGGGCACGCCGACCGTCGCGATCCTCGACGCCGACGGCACCGTGCTCAACCGCAAGGCCGCGCCCAAATGGCGCAACGCCGCAAGCCGCAGCGACGACGACATCTATAACGAATTGATGGGTTAGGGGAGAGACTGATGGCCAACGGGATTCTCGCGGGGCGCGTCGCGCTCGTCACCGGCGCCTCGCGCGGGATCGGCCGCGGCATCGCGATCGGCCTCGCCGAAGCGGGCGCCGACGTCGCGGTGAACTATACGCGTGGGCAAGAAGCCGCCGCCGAAACCGTCGCCGCGATCGAAGCGCTCGGCCGCAAGGCAAAAGCCTATCAGGCGTCGGTCACCGACGAGGCCGCCTGCGCCGCGATGGTCGCCGCGATCGAGGCCGGTTTCGGCCCCATGTCGATCCTGATCAACAACGCCGGCATCGCGAGCCGCGGACTCTCGGTCGCCGACACGACCCCCGAAGAGGTCGACAAGCTCTTCGCCGTCCACGCCGCCGGCCCGCATCGCCTGTCGCGCCTCGCGCTGCCGCAACTGCGCAGCCACAAGCGCAGCGACATCATTATCATCTCGAGCATCGCGACCTACACGCACTCGCCGAACGGTGCGCCCTACACGATGGCGAAGGCGGCCGGCGAAGCGCTCGCCTATGCCCTCGCCAAGGAGGAATTGCCGAACGGCGTCCGCGTCAACGTCGTCGCCCCCGCGCTCACCGTCAGCGACATGGGCGAGAAACTGTCGCGCGCGATCACCGGCAACACCGACATCCACCATCTCGACGCAAAAATGCCCTTCGGCCGCGTCGCCGTCCCCGCCGACGTCGCCGCGGCGGTGGTGTGGTTCGTCAGCGATGCGAATCCCTATTGCTCGGGGCAGAAGCTCAACATCGACGGCGCGGGGCAAGCGACCTTCCGCTAAGGCCAAACCCTCTCCCCTTGGGGAGAGGGATGCGAAGACTTGCCAGCTTGCTGGCTAGTCGAAGCTGGGTGAGGGTCGGTCACCTCACCCGCACAAGCAACGCTCACACCCTCATCCAACTCCGCCTGGCCGCTTCGCGGCAAGGCTCCATATCCTTCTCCCCCAAGGGGAAAAGGCAAGGTACAGCCCCAGCGATGCGCCCCGATTCGCCCTCCCCCGTCATCCCCTTCCTGATCGCGTGCGCGGGCATTGCGACCTTTTCGGCGATGGACGTGCTGATGAAGGGGCTGTCGATCGACATCGGCGCCTATAACGCCGTGCTCTGGCGCACCGGCACCGGCACGCTTCTCGCGGGTGCGCTCTATTTCGCGAGCCGTCCCAAATGGCCGGACAAGGCGACGATGCAGATCCACGCATGGCGCTCGCTGTTCGTCTCGGGGATGGCGCTCTGCTTCTTCTGGGCGCTCGCGCGGCTGCCGATGGCGGAGGCGATCGCGCTCGCCTTCGTCGCGCCGCTGATGGCGCTTTATATGGCAGCGATCTTTTTGGGCGAAAAGATCGGCCCGCGCTCGATCGCCGCGTCGCTGCTCGGCCTTTGCGGGGTGATCGTCATCGTCGCGGGCAAACTCGGCGGCAGCGACTATTCGGACGAAGCCTTATGGGCGGTCGGGGCCGTGTTCCTCTCCGCCATCTTCTATGCGTACAACCTGATCCTTGCGCGGCGGCAGGCGAAGATGGCCGAGCCGCTCGAGATCGCCTTTTTCCAGAATTTCTTCGTCGCCGCGATCCTCACGCTCGGCGCGCCGTGGTTTCTTGCGGTTCCCGCCACAAGCCACGCGCCGCACATCCTCGGCGCCGCGATCCTCGCGATCACCTCGCTACTGCTCTTGAGCTGGGCCTATGCGCGCGCCGAGACGCAGATCCTCGCGACCACCGAATATACCGGTTTCCTGTGGGCGATGGTCTTCGGCTGGTTTTTCTATGGCGAGGCGGTCACGCTGCCGACGATCGCAGGGGCGCTGCTCATCGTCGCGGCCTGCCTGATCGTCGCGCGCAAGGCGCCGCACGGCGACCCGATCGAACCCGCGGCGGCGTAGGAAAATATCTCGCGCAAAGACGCGAAGACACGAAGAATATACCTAAAAACCCGTTCGCCCTGAGCTTGTCGAAGGGCTGTTCTTTCTTTCAGTTCCAAGAAGAACAGTGCTTCGACAAGCTTAGCATGAACGGAGTTGGAATGAGATCTTCTTCGTGTCTTCGCGTCTTTGCGCGAAACAAAACTCACACCGCCGCCCGCGCCAGCCGGTCGTTGATCGCCGCGCCCAGCCCCTCGGGCGGGATCGCCGCCACGGCAATCTTCGCCTTCGCGCTCGCCGCCCCCGCATGCAGCGCGTCGAACAGCCGCGCCGCCGCCTCGGTCAGATCGCCCGCGACGCTCAAATCATAATCGCCCTCGACCGCGCCGAACCCGATCGCATACTCGTCATCCGCGAACTTCACGGCGCCCAGCCGCACCGGCTTGCCCGGCGCATAATGGCTTGCCAGCATCCCCGGCGCGACGATCTCCGATCCCTTGACGCCGGTGACCGCCAGCCCGCTCGCTTCGGCCAGCATATCCGCCGTCACCGGCCCCGGCCGCAGCATCTCCACCGCACCGTCCTTCACGCGCGCAATCGTCGATTCGACCCCCGCGCTTGTCGGCCCGTCGTCGATCACCAGCGCGATCCGCCCGTCGAGACTCGCCAGCACATGGCGTGCCTTCGTCGGGCTCACCCGCCCGCTCGCATTCGCACTCGGCGCGGCGAGCGGTGCGCCCGTCGCTGCCAGCAACGCCTGCATCGCGCGGTGCCCCGGCACCCGCAACGCGATCGTATCGAGCCCCGCGGTCGCGATGCTGGCGACCGGGCAATCGGCGGTGCGCGGCACGACCAGCGTCAGCGGCCCCGGCCAGAAGCGCGCCGCGAGCGCCCGTTCGACATCGCCGAAGACGCCCAGCCGCCCGGCTGCCGCCAGGTCCGGTACATGCACGATCAGCGGGTTGAAATCGGGCCGGCCTTTTACTGCATAGATGCGCGCGACCGCTTCGGCATTGCGCGCATCGGCGGCGAGACCGTACACCGTCTCGGTGGGCACCGCGACTGGCTGCCCCGCCCCGACCAGCGCTGCCGCGTCGGCGATAGCTGCGCTATCGAACGCGGATACTATTGTGGACTTTGAGGCTTCGGCCATGCCGCGCTATAGCGCCCGCGCAACGATATTCACCAGCAAAGTAGCTTGCCCATGACCTATACGCCGCCCACCACCGAACAGCTTTTCGTCCTCAACCATATCGCGCGCGTCGACGCGATGGCGAGCCATGACAAATTCGCCGCGGCGACCCCCGACATGGTCGAGGCGATCGTCACCGGCATCGGCGATTTCGCCGCCGAGGTTTACGCCCCGCTCAACCGCGTCGGCGACACGGCCAACCCGAAGTGGGACAATGGCAAGGTCACCATGCCCCCGGGCTTCAAGGACGCGTACCGGCAGTTCGTCGAGGCGGGCTGGGGCAGCATCGACGGCCCCGGCGAATATGGCGGACAGGACCTGCCCTTCACCCTCGCGACGGTGGTGATCGAGGCGCTCGGCAGCGCGAACATGGGCTTTTCGCTGTGCAGCATCCTCACCCCCGGCGCGATCCACGCGCTGATGGCCTATGGCACCGGGGAACAGCGCCAGACCTGGCTTCCGAAGCTGATCACCGGCGAGTGGAACGGCACGATGAACCTGACCGAGCCCGCCGCGGGCAGCGACGTCGGCGCGCTGCGCACGGTCGCCGAAAAGGTCACCGAAGGCGAGCACGCCGGCCTCTACAGGATCAAGGGCCAGAAAATCTTCATCACCTTCGGCGAGCACGACCTCACCGACAATATCGTCCACCTCGTCCTCGCGCGTACCCCGGGCGCGCCCGAGGGGACGCGCGGCATCTCGCTCTTCCTCGTCCCCAAATACCGCCTCGACGCGGACGGCAAGCCCGCGCATTCGAACGGCGTCCATTGCGCCTCGATCGAGCACAAGCTGGGCATCCACGGCTCGCCGACCGCGGTGATGGTTTACGGCGAGGATGAGGATTGTCTCGGCGAGATCGTCGGCGACGAAATGGGCGGCATGCGCGCGATGTTCGTGATGATGAACAACGCGCGGCTGATGATCGGCTGTCAGGGCATCCAGATCGGCGAGCGCGCGACGCAGCAGGCGCAGCGCTTCGCCGCAGAGCGCGTCCAGTCGGCGCTCGCGGGTTCGCCCGACCGCACCCCCGTCACGATCGACCAGCATCCCGACGTCCGCCGGATGCTGTGGCGGATGCGCGCGCAGACCGAAGCTGCGCGTGCGCTGACCTATTATGCCGCGGCGCAGATCGACTTCGGCAAATTGGGCGACGAAGCCGCCGCGATGCGCGCCGACATCCTCATTCCGCTGGTCAAGGCGCACGCAACCGACATCGGCTGCGAGGTCGCGAGCCTCGGCGTGCAGGTGCACGGCGGCATGGGCTTCATCGAGGAAACCGGCGCCGCGCAGCATTATCGCGACGCGCGCATCGCGCCGATCTACGAAGGCACCAACGGCATCCAGGCCGCCGACCTCGTCGGGCGCAAGCTCGGCATGGCGGGCGGCGACCTCGTCCGCGGGCTGATCGACGATATCGCACGCGGCGCCAGCGATTTTCCCGAGCTGCAGCAGCTCGTCGACGCGTGCCGCGCGGTCACCGACTGGATGGCCGGCGCGAACACCGCCGACCGGCTCGCGGGCAGCTACCCCTATCTCACCATGCTCGCGACCGCGACGTGCGGCTGGCTGATGGCGATCCAGCATCAGGCGGCGCGGACGGCGCTCGACGAAGGGAACGGCGATCGTGCCTTCCTCGAAGCGAAGATCGTCTCGACGCGTTTCTACCTGCAGCAGATCGTCCCCGCGGCGACCGGCCTCGCCGCCTCCGCCCTCGCCGGCGACTCCGCACTCGAGCCGTTGCCCGCAATCGCCTGAATCTCCCGGAATCCTGCGCCTCGCGCTGCATCGCGCGGCGCAGGATTTTGTTCATGATTAACGCGATGATAACCATCTGACACTAGGCACGGGCCGGCAATTGCTGGAGACGTGCGTGCCCATTCCGGTCAAAAGTCTGATCATCAGCTGGCGAAGCATCGCGTTGTCGTTGCTGCTCAGCGTGGTCGTCGGCATCAGCGGCGCCGGCGACCTGCCCGACCGGGTGATTTCGATGGCAACCAGCCGCTTGGCAGCAAGAGCCGTTTCGGGCGACACGGTGATTGTCGCGCTCGACGACAAGACACTGCGCACCATCGACGACCGCGACTTCGATATCACGCACCATACGCGTTTGATTCGCGCCCTTGACGCCTCCCCGGCGAATCGGCTGTTCGTGGATTTTTCCTATGAACGCCGCCTAAAGGATCGCGACTTTCCCGAATTCGCCGCCGCCGTGCGGCATATGGGTGATCGCATTGTCCTGGCCGTGCCGGCAAGCAGCACCAACGGCGTGAACGCGGTCGTCGATTATTGGCCGGACCCCGCCTTCGGGACGCGCGCCAGGCAGGCCTGCATCTGCTGGGAGTATGAGTTCTGGCAAGTGTGGAAAGTCCCGATCGCCGTGTCGGTCGACGGCCGGCTGCTTCCCAGCTTCGCATCGATCCTCGCCAACCGGCCCGCCGATCGCCCGGAAACGTTCGCGCTCGACCTCTCCTATGACCCCGATACGATCACGCAATATAGCGCGATCGACGTCATGACCGGCAAGCTCGATCCGGACCTGCTGCGGGGGAAGGATGTGATCTTTGCGCCGGCCTACGCGGCGTCGTCCGACCAGCATTATCTGCCGGGGCACGACAAGGTGGCCGGCGCCTATATCCATTTGATCGCGGGCGAAGCGCTCAAGCGGGGCAATCCCGTCGACATCGGCTGGCTCCCCGCGCTTTTGCTCACCCTTGTCTTCCTTCTCGGCGCGCTCGCGTGGCGGGACGGCCGCTGGTATGCGACGACGGCGCTCGCCCTGACGCTGGTGCTGATCGCGGCCAAGGTGGTTTGGAGCCTCTCGCTGGTGTCGATCCAGGTCGGCGCTGCCTGTTTCCTGATCGCGGCGATGAGCGCAAACGTATCCCGCCGCCGGCGCCGTTCCTCGGCGCAGCGTGAAAATCCGGTGTCGGGCCTGCCCAATTTCGAGGCGCTGCGTTCGCAGGCGCCTTTCGGAAGCGCGACCGTCATCGCGGCCAAGGTCGTCAATTTCGAGGATCTCGCCGCGTTCATTCCGGGCGATGGCATCGGCAAGCTCGTCGAACAGGTCATGCGCCGCCTCCAGCTTGCCTCGCAGGGGACGACGCTGCATCACGATCTCGACGGCACCTTCGCGTGGCTCGTCCCCTATTATCAGCACAGCCAGATCGAGGGGCAGCTTGCGGGGCTCGCGGCGCTGTTCAACGCGCCGCTGACGATCGGCGAGCTGCGCGTCGACGTGGCGATCGCCTTCGGGGTCAACGACGAATTCGAGGGATCGAACGCGCAGCGCCTCGCTGCGGCGCTCGTCGCCGCCGAGCGCGCGATCCGCACCCGCGCGCTGTGGACCAAATATACGCCGCGGCAGAAAGATGACGCCGGCTGGCAGCTGAGCTTCCACTCGCAGCTCGAGGACGCGCTCACCGGCGGCGACATCTGGGTCGCCTTCCAGCCGCAATATGAAATCGCGAGCCGCAAGCTCGTCGGGGTCGAGGCGCTCGCGCGCTGGACGCATCCGACGCGCGGTCCGATTCCGCCCGACGAGTTCATCGTCCAGGCCGAAAAGAGCCAGGACATCTATCGTCTCACCCTGTTCGTGATGGACCAGGCGATCCGCTCGGCGGCGCAGCTCCACGAGCGCGGCGTGCACATCAACATGTCGGTCAACCTGTCGGCGACCCTGCTCGACCACAGCGACCTTGTCGGGACGATCCGTGTGATGCTCACCGCGCACCACCTGCCCCCCGAAATCCTGACGATCGAGATTACCGAAACCGCGCAGATCGAAAACAGCCGCCAGGCACGCCAGACACTCGCGCAGCTGCGCCGCACCGGCATCCGCCTGTCGATCGACGATTATGGCACCGGCCAGTCGAACCTCGAGTATCTGACCGAAATCGAGGCCGACGAAATCAAGATCGACAAGCGATTCGTGATGACGATGCGCGATTCGCAGCGAAACCTCGAAGTGGTTAAATCGACGATCGATCTCGCGCATCGTCTGGGCGCCGTCGCGGTTGCCGAAGGCATCGAAGATGCCGAAACCATGGCGCTTCTCGAACACCTCGGCTGCGATGTCGGCCAAGGCTATCATCTTGGAAAACCACAGCTGTTTTCCGAGCTCGCCGCGACGCTCACCGCCCCGCCCAAGAACCGCACCGCGTAACTGCCAGACTGGCGGCAATGCTTATAGTTAAGACTCGATTTACCTTACCAATTAAGGTATACGTGCCGTTAACTGTTCTTCGTGGGCAGTGCCGACAGGAGATTTGAGATGGGTTGGTTTTACAGGTGGATGGGCGGCGGCGGCTCCGGCAACGGTGGCGGTCAGGCCTGACCCGATCAGGAATTCAAGAGGGGCTCCGGCATCGCCGGGGCCCTTTCTTTTTGCCCGGCGCCGACGCAAACGGCGCGAACCTCCCCGCCCTTCCTGCCGCGCCCGGCAAATGTGACCGGGGCCGATCCGGCGCGCGTTTCTGACAGACAGAATTTCTGCCTTGCGAGAGGCATGCCGGCGATCGCTCCCGAAACCCGCGGAATGCCTTGCCCGCCGGGTGCGGAGCGTTCATCAGCAGCGACGAGACGAATCAAATTATCGACGAGTTGAGTCGTCAATCTGTCATTTACTCTCTTGCATCGTCGCGCCGACGTGGCACTATAGGTGGTGGGTCAACCACGGGGGCACCCCAATAAATTGTATCAGGCTGCAAGTGGCGGATTTCCGTCGTCCATCGCATATGGACACGGAAAAACCCTTCCTGCGCTCAAAAAAAGTGCCCACGCGGACAGGTTTAGATGCTAGGATCGGGGCTTCGCCCTGAGTCGAACAAGACAGGAACAAAGCGCATCATTTGCGCGTTCAGATCGGGGGCGAATAAGATGGATTTTCGGGAAACGGAACGGGTGGAGACGAGCGACGTGGCGACGATGGAACTGGCAAAGAATGATGCTCCTGCAGCGAGCGAATCGGTTGCCGATGCGGCGCCCGCGGCAAAGCTCAACGACAGCAGCGAGCCCAAGGTCCACGCGCGCCGGTTCGACGTCGTGACCGACAAGAGCCGCGACGCGCTGCTCACCGACTTCGGCAAGGAAACGCTCGAGGACCGCTACCTCCTCCCCGGCGAATCGTACCAGGATCTCTTCGCGCGCGTCGCGTCGGCCTATGCCGACGATCAGGATCATGCGCAGCGCCTCTACGACTATATCTCGAAGCTGTGGTTCATGCCCGCGACCCCCGTGCTCTCGAACGGCGGCACCGGCCGCGGCCTGCCGATCAGCTGCTACCTGAACTCGGTCGACGACAGCCTCGAAGGCATCGTCGGCACGTGGAACGAGAATGTCTGGCTCGCGAGCCGCGGCGGCGGCATCGGCACCTATTGGGGCGCGGTGCGCGGCATCGGCGAACCCGTCGGTTTGAACGGCAAGACCAGCGGCATCATTCCCTTCGTCCGCGTGATGGACAGCCTGACCCTCGCGATCAGCCAAGGCTCGCTCCGCCGCGGCTCGGCCGCCTGCTACCTCGACATCTCGCACCCCGAGATCGAGGAGTTCCTCGAGGTCCGCAAACCCTCGGGCGACTTCAACCGCAAGGCGCTGAACCTCCACCATGGCGTCCTCATCACCGACGAGTTCATGGAGGCCGTCCGCGACGGCACCGAGTTCAACCTCCGCAGCCCGAAGGACCAGAGCGTCCGCGGCACCGTCGACGCGCGCGGGCTGTTCCAGAAGCTCGTCGAGACGCGCCTCGCGACGGGCGAGCCGTACATCATCTTCATCGACCAGGTGAACCGCATGATGCCGAAGCATCATCGCGACCTCGGGCTCAAGGTCACCACCTCGAACCTGTGCTCGGAAATCACGCTGCCCACCGGCCGCGACCATCTCGGCAACGATCGCACTGCGGTCTGCTGCCTCTCGAGCCTCAACCTCGAAACGTGGGACGAGTGGAACGGCGACAAGGTCTTCATCGAAGACGTCATGCGCATGCTCGATAACGTCCTGCAGGACTATATCGACCGCGCCCCGCCCGAAATGGCGCGCGCCAAATACAGCGCGAGCCGCGAACGCTCGGTCGGCCTCGGCGTCATGGGCTTCCACAGCTTCCTGCAGGCGCGCGGCCTGCCGTTCGAGGGCGCGATGGCGAAATCGTCGAACCTGCGCGTCTTCAAGCATATCCGCGCGCAGGTCGATCAGGCGTCGATGCTCCTCGCCAAGGAACGCGGCCCCTGCCCCGACGCCGCCGATCAGGGCGTGATGGAACGTTTCAGCTGCAAGATGGCGATCGCGCCGACCGCGTCGATTTCGATCATCTGCGGCGGCACCAGCGCGTGCATCGAGCCGATCCCGGCGAACATCTACACGCACAAGACGCTCTCGGGCAGCTTCTCGATCCGCAACCCGCACCTCGAGGCGCTGCTCGTCGACAAGGCGAAGAACAGCGACAATATCTGGAACTCGATCCTTGAAAAGGGCGGCAGCGTCCAGCACCTCGACTTCCTGACGCAGGACGAGAAGGACTGCTACAAGACGAGCTTCGAGATCGACCAGCGCTGGCTGCTCGAACTCGCCGCCGACCGCACGCCCTACATCGATCAGGCCGCGTCGCTGAACCTGTTCATCCCCGCCGATGTCGAGAAGTGGGACCTGCTCATGCTCCACTATCGCGCATGGGAACTCGGCATCAAATCGCTCTATTATCTCCGCTCGAAATCGGTGCAGCGCGCCGGCTTCGCGGGCGGGGTCGAGGCCGACAACACCGCCGAAGCGCCGAAGTATGAACTCAGCGCCGAAAGCACCGACTACGACGAGTGCCTAGCTTGTCAGTAAAGAGCTTCCTTGCCGATACTTTTGGCATCACGCAGCTGCGTGAAAGCCATAAAGAACTTGGCACGAGGAAGTTTTGGGCAGTGATGAGCGGGACGCTGGCCTATATCGCCATTGGCTCCACGCTGAGCATAATGGCGGTGTGGCCCGGCAATTGCGATCATGAGGGTCGCCGGCTCACAGGGCTCGTAAAACGATATGATTGCAGCCCCGACCTGCTTTCCAGGGGTGCCATAGAAATTGGCTTGTTTATCTGGCTGTGGTCGATGCCGATGATCGTTATCGTCGCCGTGGCTTGGTCTTGGATTCATCATTTTCGGCGCAGGCGCGCCCGAACGACGCAGTGGAGTAAGTAGATGCCCCTTCTGGAAGCCCGCAAGACCTACAAGCCCTTCGAATATCCCTGGGCCTATGATTTCTGGAAACGCCAGCAGCAGATCCACTGGGTTCCCGAGGAAGTGCCGCTGGGCGAGGATTGCCGCGACTGGGCGCAGAAGATCAGCGACCATGAGCGCAATTTGCTCACCCAGATTTTCCGCTTCTTCACGCAGGCCGATATCGAGGTGCAGGATTGCTACCACGACAAATATGGCCGCGTGTTCAAGCCGACCGAAATCAAGATGATGCTGACCGCGTTCAGCAACATGGAAACCGTGCACATCGCGGCTTACTCGCACCTGCTCGACACCATCGGCATGCCCGAAAGCGAGTATGGCATGTTCCTCGAATATGACGAGATGCGCGCCAAGCACGATTATATGCAGCAGTTCGGCGTCGACAATGACGAGGATATCGCGCGCACCCTCGCGATGTTCGGCGGCTTTACCGAGGGGCTGCAGCTCTTCGCCAGCTTCGCGATGCTGATGAACTTCCCGCGCTTCAACAAGATGAAGGGCATGGGCCAGATCGTCAGCTGGTCGATCCGCGACGAAAGCCTGCACTGCGAAGGCATCATCAAGCTGTTCCACACCTTTACCAAGGAACGCGACTGCCTGACCAAGGCGGTGAAGGAAGACATCATCGACACCTGCCAGAAAACGGTGCGGCTCGAGGATGCGTTCATCGACCTCGCGTTCGAACAGGGCCCCGTCCCTGGCATGACGCCCAAGGAGATCAAGCGCTACATCCGCTACATCGCCGACTGGCGCCTCGGACAGCTTGGCTTCGCGCCGATCTACATGATCGAGGAGCACCCGCTCCCCTGGCTCGCCCCGCTGCTCAACGGCGTCGAGCACGCCAACTTCTTCGAAACGCGCGCGACCGAATACAGCAAGGGCGCAACGCGCGGCGACTGGAACACCGTGTGGACCAGCTTCGACAGCCGCAAGAAGGCCAAGAACAGCGAAGACGCCGCCCCGGTCAACGACGCCGAAGCCGACGGCGAAGACATGTTCGCGAAAGCCGGCATCGCCGCCGAGTAAACACCAAAAAAGCCCCTCCCCTTCAGGGGAGGGGTTGGGGTGGGGCTCGCGAAACGGGGCCGCACTCCCGACCGAAGCACAACAAGAAGTCAGAGGCCACCCAAATGACCGACAAGCAGAAACAGAAGCTCCTCATCCTCAGCCAGCCGCAGCGCGCTAGCCTAGAAGGCCTCTCGAACCGCCGCCCCCAACTCCCCACCGACCCGATCCGCGACGAACTCGTCACGCTGGGACTGGTCGTGAAGCAAGGCGCCAAATGGGCGCTGACCTCCACGGGCAAGAAGGTGCTGGCAGCGAGCTCGAACCGGCGGAATGCGGGCGGGTTTTCGGTTTGAGACAATGGCCGCGTAGCGGCATCGCTCGCGATAGGGAATATAACGATGGACTACGAGGTGAGCTTCCATTTCGGCGCGAAACGCAGACGGAAGCTGCCGTTTCTTCCGCGAGCCGGAGACAACATCACCTTGTACGACGCTCATGGTGTGGAGCCAGACGAGAACAACCCCAAAGAACTCCGCCTGAAGATCGACAGCTTTCATGCATATGAAGATGAAGATGGTAAATGGCGATACTGGGCGAATTGCTCCGTCTTGAGCTAGCGTGACCTGAAATTATATCCGATGGCGGCGTCCACAGCATGGAGTAGAGAAGCTACTTGGGGACGACGGGGCGTGAACAAGCCTCCAATCCCACCCCATCTTCGTCACCCGCGTACGAAACGCGTGACTCGTACGTCTTGATCCGGGGTCTCCATAGCCGCCCTAGCCTCCACCCCATGCATACCGGTTTCCAGCCCTGCGCCTATACATGGCCAGCGCACGCCACGGCACGCTCTAACCACGCACCTACTCCGCCGCGCCTGCAAGGCGATCCGGCGGGGCAGCAGACCAACCGCCCCGCACGCTCCTTCCTATTCGCCGTCCTGCGTCAGTTCGCCGAAATAATTGTCCATCCGCTGGCGCCCATCCTCCGAAAGCGCGATGTGGATCCGGCGCCCGTCGTCAGGGTCTTCGGTGCGGTCGAAGAAACCTTCGTCGGCCATCGTCTTGATCCATCGCAACGCTGTCGTCGCGGGGACCGCCGCGGCGATACACAGGCTCGAAACTGAAACCGTCTTTCGCTCATAGTGCGACGCATACAGATCCAGCAGCATATCCCATGCGGGATCGGCAAAAAGATCGGCGGGAAAATGACTTTCCCGCCGCCGCCGTCTCCAGATCATTTCACGAATGCCGCGTGCCTTTCCGTCGGGAAAGGAAATCGGCACCGGCTTGCCGCGCCACCCGCCGCCAACGTGTCGATAGGTCGATTCCGGCGTCGATATGACCGGTCCGTTTTTGAACAGCGACTGAATCTGCTGTTCGATGAGACTCAACCGATATGGCAAATCATATCCGCTGCTCGAATCTATTCCTTCCTGTCCCATTCGCGTCCCCCTGCTCCCAAGACACAGGAATCATGCCTTAAATCGCATCCATGTTCGCGTAAATTTAACTCCAAAATGAATTATAAAACTTCCATATTGGCAACAATTCAGGAAAAATCCGGACAATTCGGTAACAAAGCCTGGCAACGACGCATGTCAAAATCGAGTCAAATAGGACAAGATTATTTAAGATTAGCAAGAATTGCAGCGACTGCTTAATAGACTCTCAAATTGCCGAGACGGCGCAGGAGGTCCGGTTCAAGTCGGACGAGGCATTTGCCTCGTCCGAGGTTACAACGCGGGATAGATCGTCCTGCCTTCGCGTAAACCCAATCTCCGCGCCGTCCCCGCGCGCGCCCAAATCCTATTTCGCGCACCCCACCCCAAAACCCCTGTCCTACATTATCCGCCTGTGCTCCAAACTGGCCGATGAGCCACATCGCCCCCATCCCCGCGCCCGCCGCGACCCCCGCCCCCACGGTCGACGACGCCGCCGCGCCAGACGCGCACGGCCACGACCCCGCCGCTTACGACTGGGTGCCGGTGCTGAAAAAGCGCGGCAAGGATGGCTGGTCGCCCGACAAGCAGCGCGCCTTTATCGAGGCGCTGGCCGACAGCGGGTCGGTCGTCACCGCCGCGCGAGCGGTCGATATGTCCGAATCCTCCGCCTATCGCCTGCGCCGCGCGCCGGGGGCGGAGGCGTTCGATCGCGCCTGGTCGGCCGCGATCGATGCGGCGTCGAAGAAATTGCTCGACGCCGCCTTCGAACGCGCGCTGGTCGGCACCGACGAGCCGGTGTTCGACCGCGACGGCAACCGTGTCGGCCGCCGCCTGCGCCAGAGCGACCGCTTGCTGATGTTCCTGCTGCGTGCCTATGGCCCCGACCGGTTTCGCGACGCCGGCCGCGACCGCATCGCCTCTCCCGCCGCCACCCCGGTGGCCGAGGCACTGGTCCATCTGCACCCCGAACCGCCCGCCGCGCCCGCCGCGCTGATGGCCCCGGGCGATCTCGCGGTGGCGCTGGAGGTTGCCGATATGGGCGACGGGGTGTTGCCGCACTGGTATCGCGACGACCCGGCCGAGGCGGTCGCGGCATCGCCGACAATACCGACGCGCGATGACGATAGGGCTGAACTTCGCTGAACTTTGGGGCCGCCAGAGCGACCCCGCGAGCCTCAATGCACCGTAACCGGCCGCATCGCCCCGCCGACGCGCGCCACCGCGAACATCACCCCGTCGCGCACCATTTCGGGCGGGCCTTCGAGCATATAGAGCTTCACCAGCTCGCGCGTGACCTCGCTGTCGTCGTCGACGACCAGCCGCAGCGACTCGAGCCCCAGATTGCTGCGCGCCACCACCACATCGCGCACCAGCGTGAGCGGCCACTGCACACTCGCGCCGCGATAGAGTGTCTTCCCGTCGTGGCGCAGATAATCGGCGCGCCGCCGCCACACGCCGAGCCAATAGGCCCAAACCGTCAGCACCACGGCGATTCCGAGCAGCAGCAGCGGCTGCCCGAAGACCATATTCCGGAAGGCATCGACCGGATCGCCGCTCCAGTCGAGCCGCGCGAGCAGCACGCCGAGCAGCACCGCACACGCAAACTGCCACCCCACCAAGGGCGCGGCGCGAAGCCTTGCCACCACCACCATATTCCGGTCCCCGCGTTCCATCGCGGCCTAGATAGGCATGGCGGCGGCATCATGCCAGCTACAGCCGTTGCAGTGCCCGTAAAAAGCAGGCACCATTCGCCGCGGTCCTGCGTCGGCCGGTCCGGCGCGCGGCCCGCGGCGCAAAACGGAACCTTTGCCCGCATCGGCGGTATTGTGGCGAGGAGCGGGTCATCCTTCGTACGGAGTGAAAGCCATCGAAACGAGAACCCTGATCGCCTATGCCCTCATCGTCCTGCTGATCGCGGCTCTGGTCGGCGGTATCGCGTATCTGCGCCATAACAGCCATCACCGCAGGATCCACCGCGAGCGCGAACGCGAACTGGCGCGCCTCGAAGAGAAGGCGCCGGACGCCTGACCGCAGCCGATGCGGCCCGCCGCCCCGTTCGCGCGGCGCGGCTTGCGATGCTATACCGACGGGGAAAGGAGAAAGCCCATGCAGGCCGTAACCGAAGGCGACCGCCGCAAGGAGGTTCGCGTCCTCCTCGACCGGATCCAGGCGCACCCGGAACGCGACTGGAGCGCGGCACGCCGGCGCCTCGCGACGCTGAACAAGCTGATCGCCGGCGCGCCCCGGCAGTCGCAGCACTAGGGCCTTATCTGGCCGTATCCGGCCGCTCGTCGCCCGCGCGCGGCGGTCCGTCGCATCGGCGCGCGCGCGATGCAACAATCGGACATTGCACAGGTTTCGGCTGTGAAGGCATCGGCGCCGCCCCTCCCCCCCCCCGGGCGGATGCCGATGCCCGACCATGGAGACCGACATGCGCAAAGCCCCCGCCACGATCGCGGCTGTCCTGCTGACAGCCACCTCCGCGCTCCTCGCCGCTATCCCCGCACTCGCCCAGCCCGCGCCCGATGGCGGCGCCAACGTCAATCTGGTCGGTCAGGTCGGCGGTCAAGCCGGGATCGGCACGGGCGCCGCGGTCGGCAATCTGACCGATCCCGTCGGCAGCGCCGTGGGGCGCATCGACGGCGCCGTGAAGGGGGCGGTCGACACCGCCAGCCTGACCCTCGCGACGCGCGAACAGGTCCGCGCGGGTGCCGAGCTCTACGACACCAGCGGCAACAGCGTCGGAACGGTACAAAGCATCGAGGGCGATACTGCGGTCGTGATCCGCGGCGGCAAGCTCTACAATGTGCCGATCGCCGAAATTTATCATGGCGCGGTAGGCGCCACGCACGGCCTTGTCACCAAGCTGTCGCGCGCCGAAATTACCGCGCGCACGACCGCCGAGGTCGAAACGCGCTAGGGTTTTCCCCGGCCCCGGCCCGTCCACCAACCCGGACGGGTCGGGGTAAGGGGTCGCCGGACCGCATCCATCGCGATCGGGGAGGGAGCCGGGACACCGGCTCCCTTTCGCTTCGCTGCTCCGGAAATTTCACGCTCGTGGCGCCGCAGCGCGCCTTTCCCGTCGGAAAATCGATATGAAAATGGCCCGCGCCCGGGGGGGTGGGTGCGGGCCAGTTCCGGTGCCGGGCGCCCGATTGCGCCGCCGGCCCTCTGTTATGTCGTCATGCCGTTTCGGGCGCCTATTCGGCTTCCTCGAACAGGTCGACCGCATTCGCGGCATTCGCCGACAGGCGAACCGTGTCGCCCTCGACCGCCGCGACAAGGCCGGCGGGCAGGTAATGATGCTTGCCGTCGCCGCTGTCGGCCTTGGTCAGCTTGATGCGCTCGCCGTCGAGATGGTCGACGGTGCCGATATGGACGCCGTCGGCGCCGATGACGTTCATATGTTCCTTGATCGCGCTATGGTCATGCTCGGCCATCGTCATTCTCCTTGCCGCTCCGGGAAGGGGAGCCTCGCCATCATACGCACAGGCGGCGAGTCGGCTCCATCGGCGTGGACGAGCCGCCCCAAAGCTGCGTCGGCTTCCCAACCGGCGTCCGCGGCGCTACCCTTCGCGCATGCGCACCCTCCTCCCGCTCGCCGGTCTCGCGCTTCTCGCCGCGCCGCTTCCCGCCGCCGCCTGCTCGGTCGCGCCCGGTTACCGCGTCCCGACCAATATGGAGCTGGTCGAGCGCGCCGAAATCATCCTGCTTGGCACCGTCACCGACGGCGATTTCGAGCCCGACGGCACGCCGCAACAGAGGATCGCGGTCGAACCCGTCGCGGCGCTGAAGGGCGCGATGCCCCCCGGCCCCATCGCCCTGCCCGCAATGATCGGGGCCGACGCCGCGATCCAGCTCAGCAACCCGTATGAATTGAACGAAGCGCATCCGCAGAGCTTTGCCGGCGCGTGCACCCGCTATGTCTTTCCGCGCGGATCGCGCGTGCTCTTCTTCCTCGATCGGCAGGATGGCGCGTGGCGGGAGGCCGGCGGCCCGTTCAGCCGCTGGGCCGAGGATGTGCTGAGCGACGACGCGCCCTGGCTGCAGGCGATCCGTTTCTATGTCGAGGTCGCAGAGCTTCCCGGGGAAGAGCGTGCCGCCGCGCTCGCGGCGCGCCGCGACGAACTCGCTGCGCTCGCCGACGATCCGGTCGCCCAGCTGCTCGCCGCCGACATCGCCCGCCAGCTTGCCGGACCCAACGCGCCGCTGCGCGGAGAATATCCGTCCGACCGCCCGGATGCGACGGGCGAAGAAACGGGCGCAGAGGCCGTGGAAGCGATGGCGGATGATGTCATGGAGGCGGCCGAAGCCGCGCGCGCAGCGACCGAAACCGAAGCGGTCGTCCCGAACGATTAGCTTGGATCGACATTCAGCCGGGGTGAGCCGAAAATGGTGATTTTTCGTGACCCGGAGCGCAGCGTACTTCGGTACGTGAGCACCGGAAGCACGGGAAATCGCCATTTGCAGGCCGCCTTGGCTGAATGTCGATACAGGCTAGCACCAGGGACGACGTCGTCCCTCCCATGGCCGCGCCAGCCCTTCATCGACAAGCACCGATCCCACGCTTTCCCCGTCGCGCGTCGGGACGCGCAGCTTGCGCCCGTAGCGATCGGCATCGCGCCCCGCGCTTTCGAGGCTGAAGGCCCCGTCGTTCAGCCATTCGCGGAGCCGGCCCGTGGCAGCCTCCCCCAGCGCGGCCTCTTCGGCGCAGCGCGCAGGGTGCGTTTCGGGCGTGTCGATGTCGGCGATGCGATATTTCTCGCCCGCAAACCAGAAGGTGTCCCCATCGACGACACAATTGGTGCCGCCGCCGCTATGGCACAGGCCGAAGCGCGCCGACAGGGTATCGCCGGTGGCCGCTGCATCGCCGCGCAGGAAAGGCATGGCGATCGCGCCCGGCGCGTCGGCCGTCACGCCGGCCGGCATGCGCTGGAACCCGGCCAGCGCGGCGACGAACGCGACGGCCATCAGCGGTGTCAGCCAAAGCTTCGATCCGACCTGCTGCCGCGACCGTGCCGGCCTGCGGCGGCGAACGGTGCGGCGCCGCGGATAGTGAAAATCGGGTCCCGACATGTCGCCGACCCTAGCGGCGGAGGCTTGGCAAAATCCCAACGAGGCGGCTCCGCTATGGCGCGCAAAAGGCGGCAAGCGCACCCGGTACGGCGCCGTTTCTGACCAACATCCGTCATCCCCCGCGCCAGCGGGAAGGGCGACAAGGATGATTCGGTCAGGGCGCCCCGCGCGGCGCGTCGCCGTCGATCCCGCCGGGGCCAAGTTCGTCATCCTCGTCGTCGTCGCTGCGCTCGCCGCGATACGCGTCCATGTCGATCACGCCCGATCGCTCCATCTGGCGCATATGATCGACCAGATCCTGCACATCATCGCTCTCGTCGCCACGGCTCACCTTGTCGCTGTCTTCCTGCGCGCGGTCATGGCGCGCCGCTTCGGCGACGCTCTGCGCCTGCGCTTCCTCGTCATCCTGCTCGCGGTTGCGCGTCTCGGGGGCATCGGCTTCGGGCTTGCGGGGGTCGTCGATCATGACCGGCTCCTTTCAAGAGGGTAGCCGGAAAACGCGCAGCGCCGGACAGCCGTTCCTCAGGCCACGGCGGCCAGCACCTTATTCTCGATGACGCGAATGAAGACCTCGGGATCCTGCGCGCCGGGAACGAGCATTCGCCCGCCCAGGATGAAGGCGGGAACGCCGGTGATATTCCGGTCGGCCCAATAGGCTTCCTCGGTGCGCACCATTTCGCCGAACTCGCCCGACGCCAGGATCGCGGCGGCACGGGCGCGGTCGAGTCCGACCGACTCCGCAACGTCGGCCAGCACCGCATGATCGGCGACATCGCGATTGTCGGTGAAATGCGCCGTGAACAAGGCGACCTTGAGCGCCGTCTGCACCCCCGTCGCGGTTTGCTGATCGGGCTCCTCGAGCGCGCCTGCCCAGGTCAGCAGGCGGTGCGCGTCGAAACTGTTGCGCATGCGAAAAGCCGGCCCGCGATTGAAGCCGAAGCCCAGATCGGCGGCGACCCCGGCCAGCCGCGCCGTGTTCGCGCGGCTTTGTTCGGCGCTGATGCCATATTTGCGCATCACATGCGTCGCCGCATCCTCGCCCTCGGGCGGCATGTCGGGATTGAGTTCGAACGGATGCCACTGGACGCGAAAATCCAGTCGCCCTGCGAAATGATCCATGGCCTGTTGGAACTTCAGCCAGCCGATGATGCACCACGGGCACATCACGTCGGACACGATATCGACGCTGAGGCGCGGCACGCGCGGTTCGGTCAAAGCCTGTCTCCTGCCGGCGCGTCTCTCCGCGCTTAACCCGGAGAGCGGCGATCCTTGCCCGTTCGCCGGTCGTCCTTGCGACGATCCGGTCCCTTGTAATCGGGATTGTCCGCGACCCGCCGGTCGGTCGACCGCCTGTCCGGACGCGCCCGCTTGTCCTCATCGGATGCCATACGCTCCCCCTTCCACCACAAAGGAAACAGCGACCCGGCGCGCAATAGCTCACAAAATCGTTAAAAAGACAAGCAACCCCGGGGATCCGTATCGAGGCGAGTGGTAGTTTTGGGGCGGGAAACTGCCATTGCTCAATTGTCTTTCGTCATCCCGGACTTGATCCGGGATCCCGCTTTTTTTTGACGCCTGACCGACTTCGACTTCAAGCGGGACCCCGGATCAAGTCCGGGGTGACGATCATGGGAGACGGCAACTATCGCCCTGAAATCGTCGCTGTGCTCAGGGGGCCACATCGCCAGCAACCGGCTCGCTTGCCGCCGGGCGCGACAGCACCCACCAGCTGCCGACCATCAGCAGCACGGTCAGCGCCTCGATGATCATCGCCTGCACGATCCCGGTGTTGACGGGGTCGCCGTTCGCCACCCCGAACAGGCGGCCGGCAAGCGCGGTCCCGTAAAGCGCGGCTGGGACGAGCAGCGCGCGGAGCCAGCCCGGCACCAGCGCGCCGATCGCGGCGGCCCCCGCCGCGACGAGGAAGAAAGCCGACAGGTCGGCGCGGATCGTGTTGGTCGCGACGCCCTCGACCAGCAGGCCGAAGCTCTCCGCATAGCTGGCGGGGTCGAACAGCCCGCGTGCCCCGACGATGAAGAAGAACAGCGCCCACAGCAGGACGGCGCCGCGCAAGATCCAATTGACCATCACTCTTCTCCCTTGGTTACCGGCAGGCTGCGGCATCGGGACGAAAAGTGCAATCTATTCCGCGGCAAACGTCTCTTCGATCCAGCCGCCGCCGAGCACGCGCGACGTGTCGGCCGCATCGTACAGCACCGCCGCCTGCCCCGGCGCGACGCCATATTCGGGCGCCGCAAAGATCAGCCGCTCGCCGTCCATCCGCGCAGGAACCGGCTTCGCCATGCTGCGCACCTTTGCCAGCACGTCGCGGCCCTCGACCGCGCCGAGCCAGTTCGCTTCGCCCAGCCGCGCCCCCGACACCGCGAGCGCGCGCCGGGGGCCGACGACGACGCGCTTCGCTGCGGCATCGAGGCGCACGACGTAGAGCGGCTCGGCCTGTCCGCCGATCTCGATCCCGCGGCGCTGGCCCACCGTATAATGGATAAGCCCCTTGTGCGCGCCGAGCACGGTCCCGTCGACATGGACGATCTCGCCCCGATCGTCGGCCTCGGGACGCAGCTTCCTGACCAGCGTCGCATAGTCACCGTCGGGAACGAAGCAGATGTCCTGGCTGTCGGGTTTGCCCGCGACGCCGAGCCCCAGGTCGCGCGCGATCTCGCGCACCACGCTCTTCTCGAGTCCGCCGAGCGGGAAGCGCAGGAAATCGAGCTGGTCCTGCGTCGTCGCGAAGAGGAAATAGCTCTGGTCGCGCGCCGGATCGACCGCGCGGTGCAGTTCGGCGCCCGCAGCCCCCGTCACGCGGCGGACATAATGACCGGTCGCCAGGCAATCGGCGCCCAGATCCCGCGCGAGCCGGAACAGGTCGGTGAACTTCACCCCCATATTGCAGCGAACGCAGGGGATCGGCGTGCGGCCGTTCAGGTATTCGTCGGCGAACTGGTCGATCACCGTGTCGCGGAAACGGCTTTCATGGTCATAGACGTGATGCGCGAAACCCAGCCGGTCGGCGACCGCGCGCGCGTCGCGGATATCCTGCCCCGCGCAGCACGCGCCGACGCGCCTGGCCTTCGCGCCATGATCGTAGAGCTGGAGCGTCACCCCGATCACCTCGGCACCCGACCGCGCGGCGAGCGCGGCAACCACGCTCGAGTCGACTCCGCCCGACATCGCGACGACGATTCGCCGGTCCTTGAGCGGCCCGGCGAGCTGGAAGTCGGCCCGGGCGAGCCCGGCAGGGGAGGAAAGCAGAGTTGCCATATGCCCGGCCATCTAGGGATGCGGGCCCCGAAATGCCAGCTTTTCCGCGCAAAGCGTCAAGATATTGACAGGGGTTAAGCTTCGCTAACAAGCCATGAAATGGGCATTTACTGGACCTTAGGCCGTCTTCGCTAGACGAGTCCCATGAACTTCGTCCCGTCCGAACTTCCGCGCATTGCCGGTGCGGCCCGATTGTCGAAGCCCGACTTCGACATCATCAAGGCCGTTTCCGCTGTGCGCCAGGCGTCGCTGCCGACCGTCCGGCTGGCGCGGAAGCAGGCGGATCGCGAATCGCATGCGGCAACCCTTAACGCGCTGCGCGGAATCTTGTGCGGGACCGTGCGCGCAGCGGAACAAAAAGCACCGCGGGCCGTTCGTTTCCTCGACCTGTCCGACGATGTGAACGCCTTGCCCGAAACTATGAACAGCCTGTTTACCAGAGGGTTTCAGCCGATGTTGAGTCCCTCTGATCTAGAGCAAAGAGCGTCGGACCTACCCCCAGCCGACGTAGAAACTATGGAATGAATATGATCGAGAATCAGAAAATCCGGCCCGCACAGGTCATCGGCCCCTTGGGTGAACCGCTGACGCTGGACTCGCTGCCGCCGCCGTCGACGACCCGCTGGGTCGTGCGTCGCAAGGCAGAGGTCGTCGCGGCCGTCAACGGCGGACTGCTGTCCGTCGACGAAGCGTGCGAACGCTATGGGCTGACCCTCGAGGAGTTTGCCGGCTGGCAACGGTCGATCGACCGCAGCGGCATGCCGGGGCTGCGCGTGACGCGCATCCAGCACTACCGCGACCTCTATGAACGCCAGCAGCGTTTCTGAGCCGCGGCACCGGACCAGGCACGAGAGAGGGCGCTTCGGGCGCCCTCTTTTTTTTCCCGCAACGCGGCGCACACCGGCGGTTTCATCCCGAAAACGGCCGCCCGGCTTCCGCATTTTGACGATTTCGTTGCAACCCTCTCGTTCACCCCGCGTTAAGCCCCGGAGTCAACTTTGGGAGTCACTCAATATGCGTAAGATGTTCATTACCCTCGCCGCCACTTCGGCCCTCGCGCTCGGCGCCTGCCAGAGCCCGGCCGCCGACAAGGTCGAGGATCAGGCGGAAGCCCAGGCCGACGCCATCGACGACCAGGCTGACGCGATGCCCGAAGGTCCGGCCAAGGAAGCCACCGAGGCGAAAGCCGACGCGGTTGAGGCAGCAGGCGAGGAAAAGGCCAACGCGATGGACGACAATGGCGAGATCGCCCCGTCGGAAGTCGCCCCCACCACGCCGCCGGCCGACGCCGCCAAAAAGTAAGGGCTGCCTCCCCTAAAGGGCAGGGTGAAGGGCGCCGGATCGATTCCGGCGCCCTTTATCGTGCGCGCCGGTTCTTTTCTTTCGCCAGCCTGTGATCGCGGTCACCGCCGCGCCCCGCGAACAGGGTTAACCCCGCATTCGGGACGGGAACACGCTTTCAGCGAACCGCTTCACGGACCACCCTCCCGTCGCCACCTGCGACCCAAGGCGGCGGGAGGGACTAGCCGGCGCTTTCCCCGACGCTATCGCCCTCGCCTTCGAGCGCGCGCAGCACGTCCTGCACCCCTTGCGCACCGGTATCGGCGCGCAGCGCGGCGATCGCGCGCGCGACATCGAGCCGGTACTCGGCGACCCCCGCCGACTCGCTCGTCCATTCGGCGCCCATCGACTTCACCAGATTTCGCGCCGCGGCGTTTTCGCAAAGCATATGGACGTCGAGCGTCGCGAGTCCCTCGGCGCGGCACTGGACGAGCAGCGCCGCGGTCATCATCCGCGCGAGGCCCCGCCCGTGGAATGCATCGAGCACCGCGACCGAAAATTCGCCGGCCGGCCCGTCGTGGCGGTAGCGCACCGCGTGCACCGCGCCGATCGCCGGGCGGTCGGGGCATTCGCTGCAGATCGCGCCCCACGCGATATGGTCGTGCCCGTCGACCTCGGCGAGCCGGTGCACCACCGCCTGCGGCAGCACCGGGGCGGCCGAGAAAAAGCGCAAATAGCGCGACTCGGCCGACAGTTTTGCGATCCCCTCGCGGATCAGCGCCTCGTCGTCGGGGGTGATGGTACGAAGGACGACCGCAGTCCCGTCGTTCAGTGCGCTGTGCACCGCGATCGCATCGATCCGCGTCACTTGGCTTCCGTCCCGATCATCGCGGCCTCCCGGTTCACCCCACGATAGGCAAGGCGGGCGCCGCCCGCAATCCGTGGCGCGGCCCCCGGACTGCGCCTTTTCGCCGCGCGATATCGGTGAAATGTTGAAAGCCGAACCGCGCTTAACTTGCTATTTGTTGCGCCTCCAGGTCCCGAAGATTGCAGATCGATGATTCACGCTCCGTTCGACGCCGTCACCAGCTACGAGACTCTCGGCGACAAACTGACGCGCCTTCGCCGGGCCAAGGGGCTGAGCAAGACCGACCTCGCCGGACGGCTCGGCGTCACCGCAACCTCGATCTGCTATTGGGAGCAGGGTCGCTCGCGACCCCGGCTCGCGCGCCTGCAGGCGCTTTCGCAGCTCCTCGACGTCTCGCCCGCCGAATTGCTGGCGCCGGACGGCGCGCCCGGCGGCGACCATCTCGCCGATCTGGTCGACCGCATGCGCGCCGAAATCGCCCGCGCGGCGGGCACCACCCCGTCGAAAGTGCGGATCGTCATCGAAATATAGGCGCGCCCCGCGCCGCCCTGCCCTCCACCTGCTTCGTCATCGCGGGCTCGACCCGGGATCCAGCCTACCGCGCGCAAATGGACCCCGGATCAAGTCCGGGGTGACGATGCAGAGGAACTCCAACTTTCCCTCTTTCCTACATTGTTCCCATATGGTTCGTTTATAAAAAGCAGTGAACCACCGGAGCGACACCATGAAACAGGAAATCCTCCCGCCCCTCCCCGCCGCCATCGACGCGGAGGCCGACCCCGCGATCGACGCGCCCGACGATCCTGGCGATCTCTCCGAAGAGCTCGCCTTCACCCCCGTCGAACAGCGCACCAAACGCTGGACCGGCATCACCGCGCAGAAACAGCGTCTCTTCATCGCGCATCTGGCCGCGACCGGCGCGGTGAGCATGGCGGCGAAGGTCGCGGGCCACTCGGCCTCGGCCTTCTACCAGCTCAGAAAACGCGACGACGCGGGCAGCTTCGCGGCGGCGTGGGACCGCGCGGTCGAGGCCGGCGCGCGCCGCGTCGCCGACCTGCTCATGGAATATGCGATCTATGGCGTGCCCGAGACGATCTCGAAGGAGGGCCGCGTCATCCTCGAACGCCGCCGGCCGAACATCCGCGCGATGCAGCATATCGCCGCGAGCCGCTTTCCCGAAAGCTTCGGCGCGGGCATCAACCCGATCGACGGCCCCGCCACCGCGGTCCCGCACGCGGTCCGCCGCCTGCGCGAGAAATGGCAGGCCGAGTGGGAGGCCGAGCGTCAGGCAAAGCTGCTCGAACACAACGCCCGCGCGAACCGGCAGGACACCGACCTCGACGATCGCCTCCGCACCATCCGCACCGCGTATCAGCGCAGGATTTCGCACGACCCGGTCAAGCGCGCCGCGTGGGACCTGCTCACCGGCCCCGGCACCGATTGGGCCGCGGTGCGGAAAGCCGACGCCTATATCAACCCGCAGAAGCACGAATGGCACATACACCACCCCGACATGATCGTCCCGCTGTCGGCCGGCGCGGGCAATGTCGACTGGGAGGCGGCCGAGGGCGGCGAAGAGGACGAGCTGTGGTTCGGCCGCTTCGACGAGCATATGATCGAGGGCGAGGCCGGCGAAAGCGACCTCGCCACCGGCAAGATCACCCGCGGCGACGTCCGCATGGCCGCCCACACCCTGCGCGAGCGCGCCGAGGCCTGGCAACAGGCGCGCCAGCCCGCGATCCAGCACCCCCACGGCTTCCTCGCGGACACCAGCCTGCACGGCGGCGGCACCGGCCGCGAACGCGACGTCGCCCGCCGCCGCATCGAGCGCGCGATCGCCGAGCTGGAGCGCGAATGGAACGCCGCCTATTGCGAGGAAAGCTGGGCGGCGTGGAAAGCGGGAACCCCGGCGACCGCCGCGCGCCAGACGGAGGACGAAGCATGAGCCTCGAACGCCGCATCCGCAAAGCCCGCCCCCACCCCGAAGCCGGCTCCGCCCGCTTCGGCCGCAGGGTCGAGATCGAATGGATCCAGCCGCGCGAACCCTATGGCGGCTGGGTCTCGTACGAAGCCTTCCAGCCCGAAGAGGTCCAGACCTGCCTCTCGATCGGCCGCCTGATCCACGACGACGACTGCATCAAGGTGCTCGCCGGATCGGCAACGATCGTCGGCGACGAGGAACGGCTGATGCTGAGCGGGGTGATCGAGATTCCGGCGCGGTGTGTGGTGCGGATTGTTAGGTTAGAGGAGGCCGAAACCCCGTTACTTTCTTCAAAGAGATAGCGCGCAAAAATCCTGCAAATCGTCGTACCAACCAACAATCAACGGCGTCCCCGTGCCCGGTCTCGAAGTCAAAGCAAGTCGTTCGGCATCTTCGTAATTGAACACACCGATGCTTTGACCGAATGCTCGAACCTTCTCATTCGTACTCATACATCTATGCGAGAAAAAATGACGAAGCAGCTTAGCCTCTGAGAATACTCTTCCGTTAAGCCCCGAACCAAGCTGCAAGTTGGTCAGATTCGAGGCACCAACAGCGGAAAAGACCTTCTCTGCTTCCGTGGGCAATCGAAAAGCGGGGATTTGATCTTCGGGCACGGCCAACGGTGAGCCAAGATCAGAGTGCCTTTTTGAATTCAATATCGACAACATTACCGCGCCCGCCTCGCCCGAATTGGCAGCGGAGCAAGTTGAAACTATCAAATGACCGTTTACCGCGCGACAGCCAATCAACACACTTAAGGTTAGGCTCCGTAAGAAGTTTATAACGAGATTGTCCAGTTCGACTATACAGTAAGCAATAGCTCGTCGTTCTTCAGGAGAATAGGGGGCTGATATCGTCGAAGTTAATATCGACAATCTCGCAATCCGGGATTCGACATTCTCTCGCAATTTTGCGAGATCGCGAACGCTTCGCACTGTCAAATCACATGATTAAAATAAACAAATCTAACTGCTTTTGCCTTTCCGACATTGGTCCCCTTCGAAGCAGCTTCGACAAATGAAAACAATTGAGGAAACTCCTCAGGATCATCCAAGGCCGCTAGCAAAGTTGCAAGATCTATCTCTTCACCAATATGACTATCTTGAATTTCGGAAACTTGCTTCGCCTTATCAAGGAGGCCGAGTCCAAATTGTCGGTCCATAAATACGGATATCAGCGTCTGGAAAATATGGTGCTTCAAGAGAGGTTTCTGGTGAAGCACGTCGGACGACAGAAATGCCTCGATCCCAGAGTACAGCATCTCCCGATAAGATTCTTCTAGATCGAACTCTACGTTATACTTTTTGTACAAAGTATCGATTTGGGTCGCCTTTGTTGTAACAAATCCATTTTCCACAACGTGAACGATTTCCGCATAATTCTTCGTATCTACCATACGGATGATATCGCGACGGCTAAATAATCCTGCCTGAGCAAGAGGTTGACTATACCTCTTAGCTACGCTTTGAATGAACCACTTAAATGCACCCTGGAAACGCGCATTCCTTTGCTCCTCGTCGTTCAACGGAACGTTGCTCGCATTCATGCGGCGGAATGATTCCTGAATATCGTCGGGCTGAACGCCTCTAAATTCATCTATTGGCAAACTATAGGAAAGAAAAATAGATTTATAAGCATCGTCAAGCTGATTGTAGTTCTTTCCTCTCAACTCTTCAGTTTCCAGTTTCGTTGATAACTTAAATTTCTTATTATAGAATTGCTGAAGAGCTAGGCTTCTTTGCTGACCGTCGACTATCTCTTTGATAGTCGACCTATCCTTCAAATCGACCTTTGCATAAAGGAAGATCTTGGGAATCGGATACTCCAGCAATATAGACTCGATAAAAAAGGATCTAGCCTGCGACGTCCATAAACCGCCTTTTCTCTGATAGTCTTCATTTACCGTTATCGACTTGTCATTAAGAAGATGGCAGTAATCTCCGACAGATATCGGCGAGTATAAAGCTCTCATTCTTATTTCCCACTATTTTTTGAAAAACAAATCACAGATTCAGTTTGCACAACCTCTCTAGCGTATGACCGAGATTTGGAGTTTACGCTTCTCATCGATCTCGATGATGGAAAATCTTCTCGCCTTTCCTGATGAAGACCGGCTGACCTACACATATCAGAAATGATATCAGTTACGGGATTCCACACATCTTTATAGTAAGAATCTTGTACTACGAAGACGGCACCTCCGCCGCTTTTTAGAGACGATGCGATACTTCTGACTGAACGATACATCTTTTCATAGTAATCCAGATGACCCTTCAGATAGTATCCAGAAGAAGCCTTGGAAGGGTGCGATTGCACATCCTTAAGGAAAGAAATGCATTTCCTACCCCATTCCTTTTTCGGCGCCGGTCGATCTCGCGGTACTCGTACAGTGCCAATCATGTTTGCACGTAGCACTTCTGGATCAGCCTTCAGCCAAGGCTGAACCACTGCCAGTTCGATCCGAGTGGAAGCGACGTAGTCCAGCCGAGTGCAGTAAGGCGGAGAGGTTACAACCAAATCCACGCTTTCTGATCGAAGGGCAATGCTGGAGGAGTCTGCAAGATCGAGCACCACCGGGCTAAAAGAGCGCGGGCGGATCTGCTCATTTCGAGACGCATGAAGTGCCTTTGCCATTTCGCGAACATTTTCAGCGAAAAGCTCGTGGATTTCGTTTCGCTCCACGACAATTCTAGCATCTTCGTCGACGCGCTTCCTAACCCAAGTGGGATTGGCAGTTTTAGCCGAGCCGGTCAGCGATCTGCTTGTAGAAAACAGGGCAACATAAAAAGCGGCGGCGAGGGTTGATAGGTGGGTTAGACGAGATTCATTTGGGCCAATGGTATAAGCCCCTACCAATTGGCGCCGAATTGAAAGCTCAAGATTACGGAGAGATTTGACGGACGCCTTGTCGAACCATGCCAGAAGCGGGTCATCAGTTTGCGGTTCGGACCGAGCGCGATTTGCCGAAGCGATGATCTCCGTACATAACGGTACGAGACTATCGGCCTCTGTTGCAGCTAACAATCTCGCCTTAGCGACGATCACCATAACTGGATTGAGGTCCATGCCCCAAGACGGGAACCCTCGACCCACGCATGCAAAGGTTGTCGTACCGCTTCCATTCCATGGATCGTACACGAGAGAATTGCTCGGAAGATTCAGGCCGTCCAAAATCGTGGAGACGAAACTCTCGGGATACCCAGCATAATAGGGGAAAAAACCTTCCCAGCCATGACGGCCAGCGGCACTCTGCTTGGGGTTAAGAATGTCAAGGTTTGCCCAGTCTAACATCTCTCATAGATAGCGAATGAGGCGCTGGCGGCAATGGGTTTATAGAACCATTTTGCGTTGTGTCGGCCTCGGCCAATTACGCATCATCCCCCATCCGCAGCGCGGCGATAAACGCCTCCTGCGGAATGTTCACATTGCCATATTCGCGCATCCGCTTTTTGCCCTCTTTCTGCTTTTCCAGCAGCTTTTTCTTGCGGGTCGCGTCGCCGCCGTAGCATTTGGCGGTCACGTCCTTGCGCAGTGCGGCGATGGTTTCGCGAGCGATCACCTTGCCGCCGATCGCGGCCTGGATCGGGATCTTGAACATGTGGCGCGGGATCAGGTCCTTCAGCCGCTCGCACATGCCGCGGCCGCGCGTTTCGGCGGTGCCGCGGTGGACGATCATGGAGAGGGCGTCGACCGGCTCGTTGTTGACGAGGATGCTCATCTTGACGAGGTCGCCGGGGCGGTGGCCGATCTGGTGATAGTCGAAGCTCGCGTAGCCGCGGCTGATGCTCTTCAGCCGGTCATAGAAATCGAACACGACTTCGTTGAGCGGCAGTTCATAGGTGATCTGCGCGCGGCCGCCGACGTATGTCAGATTCTTCTGCACCCCGCGACGGTCCTGACACAGCTTCAGGATCGGGCCGAGATATTCGTCGGGCACATAAATCACCGCCTCGATCCACGGTTCCTGGATTTCGTCGATGCGGTTCGGGTCGGGCATGTCGGCGGGGTTGTGGAGCTCGATCTCCTTCGCCGCCTCATTTTTCGTATGGCCCAGCTTCAGCTTGTACACCACCGACGGCGCAGTGGTGATCAGGTCGAGGTCGTACTCGCGGGTCAGCCGCTCCTGGATGATCTCGAGGTGGAGCAGCCCGAGGAAGCCGCAGCGGAAGCCGAAGCCGAGCGCGGCCGAGCTTTCCATCTCGAACGAGAAGCTGGCGTCGTTGAGGCGGAGCTTCTGGATGCTCTCGCGCAATTTCTCGAAGTCGTTCGCGTCGGTCGGGAACATGCCGCAGAAGACGACGGGCTGGACTTCCTTGAACCCCGGCAGCGCCTTGGCCGCGGGCTTTTTGGCGTCGGTCACCGTGTCGCCGACGCGCGCCTGCGCGACGTCCTTGATCTGCGCGGTGATGAAGCCGATCTCGCCGGGGCCGAGCTCGGTCAGCTGCTCGATCTTCGGCGTAAAACAGCCGACGCGGTCGATCAGGTGGGTGGTGCCCGCCTGCATGAACTTGATCTGCTGCCCCTTTTTCAGCACGCCGTCGATGACGCGGATCAGGATGACGACGCCGAGGTACGGGTCGTACCAGCTGTCGACGAGCATCGCGACGAGCGGCGCGGTCGCGTCGCCCTTCGGCGGCGGGATGCGCGTGACGATCGCTTCCAGCGCTTCCTCGATGCCGATCCCGGCCTTCGCCGACGCGAGCACCGCGTCGTCGGCGGGCAGCCCGATGATGTCCTCGATCTCGGCCTTCACCTTGTCGACGTCGGCCGCGGGCAGATCGATCTTGTTGATCACGGGCACGATCTCGTGATCATGCTCGATCGACTGATAGACGTTCGCCAGCGTCTGCGCCTCGACCCCCTGCGCGGCGTCGACGACGAGCAGCGCGCCCTCGCACGCCGCGAGCGACCGCGACACTTCATAGGCGAAGTCGACGTGGCCGGGCGTGTCCATCAGGTTGAGCTCGTACGTCTCGCCGTCGTGCGCCTTATACTTCAGGCGCACCGTCTGCGCCTTGATCGTGATCCCGCGCTCCTTCTCGATGTCCATATTATCAAGGACTTGCGCCGACATCTCGCGCGCGGTGAGCCCCCCGGTGAACTGGATCAGCCGGTCGGCGAGCGTCGACTTGCCATGGTCGATGTGCGCGATGATGGAGAAGTTGCGGATATGCGAAAGCGGAGTGGTCATGCGCGGCGCCCTAGCAGCCGAAAGCCGCGCTGTCAGCAGGGGAAGCTACGGCGCCAGCCAGCGCCGGCAATCGGCGCGCACCCGCGCGTCGGCGTCCACCGTCCCGCACTCCAATATGGTGTGGCGCTCGTCCCCCTCCGCCACCGCTGCGAGCGCCGCAATCGCATTCGCCCGTACCCTTGGAACCGGGTGTGCCTTCGCGAACTGTTCGGCGATATCCTTGCCATTCTGGGTCAGATGCACCGCGCAGCGGAGCAGCATTTCGCCGCTCGTCAGAGTCGGGCGCCTGGCGATCGTCCCATGTTCCAAGTCGACGATATACTGGTCGCGCCACGGAACATGCTCGCCCTCGTCCATGATGTTGAGGCTCACCGACAGGCTTTCGGGCGGGAGCTGGCTGTGGATGTCGCGGTGGGCGCGGTAGAGCATCGTCTTGCCTTGGCTCAGGCTGCTGCGCTCGACGAACTGGAGGCCCAGCGGCTCGCCGAGGCGACCGTCGACCGCTTCGGCGTCGTAATCATAATAGTCGCTGACATAGCCGGGGCCGAAATAGCCCGCGGTGAGGAAGCTGAAATTATGGTCGTGGGGGACGCCGTAGGAAAAGGCCGCGGGGCCACTCGCGATATAGGCGGCGTCGCGCGCCGAGGGCCACAGGTTGGCGCGGAGGTAAAAGCCGCGCGCGCTGCGGTGGAGGAGGAAGACCTGCGCCGAATAGCGGTTGAGGGCGAGTTGATCGGCGTAGCTCGCCTTGAGCGCGGCGATGATGCTGTCGGCGAGGAAGTCGCGGTTGCGCGCGAGCCCCGCGAGGAGCGCGGTGCAGCGCGCGATACTGCTTTCGTCGGAAAGGTCGACGCCGCTTTCGTCGAGGCGCGCGGCGACTTCGGCGAGGTCGAGCGCGCCGCCGGCGGGCGAGTCGATCAGCCGCGGCACGGGAGCGCATCGCGGTTATGGGACGCCGATATGGGGGTGGAGGGCGCCGGGCTTGTGCAAGGCCCCGGCCCTCCACCCCCCTCCCGCCCCGTCTCACCGGAAGGCAGGGAGAAGAGCGCGTGCGTCGCGGCGGCGGCGCGGCGCACCTCGGGATGCGGATCGGACGCCGCCATCGCGGCGAGCAGCGGACGCGCGGCCGCCGCGTCGAGCGCGACGAGTTCGCGCATCGCGTTCCAGCGCGCGGCGAAATCCTCGCTCGCTGCCTCGGCGGCGAAAAGCGGCGCGGCGTCGGTCCGGCCGAGCCGGCGCAGCAGCGTGAGCGCCATGGCACGAAAGCTGCTGTCGCGGCGCGACGCGCTGACCTGCGTCAGGCGGCCGCTCGCGATGTCATAGGCGCGGATCGGGAGGCGCGACGGCGGCTGGACCGCGAGTTCGAGGAGCAGCGCATCGCCATCGCCATCGCCGCCGGCGAGGGTGAAGCTCTGGCGCGCGGTGTCGAGATGCAGCGTCTCGCCGTCGCGCAGCGGGCGCGGCGGGCGGCTGCGGCAGGGCGCGGCGCCCTTCGCGGTGAAGCCCCCGGCCTCCTCGGCCGCACCGATCGCAGCCTCATGCACGCAAAGCCGCGCGCCGCCACTGCGCAGGATGTGGATGGCCGCGCGGCCGGGAACGAAGAGCGCGCTGGCGGGCACCGACGCACTCACCGAAAACGGCCGCAGCCGGAGCGTCAGGCGGATCGCGCCGCGATCGGCGAGGACCAGCCCGCCGCCGTCGACGCCGCCCGTCGGACGCAGCGGCGGGCGCGCGAGCGGATCGGCCGCGAGCAAGGCCAGCGCGGCATCGAGCCGCCCGCGAAGCCATATGGTGTCGGAGAGCCAGGGCAAGAGCTGCGCGATCGCCACGTCGGCGGGGGCATCGGCGAGCGCGTCGATTGCGGTCGTCAAACCATCGGGGGCGGTGTCCCCGGCGTGCCAGGCGGCATCGAGATCGGCGACCGCGCGGCGCATTGCCAGCCGGCGCGCGGCATCGGTGCGGGGAAAATGATCGTGGCGGGACGCTGCGCGCATCGCGAAAAGGCAGGGGACGGACCGGAGCCGGATTGACGGCGCCGCCCGTCCCCGCTGCCGCTCAGTCGTAGATGATCAGCGCGACGGTGACGGCGAGTTCGAACACCGACGGTCCCGACGATGCGCTTTCGCCGACGAGCGAGCCGAACAGTCCGACCGCGGTGTCGAGCAACGGCAGCGCCTCGATATCGATCGACGGAAATTTCATACTCTCCTCCCCTGTTGACCGGCGGCGCGACCCGGCCGCCGATGACAGGGCTAGGAAGCCAAGGCCGCGGCGCCCAGTTAACTTATCGTAATCGCCGTCCCGTCGCTGGTCGAAGCGTGGTTGCCGCCGCGCGCGGCGCGGATAGGATGCGCCATCGAAACCGGGAGATCCGCCATGCGCCATGCCATCGCCGCCGCCCTTTATGCCGTGCTGCTCACCGCGCCGGCCGCGGCCGAAACCCTTCTCGTCGGCAACAAGGGCGAAGACACGCTGAGCGTCATCGCGCTGGCGTCGGGCGAGGAACTCGCGCGGCTGCCGACCGGCAAGATGCCGCACGAAATTGCGATTTCGCCCGACGGCAAACAGGCCGCAGTCGTCGCCTATGGCGGCACGACGATCGATGTGTTCGACGTCGCGCGGCGGACCAGATTACGCACGATCGACCTCAGCCCCAACCAGCGGCCGCACGGGCTGGTCTGGCTGTCCGACGGACGGCTCGTCGCGACGACCGAAGGCAGCGAGTCGGTCGCGGTGGTCGCTCCGGGCGGCAAGGTGACGTCGATCGCGACCGGGCAGAAGGGGACGCACATGATCGTCGTCGCGCCCGACGGCCGCGCCGCCTACACCGCCAATATCGGATCGGGAACGGTGAGCGTGCTCGATCTGAAGACGGCGAAGAAGCTGCGCGACCTTGCCGTCGGCGGCAAGCCCGAGGGGATCGCGCTGACCAGGCGCGGGCGCGAGCTGTGGGTCGGCGACCTCGACGCGCCGCGCGTATCGATCTGGGATACGAAGACCGGCAGGAAGATCGCCGAGCAGCCGGTCGATCCCGTCGCGATCCGCGTGCTGGCGAGCCCCGATGGCAGACTGGTCGCGACGAGCAATATCGCGGCGGGGACGATCGGCCTGTTCGACGCCCGGACGCGGGCGCCGCTGCGCACGATCAAGGTGTCGGGCGAGCAGGCGAAGGGGCAGGTCACCCTGCTGTTCAGCGCCGATTCGAAGCGGCTCTATGCCGCCGAGACGGGGCACGACAAGGTCGCCGAAATCGACGTCGCGAGCGGCAAGGTGCTGCGCCGGATCGCGGCGGGGAAGAATGGCGACGGGCTGGCGATCGCGCCCTGAACGGAACGGCGGACACAGCCGGGCGTTTTGCTGGCATCAACGAAAGGTGCCCCGATGGAAATGCTCGATACGGCCGACGACGTGCTTGCCGTCAGAATATCACACAGGATCGCAGGGACCGACCTCGACCGGATCATGGACCGGCTCGACGAGGCGATGGCGCGGCACGACAGGGTTCATGTCTTCGTCGAGACGCAGTCGATCGACGGGATCGAGCTTCAGGGCCTTGACGCCTATATCGCGCGCGATGCCGCTGTTCGGCAAGCTTGATCGCTTCGGCCGCGTGGCGGTGGTCGCCGACCAGGCGTGGATCCGCGCCGCGACGCGCATCGAAAGCGCGATGCTGCCTTTCATCAGCTACGAGGTTTTCGAGCCCGAAGACCGCGACAGGGCCTTTGCCTGGGTTACCGGAACGGACGGCTGAGAACGAGCAGGCCCGTCAGGCTTGCAGCCAGAGCGACAGACCCGCGGGCGGGTCGGCGGGCGGCGCATCCGCGACGTGCCGCACCGCGTCGGCGCGGGCGCGGTCGAGGATCGCGGCGGGGATGGTGGCGGGGTGGTAGATATGATCGGCCTCCCCCAGCAGGCGCGCGGCGCGCAGGGTGAGGTCGTCGGGGTCGGGACTGGTCAGGTCGATCGTTTCGAGGCGCGATGGTGCAATCGATGCTTCGCTCGCCAGCCAGCTATCGATCCGTCCCGCCGCGTCATTATCGAGCGGGTCGAGCGCGCCGCCGCTCGCCAGTGCGGCATCGATCGCACGGCGGCGGTCGGCGGCAGCAGGCCAGCGCTTTTTCATGGCATCGCGCGCGGTGTGGAGCGCCGAGGCGAGCACGCCGAGGCGCGGAGGAAGTAGTGCCTCGATCCGCTGGCGCACCGCCTTCGCGAGGCCGGCCGAGGCGCCGCCGGTGCCGATGGCAATCGTGACGGGCGACCGGTCGACGATTGCCGGGGTGGTGAAATCGCAGAGATCGGGGCGATCGACGACGTTGACGAGCAGGCCGCGCGCGCGGAGCGCGGCGGCTGCGGCGCGCGCTTCGACCTCATCGTCCAGCGCGACGAAGGCGATCGTCGCGCCGTCCTCCCACCCGGTCACGATCCGTCCGCCCGCGCGCTCGATCAGCCGCGCCTTGGCATCGGCAGCCTCCCCCTCCCCGACCAGCACGACCATGCGGCCGCGCAGGTTCAGGAAGATCGGAAGCTGTTCCATCGTCAGTCGATCCAGTCGGGCACGCGCTCGGCGGCCATGATCGTTCCCGCGGCGATGCGGTCGGCGACAACGGCATAACGGTCGCCGTCGACGAGCACCTCGGGAACGAGGCTGCGGCTGTTGTACGTCGACGCCATCGTCGCGCCATAAGCCCCCGCGCTGCAGAAGACCGCGAGGTCACCCGCCTCGACCTTGTCGATCAGCCGGTCGCGCGCAAAGGTGTCGCCGGTTTCGCAGACCGGCCCGACGATCGACGCGGTCATCGTCTCGCCCGACGGCTTTACCGCGACGAAATCGTGCCAGGCGTCATAGAGCGCGGGCCTGGCAAGGTCGTTCATCGCCGCATCGACGATCACGAAGGGGTGCGTTGCGCCGGGTTTCACCCACAATGTCTCGGTCAGCAAAACCCCCGAATTGCCTGCAATGACGCGGCCGGGCTCGAACATCAGCGTGACGTCCCAATCGCGCGTTACCCGCGCGACCATCGCGCCATAATCGGCGGGCGACGGCGGAATGATATTGTCGCCCGCCCGATATGGCACGCCAAGCCCGCCGCCGAGGTCGACATGGGTGATGCTGTGCCCCGCGGCGCGCAGGTCGGCGACGAGCTCGCCGACGCGCTTGAACGCCGCCTCGAACGGGGCGAGGCTGGTCAGCTGGCTGCCGATATGGACCGCGATGCCGCGCATGTTGAGCCCCGGCAGCGCCGACAGCCGGGCGAAGATTTCGGGCGCGACATCGATGCCGACGCCGAACTTGTTATCGGCCTTGCCGGTCGAGATTTTGGCATGCGTGCCCGCATCGACGTCGGGATTGACGCGCAGCACAGCGGGCGCGGTCATTTCCCTGGCGAGCGCGATCTCGGCGAGAGCGACACCCTCTGGCTCATGCTCGATATTGAACTGGCCGATGCCGCGGTCGAGACCCTGCGCCAGTTCGGCACGCGTCTTGCCCACGCCCGAGAAGACGATGTCCTCGGCCGCCATGCCCGCCGCCAGCGCGCGTTCGAGCTCGCCGCCCGACACGACGTCGGCGCCATAGCCCTGCCGCGCGAGGACGCGCAGCACGCCGAGGTTGGGGTTGCTCTTGATCGCAAAGGCGAGATGCTTCCTCGGAACGTCCTTGAGCCCGTCGCGAAACGCCTGCGCATGACGTTCGAGCGTCGCGCGCGAATAGACATAGACGGGGGTGCCGATTTCCTCGGCGATGCGCGGCAAGGGGACATCTTCGGCGTGCATCACGCCGTCACGAAGTTCAAAATGATTCATTGGTAAAAGTCCTGGAGCTCAGCCCGGAGGCGGCAGATCAAAATCGTCGGGTTCGCGTTGTTCGGACCGTTTGAGAAGTTCGTCGCTGCGCGCTGGCCGGGCCTGCGCGTCAGGCGTCGTAAGCTCCTCCGTCGTCGGGGCGCGGGTGGCGCCAACGGGAATCACCGGAGCAGGCTGGCCTGCCACGGGCTTCAGTTCTTCCTTGCTGCCGCACGCACCGAGCAGCGCGGTTGCAGCCATGCCAAAAATGACGAGGCGCGTGGTCGCCATCAGATCGTTCCTTCGAGCGCCGCGCGGGCCGCGGCGATTGCCTGCCTTACCCTTTCGGGCGCGGTGCCGCCATAGCTCAAGCGACTGGCGACCGATGCCTCGACGGTCAGCGCCGCGAGCACGTCGGGGGTGACCGCCGCGTGGATCGCGGCGGCGTCGCCCGCGGGCAGCGCCGACAGTTCGACGCCCAGTTCCTCGGCGCGCTTGACGCAGGCGCCGACGACATGATGCGCCTCGCGGAACGGCAGCCCCGCCTCGCGCACCAGCCAGTCGGCCAGATCGGTCGCGGTCGAATAACCCGACGCGGCGAGCGCGCGCATGCGGTCGGTGCGGAAGGTCAGCGTTTCGACCATGCCGGTCATCGCCGCGAGCGACAGCGCAAGCGCGTCAAAGGCGCCGAAGACGGTTTCCTTGTCGTCCTGCAAATCCTTCGAATAAGTGAGCGGCAAGCCCTTCACGATCACGGCGAGCCGCTGGAAGGCGCCGAGCAGCAGTCCCGCGCGGCCACGCACCAGTTCGGCGGCGTCGGGGTTACGCTTTTGCGGCATGATCGAGCTGCCGGTCGACCAGGCGTCGGGCAGGCTGATGAAGCCGAAGGGCTGGCTCGCCCAGATCACGATTTCTTCGGCGAGGCGTGACAGGTGGATCGCCGCGATCGAAGCCGAGGCGCAGAATTCGAGCGCGAAGTCGCGGTCGGAGACGGCGTCGATGCTGTTCGCCATCGGGCGGTCGAAGCCGAGTGCGGCGGCGGTCGCGTGGCGATCGACGGGGAAGCCGGTACCCGCGAGCGCCGCGGCGCCGAGCGGCGATTCGTTGAGACGGCGGCGCGCGTCGGCAAAGCGCGAGCGGTCGCGGCCGAACATCTCGACATAGGCGAGCAGATGATGGCCGAGCGTCACCGGCTGCGCGACCTGCAAATGCGTGAAGCCGGGCATGATGCTGCCCGCATGCTCGTCGGCGCGCGCGAGCAGCGCGGTCTGGATCGCCTTCAGCCCCGCATCGATACGCTCGCAGGCGGTGCGCACCCACAGGCGGAAATCGGTCGCGACCTGGTCGTTGCGCGAGCGCGCGGTGTGGAGCCGCCCGGCGGCCTCGCCGACCAGTTCCTTCAGCCGCGATTCGACCGTCATGTGGATATCTTCGAGCGCAAGGTCGACCGGCACACCGTTCGCGGCAAATTCGTCGACGATCTGGGCAAGCCCGCGGTCGATCACCACCGCGTCGTCGGCGCCGATGATCCCCGCCGCGCCGAGCATCGCGGCGTGCGCGCGGCTCGCCGCGATATCTTCTTCCCACAAGCGCTTGTCGACGGGGATCGAGGCGTTAATCTCTTGCATGATCGCCGCGGGTCCGCCACCGAAGCGGCCGCCCCACATGCTGTTGCTGTCCGGAGTATTAGCCATCCGCCGCGTCCCAAATCCGTCCCTTGCGATCCTCGCCGTGTTTCTGGCCGGATCAATCGCCGGCTGCGATAGGGAAAAGCAGCCGGACGGGCAAGCGGGGCAAGGCCAAGCAAATGTTTCGGCGGGCCAAGCGAAGGGGCTCGGGCAGTTCGAGCATATCGTCGATCGCAGTCACAAGGGCGAGGCGGTACCCACTGTGACCTTTCGCGGGCCCGACGACGCCGCGGTGACGCTGGCGGGGTTCGGCGGGCGTCCGCTGCTCGTCAACCTCTGGGCGACATGGTGCGCGCCGTGCGTCGCCGAAATGCCGACGCTCGACGCGCTCGCGGCGAAAAGCGGTGAACGGATGACGGTGATCGCGGTTGCGCAGGATCTGCAGGGCGCGGCGATCGTCGATCCGTGGTTCCAGAAGGCGGGGTTGAAGGCGCTGCAACCCTATATCGACCCCGAAAACGGCCTGCTAGACGCCGCGAACAGCGCGTTGCCGACGAGCATCTATTATGGCGCCGACGGCCGCGAAATCTGGCGCGTCGTCGGGGCGATCGACTGGCAGGGCAAGGAAGCGCAGGCACTACTGGCTGAAGCTGGCGCCTAAACCGATATTGACGGTCAATATTGCCGACAAATGGAAAAGGGCGGACGCCCCATGACGTCCGCCCTTCCCTGCGACCCGAGCGAGGCCCGGGGAACTTTTCGGCTTATCCGCCGACCGTCACGCGGCCGCTGCGATAGCCCTTCTTGCGCATTTCCTTCACATAATCCTTGTCGGCATCGACCACCTCGGTCTCCCATTCATCCCACGCGTCCCAGCGGTCTTCGCGGTCGGTCGCGTGGCGAAGGTCGCTGGTCAGCTCCTTCTCCGCCTCGAGAATGTCGGCCTTGTAATTATACCACTGCTGGTTGACGACGCCCGCGATCGGCGACGTGCGGATGGGGGGCGCCTCGAATCCCGGCGGCATCGCACCATAGGGAACGGCAGCGACGGCGGTCGTGGCGGGGAGCGCCATTATTGCGGCTAGGGTGGTCCATTTTTTCATCGTCCATCTCCTGATTGCCCGCCCGCTCGGGGCGGTCAGGGGAGTCAACGAAGCAGATCGTGCTTTTATTCCCGGCTGAACGTCGAAATTGCACGGGTCGCGGCGGAAACGCTCATCCGGGATGCGCTTCGTCGCCGACGGCAGAGCGAAGCAGGCCGCGAAACACGTCCTGTGCGCTGCGTTTTCCCTGCGTCACATCATACACATCGCGCGCGATTGGCATGTCGAGGCCATGTTTTTCGGCGAGCGCGATGACGGTCGGCGCGCTCTTCACCCCCTCGGCGACCATGTTCATGCCCGCGATGATCTCGTCGATCGGGCGCCCTTTGCCGAGTTCGACCCCGACATGGCGGTTGCGCGACAGCGGGCTGGTGCAGGTCGCGATCAAATCGCCCATGCCGGTCAGGCCCGCAAAGGTCTCGGCCCGCCCGCCCATCGCGACGCCGAGCCGGGTGATTTCCGAAAGCCCGCGCGTCATCAGCGCCGAACGGGTGTTGTCCCCCGCGCCGAGCCCGTCGCCCATCCCGACCGCGATCGCGATGATATTCTTGAGCACCCCGCCGAGCTCGCAGCCGAGCAGATCGGTGTTGGTGTAGACGCGGAACAGCCCCGAATGGAACACCGGCTGCAGCGCGCGCACGACGATCTCGTCCTCCATCGACAGGACACTCGCCGCCGCCTGCCCCGTCATGATCTCGCGCGCGAGGTTGGGGCCGGTGAGCACGCCGACGGGGTGACCCGGAAGCACCTCCTCGATCAATTCGGTCATGCGCTTGCCCGAGGACAGTTCGAGCCCCTTGGTCAGGCTGATCACCGGCACCCACGGGCGAAGATGATTGCGCGCCTCTTCGAGCACCGCGCGGAAGCTGTGCGAAGGGACGCCCATGACGAGCACGTCGGTGCCCGCGACGACATCGGCCATGTCGTTCGTGGCGCGGAGGACCGGCGGCAGCGCAATACCGGGCAGATATTTGCGATTCTCGTGATGCGTGTTGATATCGTCCACGGTTTCCGCGTCGCGCGCCCACAGCGTGATCGGCGCATTGCGCGACACCACCGCCGCGACCGTCGTGCCCCAGCTGCCCCCACCGAGCAGGCCGACCTTCAACCGCATGCATCTCTCCCTGTTTTCAGGTGAGACTGGCGATCATTTCAATGCTTGGCAAGGAAGCCCTTCATCACCGTGGCGGTCGCCTTCGGATCCTCGATCATCGGAACATGGCCGACATGCTCGAAGATATGCGAAACGCTGCCGGCGATGCCCGCTTCGAGCACCGGAACGCAGCTGACGTCGAGCAGCTGGTCGTGGCGCCCCCAGATGATCAGCGTCGGCACCTTCACCTCGCCGAGCCGGTCGTTGAGCGGGTGGTCGCGGCCCTCGGTCGCGATCACCCAGAAAACCGTGTCGAGCTGGTCGCGGTATCTGAGCGCGTCGGCATACAGGACCGGCTTCAATCGCGAGGGAATATAGGGCGGCTTGTGGACGACCATCGCCACCAGCCGGTCGGCATCCTCGAGGCTCGCGAGGACGAGCGGGTTGTAATCCTCGTTCGCCGCCTGTTGCTGAAGCGGGCTCTCGTTCGCGCCGTTGACCCCGGCATTGTCGAGCAGCGTCAGGCTGGCGAGCGCCCCCGGATAGTCGATCGCGTAGCGCAGCGCGATCCAGCCGCCCATGCTGTTGCCGGCGACGTGCGGGCGCTCGAGCCCGAGCATGTCGGCGAACGCCTTGAGCCGCGCGGTTTGCGCCTGAAGGTCATAGGCGAGATCGGGATTGCGCTCATTCTCGCCGAAGCCCGGCAGGTCGGGGGCGATGACATGGTAATCGCGCGTCAGGTACGGCGCGATCATCGACCAGTTATCCTTGTCGCCGGCAAAGCCGTGGACGAGGAGAAGGAGCGGCTTCGACGGATCGCCGCCCTCGAGATAAGGCCAGCTGCGGCCGTCGACGGGGACGCTTTTCTGCACCATCCCGCCGCGGCGGCGGAGCAAGGCGCGCCCGAGCGCGACGAGGCGGCCGGGGAAGATGAAATACATCAGCGCGAGCGCGATCATCGGCGCGAAAAGGAGGACGAGAAGGATTCTCATGCCGCGGCGCCGCCCTTCACATGCGCGTCGAACCAGCCGACGAGGTCATCGAGCACCGCATCGCGCTCGGGCTCGTTGTAGATTTCGTGGAACAGGCCGGGATAGATTTCGAGGCGCTTGTCGGTCGACGCGACATTGTCGAAGAGATAACGCGAGCCCGCGGGGGCGGTGAGCCGGTCGGCTTCGCCATGCTGGATGAGGATCGGCAGGCGGATCTTCGGCGCGTCGGCCTGCGCGACCGCCATCGCGTCCATGAATTCCTTGCCGAGCCGGGCGCCGATCTTGCCTTCATAGACGAGCGGGTCGGCCCGATAGGCGGCAACCACGTGCGGATCGCGGCTCACCCCGCTCGCATCGAGCGACAGCACGCCGAGGCGCGGGAAGAAGCGCGAGAGGAAACGGCTGATCCAGACGGTGAAACGCGACGGCGGTTCGGCGGGCAGGATCGCAGGGCCGGAAACCGCGGCCGCGACGAAGGCCTGCTGGCGCTCGACAAGGAACAGCGTTGCGATCAGCCCGCCCATGCTGTGGCCGAGGAGCAGGCGCGGCGTGTCGCCATGGTTGATCTCGACGAGCGTCAGCAACTCGGCCATGCCGTCGAGGAAAGCCGAAAAACGCGGCACATAGCCACCCTCGCCGTCCGAAGCGCCATGGCCCCAATGATCGACCGCATAGATGGCGTAACCCGCGTCGGTCAGCCGCTTCGCGACATGGGCATACCGCCCGGCATGTTCGGCATAGCCGTGGGCGAGCAGCACCACCGCGCGCGGGCGACCTTCGGGCAGCCAGTGGGTGACGTGGAGCCGCGCGCCGCCGCCGGCAGATTCGGCGGGCAGGATCACCGCGCCGATCGCGCCCGCGGCCATGCTCAGCGAACCGCTTTCTGCAGCGCGCCGCTGCGATGGCCGGGGCCGTCGTCGCCCGCCTTGTCGATCTTTGCGAGGATGATCTCGATTGCGCGGCTGATTGCGGTCTGGGTGCGGACCATCTCGACCTTGGGCCATGCGGTGCGTTCGCCGGTATCGATCAGTTCGTCGATGTCCTCCTGCGCCAGATCGGACAGGATCTTCGCCGGCGACCAGAATTTGGGCGGGCGGATGATGTTGATGTCGCCGGTATATTCCTGATTGATCACCGAGCGCGCCATATTGGCGAGGCTGTTGAGCGGCGGGATCAGCTCGAGCGGTTTCTGGAAGATCACCATGTTCGCGTTGAGCCATGCCTTGAAGGTCGTCATCGACGCGTGTTGAATGGCCTCGATCGGCGCCATCTGCTTGCGCGTGTCGGTCGCGAAGGGCAGCGCGATCGGGTTCGCCTGGCTGACGATATGGTGGTTGACGCCGTAAAGCCGTTCGAGCCGCTTGGTCGGGATGTCGTGCGTCACCGACCCGTCGACCCAGCGCCGGTCGGGCTGGTAGGCAATGCGCTCGCCCCTGTCGTCGCGCGCCATCAGCATCACCGGCGGGAACACCCCCGGCACTGCGCACGACGCGAGCACCGCCTCGCGGATCAGCACATTCGGCGCGGTAATCGCGTTGAGCAGGCGCCCGTTCTGGTGCTTTTCGGCGGGCGCGACCGAGACGTTGAGGTGGCGGCCGCTGACCTCATAGGCTTCCTGAAAGGTCAGGTCGGGGATCAGGTCGGCAAGGCGTTCGCGCACCTCGTCGGGCGCAAGGCGCCTCTGTTCGGGATCGCGGTCGGGGTTGGCGAGGCGGTTGCTCGCGAGGAAAGCCCCGATGTCGGTGTTCTTGCGCGTGCAGACGATGGCGGCGACGATCGACCCGCCGCTCGCGCCCGACATGATCGCGGGCAGCACGCCCTCTTCCCAGAGCGCCTTCACCACGCCGATGTGGAAGAACAGGAAGCTGCCCGATCCCGAGAGCAGCAGCGCCGAGCGGCCGTAGCAATGCTGGGCGCGGCGGAAGAAGTCGCGCTTTTCCTCGCGCGTGATGCTGCGCGCCGCCGCAATCTTGTCGAGCGACGCGACGACCTCGGCGACATAATCCTCGATCAGCCTCTTCGTGCCGAAGCGTGCCTTTTGATAGAGGCGCTCGTGCCCCATGCCGTCGATATTGCCGTGGATGCCCTCGTTCAAAACGAAGAGCAGCCCCTTGACGTCGCCCGTCGCCGACAGCTTGCGCAGTTTTTCGAGCCGCGCGCGGATCGCCCTGTAATCGAAATGCTTGCTTTCGTCGGCATCGCGCCACGCCTGCAGCCCCGATTTCCTGTCATGCTCCCGCGCCGCCTTGCCCCATGCGGCATAATCGGGCGCGATTACCAGATCGCGGTCGGCGCTGAGCGTCGGGGTGAAAAGCATTCGGTAATCCTGCGAGAGCATGGTCTATTTTTTCCGAGTCTTGCCGGTTGCGTTCGCTTTAGCAACCGGTTTCACCCTGTCCTTCGCAGCAGGTTTTGGGACAGCTTTCGGTTTCGGCCTGGACTTGGACGCGGGTTTCGGCGTTGCCGTAGCGGCTTTGGGCTTTTCGACCTTCGGCACCGCGGCCATCAGATCGGCGAAACTTTCGTCGATGCATTCGCGGAAAAAGGCGATGTCGGGCATGATCGACCGCTCGCCGACGATCGAAAAGGCGATCCGGCCATTGTAGCTGGGGGTCGCGACGAACAGCCCCATATTGTTCGCGAGCGGCGCCATGCCGTGCTGCATCACCAGTTGCGCGCCCGCGAGATAGAGCGGCACCTGCGCGCCCGGCACGTTCGAGATGAAGAGATTGGTGCCGCGCACCGCGAAACGCTCGCTGGTGACGAGCCGCGCGACCGCCGCCATCGTCGCGCCGGGAATATGCTGCGACAGGTCGGTCATGATCCGCGCGCTGACCCCGGCCTTCGCCTCCTTTGCCTCGACCGTATAGTCGCGGACCGCGGCGAGGCGGTCGAGCGGACCCGCTATGTCGGTGCGGATCGGCACGCTCATCGCCGAAACCTGATTGCCGGGGGTCGACGCCTTGCCCCCCTTTCCCCGCAGATTGATCGGCGCAACCGCAACGAGGCTCTCTTTCGGCAGCTCCTTGTGCTTGGCGAGATATTTGCGCAGCGCGCCGCCCACGGTGGTGAGCACGACGTCGTTGACCGTGGCACCCGGCACCTTCTTGCGCACCTCCGCGACGTCGGCGAGCGCGACCGAGGTGCCGTCGAACATCTTGTGCGGGCCGACCGCGACGTTGAAGCGCGTTTCGGGGACGCCGGCGGTCATGCCGCCCTCGGTAATCGCCCTGCGCGCCGAGGAGATGATCGCCGGCGACATCTTCATCAGCGCGTTCATGAACTTGACCGGCGACTGCATCGACGCCGACCAGGCGCGCGAAAGCGTTTCGGTGCTCGACGGTGCCGTCCCGAGCTCCTCGACCGGCGGCGGTTCGGCAATCGCGGGCGTGCCCTTCGCGTCGATATCGCTCATCGCGATGAAGGCGTGTGCGCCCGACGCGCCATCGACCGCGGCATGGTGGACGCGGTGGAGCATCGCGAAGCTGCCCTTCGGAATGCCCGGGATGCGGTCGAGCCCCTCGATGACGTAAATGTCCCAGAGCGGCCGGTTCATGTCCATCGGCTTCGAAAAATGGCGCGCGACCGCGATGCAGAACTGCCGCCAGTCGCCGGGCTCGGGCAGCCGCGCGTGGCTCATATGCGCCTCGATATCGAAATGCTCGTCCTCGACCCAATAGGGATGGTCCATGTCGAACGGCAGCCGGTGGAGGCGGCGCCTGAACAAGGGCGAGCTGTCGACGCGGCTTTCGACGTGGCGAATGATGTCCTTGAAGCGCACGAAGCCGCCGGGGGCGGTTGCGGGGTCGTAGATATAGACCCCCATGATGTGCGTCAGATTGTTCGCCGTCTGCGTGTAGAGGAACTGGGCGTCCTGCGCGCTGAGCTGTTTGAGCATTTATCCTCCTGAACCCGGCAGCCGATCCGCCAGCGCGACGGTCGACAGCCGCATCGTTTCCATGACATTGGCAAGCCCGCGCAGTTCCATCAGCAGCGCGCGGCGCGCGGCGAGGCTCGGCGGCGTCGCCTCATCGGCGAGCCCCATATGGCGCATCAGCGAGAGGCCGTTGGCAAAGAGCAATTTGCCGATCGCCGCCTCGCTGCTGATCCGGCGGAGCAGATACGCCTGCCTGCCCTCGGTCAGTGCGGCGTCGAGTAACGCCTGTTCGTCGACGACATCGCCCGGCTTCGCGCGCGCGAGCAGTTCGGCGACCACCGAATAGGCCTCCGCGAACGGCAGCAATATCGCATGGCCGACGACCGGCTGGCAGCGGCGGAGGAGCTGCGCGATGCCGCGGTCGCCGCCGGCGAGCCTGCGGTCCCAGACGGGATCGATGCGTTCGAGCTCGGCTTCGATCGCCGCAAGATGCTCGCCCCGCGGCGGATAGAAGAATTCGAATTTGAACAGGTCGCGGAGCCGGTCGATCTTCGCCCAGAAGGCCGCGGTCGCGTCGCCGCTGTCGGCGTCGCGCAGCTCGAACAGCGCAAGCTCGATCATCGCGCGGTCGAGGAAGTGATGCGCGATGATGTTACGATAATAGCTTGCCATCGGATGCTTGGCGGGGTCGATCGAATAGACATTCTCGCTGCCCGCCTCGTAGCGTGTCAGCAGGCCGCTCTCGACCAGCGTATCGACGGTGGTGGAGAGCGCAGTATCGTCACCGCTTTCGAGTTCGCTGCTGAGACGGATATCGCGCACCCGCGCCCAGTCGGTCACCGCGCCGATCGCGCCGAGCAGTTCGGCCGCGGTCGCGCCGCGCGGCGCCATGCCGAGCAGGATCAGGCACATCACCGAGGTGACGGTCAGCGGTGTGACCCGGTTCGCCTCCACCGCGATGGCAAAGGCGATTGTTTCGAGCGCGCGCTTGTCGTCGGGGGCCGGCGCCGCGTCGATCACCACGGGGTTGCCGATGTCGAGCCGGATGCGCCCAGAGGGCGCCTTCAGGCTCTTCATATAGCCGAGGAACCAAGAAAGACTTTCGGGCTTCTTGTTTCGGCCCGTCTGTTCGGCGGCATATTCCTCGACATCGCGGATCAGGTCGAAGCTGGTGACGAAGGGGACGAAATGAACATCCTTCGTCCCCGTCGCGTGGGCGGCATCGAGGACATATTTCATCAGGCCATATTTGGGCGGCATCAGCTTGCCGAGCCGCGAACGCGTCCCCTCGAACGCCCAGCTCAGCGGGAAGCGCTTGGCGAGCAGCCAGGCGATATAGTGGCGCAGCACGAGCTTGTAGACCGGCTGATCCTGAAAGCTGCGCCGGATGAAGATCATTCCCGAGCGGCGGAAGAATTCGCCCATCACGGCGAAATCAAGGTTCGCCCCGCCAAAGCTGTGCAGCATCGGCAGGTCGTTCTCATAGGCAAGCCGGCTGGGTGTCGCGCCGTCGATATAGGTCTTGTGCGTGAAGAGGATCGCGGTCGGATGCTCGCGCAGGATCGACCGCAGCTTCGCGAGCTCGGCAGCGTCGATTTCCATTCCGGGCGCGTACCCGCCGAACATCATGCGATCGAGCCGCGCGCGCAGGTCGAGGAAGAGCGCCGACGGCCGCGCGATCACTTCCTTCATCAGCGGCCGCGCCTCGCGATAGAGATCGCCAACCGGGCGCCCCGTCTTCTCCGAAAGCTCGGCGAGCGCGGCGCGGAATTTCGGGCTGGTGCGCAGGCCATCGGCGACGAAGCGCGGCACCTTGTAGCGTGTGCCGCGGATGCCGCGTTCGGCGACGTCGAGCGCCAGCGCTGCCTGCCGCGCGACGAAGCCCGCGAATTCGGGACTGTCGGCGCCCTCGCCATCGCCGCCGCCGGTCTGCGCGCAGAACCGGTCACGGAGCGTGTCGAGCGTCGCCGCCTCGCCGACCAATATTTGCGCGCGGCGGCGGTCGCGAAGCAGGATCAGGCGCGCACGCAGCGGCCCCGGATGTCGCGGGTCGCCGAAGACCAGGTGGCGGAACTTGAGCGCGCGGTCCTTGTCGAAACTTGGGATGCGCCACGCGACGCGCAGGGGCACGATCTGCCGCGACGGCGCGCCGCCGAGCCGCGCCCGCAGCACGTCGACGGGCAGCGCATGATCGCCGTCCTCGATATCGAGGCTCGCCCAAGCCGGTTCGTCATCGCCGCCAACATCGTTGGACGTCGCATGAATCCAGTCGAGCAACAGGCGCCGCTCGATCCCGTTGCGCGCGTCGATGATATAGAGCCGGTCGGCCGCCTCCTCCGCCACGATCGGGGTGCGGGGCGTGCCGTCGGCCACCGCTTAGCCGGTCTTTCCCTTGCGGGCAGCCGGCTTTTTGGCCGGCGCCTTTTTCTTTGCAGCCGGCTTTTTGGGCTCCGTCTTTTTCGGCTTCGCCTTCGCAACCTTCAACTCGGATGACACGACCTCGGCCGCGACCGACTCGGCCACGCTCTCCTCGGCCTGTCCCAGCGTGCGCAGGAACATGTTCCGCACGTCGCGGACATGCGTATTGATCGTCCGCGGCGTCCACTTCGACGTGTCGACGGGTGGCAGCACGGTGACGCGCACCGTCGCGGGGCGCATGACGAATTCATTCTTCGGCGCGACGTCGGTCGCGTTGTGAATCACGATCGGGACGATCGGCACCCCGGCCTGCATCGCCAGATGGAAGGCGCCCTTCTTGAACGGTTCGAGCTTGGGCGTCAGGCTGCGCGTGCCCTCGGGCGAGATGCAGATCGATTTGCCCTCTTGTCTGATCGCATCGACGAGCGGTTCCATCGCCTTGATCGCGCTCTTGCCGTCGGCGCGGTCGACGAAGACGGTGCCGCCCCATTCCATCAGCTTGCCGAGGATGGGGATGTCCTTGATCTCTTTCTTGCCCACCCCGCCCATGTCGCGGCGGATGAGCTTGGCAAGGATCATCACGTCCGCCTTGCTCTGGTGGTTGAAGATGAAGACGCACGGGCGCGACGACCAGAGATGCTTCTCGTCCTCGACCTCCAGCTCGACCCCGGTGATCGCGGTCGCGAAATCGCCGAACAGTCCGATCGAGAAATTGACCGCCTCGCGCTGCGAACGCGTCAGCGCCCAGATCGGCAGGCCCGCGGCAAAGGCGCCGACGAGCGAGCCGGTGGCGTAGATGGTGCGCGTGTAATCGACCCAGCTCGGCGTGCCGCGGCTGCCGAAACGCTGCACCGGCCAGCCATGTTCTTCGGCGATCGCCTTGAGTTTCAGGTTCGGGTTGAGCGGGCGCGGTTTGCCGACGCGTTCGAGCAGTTCGATATCGTCGTCGCTGTCCGAGTAGAAAAAGCTCTGGTCGAGATCGAGGCCATATTCGGCGGCGAGTTCCTCGGCCGCGAGCACCTTGCCCTCGCCGAAGCACAGCGGCCGGATGATCTCGCCGGTAAACACCCCGTCCTCGATCTCATACGCCGAGCATTTGATGTCGGTGATGCCAAGGTCGCGCGCGGTCGGTTCGATCTGGTAGATCGTCGCCGACGAGATGATCGCGACGCGGTGCCCCTTCGCCTGATGCGCCTCGATGATCGCGCGCGTCTCGGGATAGATTTTGCGCGCGATATGCTTCTTGTAGAGTTCCTCGCCGAATTCGATGAAGCTCTCTTCCTCGACGCCGCGCATGAATTTCGCGGCGCCCGACATAAGCCCCGAAAAGCCGATGGTGCCGAGGCTATGCTGCGCGACGACCTGCGCGGTTTCGGCTATCTCCTCGACCGACATTTCGCGGCGCTGGAATTTCTCGCGCAGCATCGCGGTCGCCGAGTAGCCCGAGATGATCGTGCCGTCGAAATCGAACAGCGCGGCGATATGCGGTCCGGGTTCGGACGCCAGAACTTCTTCCAAATGCGGCTGCGGCCTCGGCACGCGCATCTCCCCACCAAGCGGCTATATTGCCGCCTTTCCCTGCACGATGGCAGTAAAGATGGCGTTTATCAATGGCGCGAAAGTGCAGCCGCCTCGCGCGCAAGTGCTTCGATTCCGGACGGATCGAGCGGGCCCGACGGGACGACCCAGCTACCCCCGACGCAGAGCACCGGATCCAGCGCGAGCCACTCGGGCGCGGTGGCTGCGCTGATCCCGCCGGTGGGACAGAAATTGATCCCGCCGAACGGACCCGCGAGCGCCTTCAGCGCCGGGATGCCGCCGCTCGTCGCCGCCGGAAAGAATTTGAAGCTGTCGAGCCCGAGGTCGAGCCCCGCCATGATGTTCGACGCATTGGCGACGCCGGGCAGGAAGGGAATGCCGCTCGCCACCGCCGCTTCGCCGAGGCTGTCGGTGAGGCCCGGCGAGACGATGAATTCGGAGCCCGCGTCGATCGCATCCTTGAGCATCCGGGGGTTGAGCACCGTCCCCGCGCCGACGACCGCGCCCGGCACCTTTTTCATCGCCGCGATCGCGTCGAGCGCGGCGGGGGTGCGCATCGTCACTTCGAGCACCTTGAGCCCGCCCGCGACGAGCGCCTCGGCCATCGGCACCGCATCCTCGACGCGGTCGATGACGATCACCGGGATGACCGGCGCCAAACGCATGATCTGCTCGATACCGCTGTCGGACATATTCACTCCAATTTCATTGGTCGCCCCGCGAAGGCGGGGGCCGTTGGCAAGGTGGCGCAAGGCCGGTAGCGGCCCCCGCCTTCGCGGGGGCGACGGATTAAGTCACAGTTTCCATCGCCGCGAGCACCGCCGATCCGCCCTTTTCGGCCTCGTCGGCATGGTGGCGGAACAGCGCGAACAGTTCGCGGCCGACGCCGACGGCGGGCGGCGGCGGGACGGCGGGGCTGCGCGCGGCCCAGACATCGGGGTCGACGAGCGCGAGCACTTCGCCCTTGCGGGCACAGACGCGGACGATGTCACCATCGACGAGGAAGGCGAGCGGGCCGCTGACGCCGTCAATGCCGGGCAAGGCTTCGGGCGAGAGATGGATCACCGCGGGCACCTTGCCGCTCGCGCCCGACATGCGGCCGTCGGTGAGCAGGGCGACGCGGAAACCGCGGTCCTGCAAAACGCCGAGCGCGGGGGTGAGCTTGTGCAGTTCGGGCATGCCGTTGGCACGCGGCCCCTGGAAGCGCACGACGACGATGACGTCGCGTTCGAGCTCGCCCGCCTTGAACGCGGTCAGCACCGCGTCCTGCGTGTCGAAGATCCGGCACGGCGCCTCGATCGTCCAGCGATCCTCGGCGACCGCGCTGGTCTTGATGATCGCGCGGCCGAGATTGCCCGCGAGCAGACGCATCCCGCCATCGGGCGAGAAAGGCGCCGCAGCGGGGCGGAGCATGGTGTCGTCGCGGCTCTCGGCGGGCGCGGCCTGCCAGTGGAGTTCGTCGTCTACCAGCACCGGCTCCGACGCATAATCGGCCATCGTTCCGCCGACGGTGAGCAGGTCACCATGCAGCAATCCCGCGCCGAGCAATTCGCGCACGACATAGCCGATGCCGCCCGCGGCGTGGAAATTGTTCACATCGCCCGCGCCGTTCGGATAGACGCGCGCCAGCAGCGGCACCGCGTGGCTGAGTTCGTCGAAATCCTGCCAGTCGATGATGATCCCTGCCGCACGCGCGATCGCGGGCAGGTGGATCGCGTGATTGGTCGAGCCGCCGGTCGCGAGCAGGCCGATCGCGGCGTTGACGATCGCTTTTTCATCGACGCAGCGCGCGAGCGGGCGATAATCGTCGCCGTCCCAGCCGATCTGCGCAATGCGGTGCGTCGCGGCGCGCGTCAGTTCCTGACGCAGCCTGGTGCCGGGGTTGGTGAAAGCGCTGCCGGGGACGTGGAGTCCCATCAGCTCCATCATCATCTGGTTCGAGTTCGCGGTGCCATAGAAGGTGCAGGTGCCCGCGCCATGATAGCTCGCCGCCTCGGCCTCGAGCAGTTCGTCGCGGGTTGCCTTGCCCTCGGCATAGAGCTGGCGGACGCGCTGCTTTTCCTTGTTCGCGAGCCCCGAGGGCATCGGCCCGGCGGGGATCAGAATCTGCGGCAGATGGCCGAAGCGCAGCGCGCCGATCAACAAGCCGGGGACGATCTTGTCGCAGATGCCGAGCAGCAGCGCGCCCTCGAACATCGCATGGCTCAGCGCGATCACCGTGCCCTGTGCGATATTGTCGCGGCTGAACAGCGACAGGTCCATGCCCGCCTGCCCCTGCGTCACCCCGTCGCACATCGCGGGGACGCCGCCCGCGACCTGTGCGGTCGCACCGGCTTCGCGCGCGAAGAGTTTGATCTGCTCGGGGTAGCGGCCGTACGGCTGATGCGCCGACAGCATGTCGTTGTAGCTGGTGACGATGCCGATGTTCATCGCCGCGCCGGTGCGGATCACCGCCTTGTCGTCACCCGCCGCCGCAAAGCCGTGCGCGAGATTGCCGCATGACAGGTTGCCGCGGTTGGTGCCCGCCTCGCGCTGGCGCTCCATCAGGTCGAGATAGGCGGCGCGGCGTGGCGCGCTGCGCGCGATGATGCGGTCGGTGACGGCGGCGATGGTGGGGTGGAGATCAGTCATGGTGCAAACCTGCTTCCTTCTTCCCTTGCGGGACAAGGATAGGGAGCCTTGTCGCGAAGCGGCCAGGCGGACTTGGAAGAGGGGTATGCGAGCTTCTGGCTCGCGCGGTCGCGAAGCGACCGCCCACCCTCTCCCAGCTTCGACCAGGCAGCAAGCTGCCAAGTCTCTGCATCCCTCCCCCGTCAAGGGGGAGGGTATGGGGTTCCTCAGTCATGCCAGCTCGCTCCGTCGCGCTCGATCAGCGCGATGGCGCTCGACGGTCCCCAGCTTCCGGCGGTGTAATTCTGCGGCACCATATCGACTTCGGTCCAGGCATCGCGGATCGAATCGATCCATTGCCACTGCGCCTCGACCTCGTCGCGGCGGACGAACAGCGTCTGGTCGCCCTCGATGAAGTCGAGCAGCAGGCGCTCGTAGGCGATCCGCCGCCGCTCGCCAGCAAAGCTGTGCGAGAGCGAGACGTCCATCGTCACCTCTTTCAGCTTCACGCCGTCACGGTCGAGCCCCGGCTGTTTCGCCATCACCTTGACCCGGATATTCTCCTCGGGCTGCAAGTTGATGATCATGCTGTTCGCATCGAGCTTGCCCGCGCCGACGCGCGCGAAGATGTTGTGCGGCACCGGCTTGAACTGGATCAGCACCTCCGACTTGCGCTGCGGCATGCGTTTGCCGGTGCGCAGGTAAAAGGGCACGCCCTTCCAGCGCCAATTGTCGATATAGGCCTTGAGCGCCACGAATGTTTCGGTGTTCGACGGGTTGCCGAGTTCGTCGGCATAGCCCGCGACCGCGCCGCCATTGACCGCACCGCTGCTATACTGGCCCTTGACGCTGTGCGCCTTGACGTCGGCGGCGGTCATCTTGCGCAGCGAGCGCAGCAGCTTGACCTTTTCGTCGCGCACCGCGGTCGACGACACGCTCGACGGCGGCTCCATCGCGATGATCGCGAGCAGTTGGAGCATATGGTTCTGCACCATGTCCTTCAGCGCGCCGACGCCGTCATAATAGGAAACGCGGCCCTCGAGCCCGACAGTCTCGGCGACGGTGATCTGGACATGGTCGATCGCCTGCGCGTTCCACAGCGGTTCGAAGAGCATGTTGGCAAAGCGCAGCGCCAGCAGGTTCTGCACCGTTTCCTTGCCGAGATAATGGTCGATGCGGAACACGCGGTCCTCGGCAAAGGCATCGCCGACCTGCGCGTTGACGTCGCGCGACGAAGCGAGATCGTGCCCGATCGGTTTTTCCATTGCGATGCGACACTCGGCGCACGCAATCCCGGCGGCTTTCAGCCCTTGCGCGATCGGGCCGAACATCGACGGCGGCGTCGAGAGATAGACGCCGATCGGGCGGGCCATGCGGTCGCCAAGTAGCGCCGCAAGTTCGTCATAGCCCGTGCCCGCGCCGGCATCGATGGCGCAATAATCGATGCGATTGAGGAACGCCGCAACGCCCGCTTCCTCGATACGGTCGGCAGGCAGATGCTCGACCAGCGCGTCGCGGACCTGCTGCTGAAACGCCGCACGATCCATCTTCGAACGCCCCGATCCGATGATCGTCAGCGCATCGGCAAGCAGCCCGTCGAGGTGGAGATTGTAGAGCGACGGAAAGAGCATGCGCTGCGCAAGGTCGCCCGTTGCGCCGAACAGCACCAGTGTTTCGACTTTCACGCTCACATTGGTCCCCTTGGATAACACAGCAGAATTGGAGGATGCGTCCCGCGAATGCAACGCGCATACGTAAGCCGCATACGATGTCTGCGCTTGGCAAGTCCGCCAGCGCTGCCCTAGGGATGGCCATGCCCGACAGCGCGCTACCCTATGATGTCATCGTCGTCGGCGGCGGCGTCAATGGTGCGGGTGTCGCGCGCGATGCTGCGGGACGCGGCGCACGGGTGCTGTTGCTCGAGGCGGGCGATCTTGCACAAGGCACCTCGTCGAAGTCGACCAAGCTGATCCACGGCGGGCTGCGCTATCTCGAACATTACGAGTTCGCCCTCGTGCGCGAGGCGTTGAAGGAACGCGAGGTGCTGTGGGGCATCGCGCCGCACATCATCCGTCCCCTGCGCTTCATCTTGCCCTATCGCGACGGGCTGCGTCCGCGCTGGCTGCTCCGGCTCGGGCTCTTTCTTTACGACCATATCGGCGGCCGCAAAAAACTGCCTGCGACGCGCTCGATCGACCTCGCCCGCCACGCCGCGGGCGCGCCGCTCCAGCCGCAATATATCCGCGGCTTCGAATATTCGGACGGCTGGGTCGACGACGCGCGGCTCGTGGCGCTCAACGCGCGCGACGCTGCGACACGCGGCGCGAGGATTCGCACGCGCACGCGCGCCGAAATGCTGCGCTGCGAGGACGGGCTGTGGATCGTCGATGCCGGCGACGATCAGGGCCATCAATATCGCTTCACCGGGCGGAGCGTCGTCAACGCTGCGGGGCCGGCGGTGCTCGACCTGCTACGGCGCGCCGATGCCGAACCCGACTACGCTATGCGCCTGGTGCGCGGGTCGCATATCGTCGTGCGCAAATTGTTCGAGCATGATTATGCCTATTTTTTCCAGCTCCCCGACGGGCGTATCTTCTTTGCCATCCCCTATGAGCACGACTTCACGCTGATCGGGACGACCGACGAGGATCATGACGGGCCGCCCGGCGATGCACGGGCCAGCGACGCGGAAATCGCCTATCTGTGCGAAGGCGCGAGCCTCTATTTCCGCACGCCCGTCACCCCCGCCGACGTCGTGTGGACCTATTCGGGCGTCCGGCCGCTGATCGAGGACGGATCGGGCCGCCCCGAGGCGGCGACGCGCGGATACCGCATCGATCTCGACCTGGCGGAAGGCGCCCCGCTTCTGACCATCTATGGCGGCAAGATCACCAGCTATCGCCATGTGGCGGAGGCGGCGGTCGACGAGCTTGTCGATCATGTTCCGGCGCTGTCGGCCAAGCATTGGACCGCAAAGGCGTCGCTTCCCGGCGGCGATTTCGCGACCGACGGCGCCGCGGCGCTGCGGGCCGAATACAAGCTCGCCCACCCCTTCCTGACCGCCGCGACGGTCGACCGTATCGTCAAGGCCTATGGCACCGATGCGCGCCGGTGGCTTGCGGGCGCGGACGACTGGGACGCGCTGGACGGCGAAATCGCGCATGGCCTCAGCCTCGCCGAAGTGCGCTGGATGGTGGCGCACGAATGGGCGCGCACGACCGACGACATATTGTGGCGGCGCAGCAAACTCGGGCTGCATTTCACGCCCGCGGAGGTCGCGCGTCTTGCCGAACACGCCGGGCGCCTCGTTGCCGAGGCGCGGCTGGCCGATCCCGGATTTTTCGACGGCCGTATAAATAACTGACAAAGATTGTCAGGTAGCCCCGGTTAGTCCGGTCTCCCACGCAAAGGGAGAGCATCGATGATCGACATGGATATGACGCGCCGCGGCGCACTCGAAATCGTCCTCGCCGGCGGCGTCGCCGCGATGGCGGGATCGGCGGCGAACGCGGCGAACGCGGCGAACCCGCCCACCGCGGGCGGCGACTGGCAGTTTCTCGTCGGGCGCTGGCAGGTCCGCCACCGCAAGCTTCGCGAACGGCTCGTCGGCAGCAGCGACTGGATGGAATTCGACGGCAGTTGCGAAAACTGGCCGATGCTCGGCGGCGCCGCGAATGTCGACGACAATATCTTCCACACGCCGGGCGAGACCTATCGCGGCGTCGGGCTGCGCGCCTATGATCCGGCCGCGAGGCAATGGGCGATCTGGTGGCTCGACTCGCGCGCGCCCGATCGGCTCGACGTACCGGTGCGCGGGACGTTCAAGGACGGCGTCGGCACCTTTCTTGCCGAAGACAGCTGGAAGGGGACGCCGGTGACCGTGCGCTTCCGCTGGTCGGATATCACCGCGCGGTCGGCCAAATGGGAACAGGCCTTCTCGACCGACGGCGGCGCGACGTGGGAGGTCAATTGGGTGATGCACTTCACCCGCGCCTGACGGGGGAACCGGATGCCCGCTATGGCTTAATCGGCGCCGAACTGTTCAGCGAGCTTGGCGCGCCGGACCTTCCAGGTTTCGGCGAGCACGGCGACGTCGCGCAGCGCGCGGAGGTCGGCGGGGCGGTCCTTCGCCTCGCCGCCGATCAGCAGGCCGAACAGTGATGCCAGCGGCCAGTCGGGCCAGGGCCGCTCGACAAGCTCGAGCGCATCGCCCGTGCGCACCATACCCGGTTCGAGCACGCGATAATACCAGCCTGTCCGCCGCGTCTTCACCACCTGCGCCATCACGCCCTTTATCCCGAAGCGATGGTCGAGCTTCCAGCACGGCTGGCGCGCCTGCGTCACTTCGACGAGCGCGGTGCCGAGCCGGAAGCGGTCGCCGAGGAAAACCGTCTGTTCGTCGAGCCCCGCCGTCGAGATATTCTCGCCGAAGGCGCCTGGCGCATCGAGCAGCGGCGCATCGCCCAGATACTCGCGCCACCAGCCATAATGATCGGCGGGATAGTGATGGATCGCCTTGTCGATCCCGCCATGGACGGTGCGGTCGGCCTGCTCGTCGCCGGCAAGGCCCATCGCGCCGACCGCAACCGCATGCGCCACCGGCAGCTTGCCGATGGCGCTTGGTTCATCGTCGCCGCGGAACGGGCGGACATTGCCAAGGAGGACGGCGCGAATTTCGGCTTTCATCCCGGTGATTGCATAGGCGCTGCGGCGCGAATGGCAATCGTCAGGCTTGCGCGAGCGATGGAGATTTCTGCGTCCGCGAGGCCAGCACGATCGCGAGACCGGCGACCGCCATCACGGCGCCGGCCATCGATACCGCCGGATAGCCGAGGCCAAGCCCGATCACGCCGCCGCCAACCGCGGCGCCGATCGCATTGCCGAGATTGAACGCGCCGATATTCACCGCCGAGGCGAGGTTGGGCGCATCGGATGCCGCCTCCATCACGCGCATCTGGAGCGGCGGGACGATGGCGAAGGTCGCGACACCCCACGCAAAGATCGTGACCGCCGCGGCGACGGGCGAAAACATCGTCACCGCGAACAGCATGAGCAAGGCACTGAGCCCCGCGAGCGAGACGATCAGCGTCCGGTCGATCGAGCGGTCGGCGAAAACACCGCCCAGCCAGTTGCCGATCGTCAGTCCCAGCCCGTAGACCACCAGCATCGCGGTGACATAGAGCGTCCCCGCTCCCGTCGCCTCGGTCAGGATCGGCGCGATATAGGTGAAGACGGTGAACATCGCCGCCGACCCGATCGCGGTCAGCGCGAGCGCGATCAGAACCTCGCGCCGTTTCAGCACGCCGAGTTCGGCGAGCATGTTGCCGTCCTCGGCGCGCGGGATGTCGGGCAGCGCGAAACGGAGCGCCACCATCGTGATCAGGCCCCAGATCGCGATCGCACCGAACGCGGTGCGCCAGCCGAACGTCTCGCCGACCCACGGCGCGAGCGGCACGCCGATCACATTGGCGAGCGTCAGCCCCATGAACATCGCCGCGACCGCGCTGGCGCGCTTTTCGGGTGCGACGAGGCTCGCCGCGACGACCGAGCCGACGCCGAAGAAGGCGCCGTGGTTCAATGAGGTGATCACGCGCGCAACCATCAAGGTCGCATAGTCGCCCGCGATCGCCGACAGGAAATTGCCGAGCGTGAAGATCGCCATCAGGCCGATCAGCAAGGTGCGCCGGTTCATCCGCTCGGTGGTGAGCGTCATCAGCGGGGCGCCGAGCATCACGCCGAGCGCATAGGCCGACACGAGCAGCCCGGCGGCGGGGATCGAGACCCCCAACCCGTCGGCCATGTCGGGGAGCAAGCCCATCGGCGCGAATTCGGTGATGCCGATACCGAACGCACCCGTCGCGAGCGCGAGCAGAGGGAAGTTGATTTTCATGGCTTTTTTCCGGATCAGACCAGCGGCGGGTTCAGGCGGGCGAACCCTTCCTGCTGCCGATAGGGGGTGTGCGGATAGGGTGGCAGCACGTCGCTCGCCGCGTCGAGCACCGCAACCTGGTCGGCGGTCAGCGCCCAGCCGACGGCACCAAGATTCTGGCGCAGCTGTTCCTCGTTGCGCGCGCCGATGATCACCGACGACACGGTGGGACGCCGGAGCAGCCAGTTGATCGCGATCTGCGGCACCGTCTTGCCGGTTTCGGCAGCGATCAGTTCGAGTGCATCGATCACGCGGTAGAGCAAGTCTTCGGCGACGGGCGGCGCGAATTGTTCGGTCTCGTGCAGGCGGCTGCCCGCCGGGACGGGGCGGTCGCGCCCGATCTTGCCGGTGAGGCGCCCCCAGCCGAGCGGGCTCCACACGAGCGCGCCCACGCCCTGATCGGCGGCGAGCGGCATCAGGTCGGCCTCATAGGCGCGCCCGATCAGCGAATAATAGACCTGATGCGCGACGAGGCGCGGGGTGCCGAGCCGGTCGGCCGCGGCCTGCGCCTTCATCAGCTGCCAGCCCGGATAGTTGGAGACGCCGGCGTAGCGCAGCTTGCCCACGGTGATCAGCGTATCGAGCGTGCCCATCAATTCATCGACCGGGGTCGAGGCGTCGAAGGCGTGAAGCTGGAGCAGGTCGATATGGTCGGTACCGAGCCGGCGGAGCGAAGCCTCGACCGCGCCGATCAGCCGGCCGCGCGAGGCGCCCCAGTCCTGCGGGCCGTCGCCCATCGGCAGCCCGGTCTTGGTCGAAATCAGCACCGCGTCGCGGCGGCCCTTGATCGCTTCGCCCAAAATCTCCTCGGACGCGCCGTTCGAATAGACGTCGGCCGTATCGAACAAGGTGACCCCGGCGTCGAGGCTGATGTCGATCAGGCGCCGCGCCTCGGCGGCGTCGCTTGTGCCCCAAGCACTGAACAGCGGGCCTTGGCCGCCGAACGTCCCGGTGCCGAAGCTCAAGGCCGGAACGCGAAGCCCCGACGATCCCAACTGGCGATATTCCATGATTCACCCTTTCGATTGCGTTGAACGCATAGATGGACTCGCCATTCCTGCTGGAGTAGCGCCAGCACAGGCGAAGGATTTTTGAAATGAACGCAAAGATGGATGGCAGCGGCGACCGCGCGCGATCGATGGAAGTGTTCGCCGCGACGGTCGCGGAGGGCAGTTTTTCGGCGGCTGGGCGCTGCCTCGGCCTGACCCCGTCGGCGGTGAGCCGCACGATCGACCGGATCGAGGCGCGGCTGGGCGTCCGCCTGCTGCTGCGTTCGACCCGCGCGCTCGTGCTGACGCCCGAGGGTGAGGCCTATCTGCGCGCGGCACGGCGCATCCTCGCCGACCTCGGCGACGCCGAGCAGGCGATAGCCGATCAGGGTGCGCCGCGCGGGCGGCTGCGCATCAGCGCGGCGCAAGCACACGGACGGCTGACCATCGTGCCGTTGATCGGCGAGTTCGTAAAACTCTATCCGCACATCCTCGTCGACATCAGCCTTGCCGACCGGCTGGTCGATATCGCCGCGGGACAGGCCGACATCGCGATCCGTTTCGGCCCGCTCGCCGACAGCCCGCTGACCGCGCGCAAGCTCGGCGAAAGCCGCCGCGTCATCGTCGCCGCCCCCGCCTATCTGGCCGCACACGGCGCACCGCGTCGTCCCGAGGACCTGCACGACCATAATTGCCTGAACTTCAACTTTCGCCGCGCCGAGCCGACCTGGCCGTTTCGCGAAGGCGGACGCGACTATGCCCTGTCGGTGCAGGGCAATATCGAGGCGAACAACGGGGAAACGCTGGGGCAACTCGCCGCCGCCGGGGTCGGCATCGCGCGCGTCGGCGCGTTCAGCATCGCCGACCAGATCGCGAGCGGCGCGCTCGTCCCGATCCTCGAAGACTATAATCCGGGCGATATCGAGGCGATCCACGCGGTGTTCGCTGGCGGCGCGAATACGCCGGCGCGGGTACGCGTGTTCGTCGACTTCCTTGCCGAACGGATTGGCCGGGCGACCTGAGACAAACGGACGGGGATCGGCTAGGGACATGGGCATGAATCGCGAGACGATCGATCTTCCCGTCCGCCGGCTCGGTCTCGCCGATCCCGGCGACGAAGTGCTGATCCGCAGCGTGCCGATCGAAGCGCCGGTGTCGGTCGAGGTCGGCGGGATCGGCTATGCCGTGATGATGGCGACCCCCGCCGATCTGGAGGATTATGCCATCGGTTTCGCGCTCGGCGAGGGGTTGGTCGACACCGCGGAGCAGATCCGGCGCATCGACGCCCACCCGATCGAAGGCGGTTGGGCGCTGCGCATCTGGTTGCCGCCCGAGCGCAATGTGATCGCGCTCGACCGCGCGCGCAAGCGGGTGAGCGAGAGCAGCTGCGGGCTGTGCGGGATCGAGAATATCCAGGAGGTGCTGCGCCCCCTGCCCGCGGTCACTGCGCGGATCGCCACCGATCGCTCCGCCATCGCGGCGGCGCTGGCGGCGCTCGGCGAACACCAGCCACTCGGGCGCGCGACGGGCGCGGTCCACGCCGCGGCCTTTTGTTCGCCCGCCGGCGAAATCCGGCTCGCCCGCGAGGATGTCGGGCGGCACAATGCGCTCGACAAGCTGATCGGCGCGCTGGCGCGTGCGGGGATCGACCCGGCGACCGGCTTCATCCTGCTGTCGGCGCGCTGCAGCTACGAGCTGGTCGAAAAGACGGTGCGCGCGGGCTGCCCGATGCTCGTCACCATCTCGGCGCCGACCAGCCTAGCCGCGACACGCGCGGCAGCGGCGGGGTTGACACTGGTCGCGCTGGCGCGGACCGATGCGGCGCTGATCGTCAGCGACCCGCACGCGATGATCGCATGAAGACGCTCGGCGCGGTGCTCGCGGGCGGACGGTCGAGCCGCTTCGGGTCGGACAAGGCGCTCGCAATGCTGGGGGGGCGGACCTTGCTCGATCATGCCTTGGCGGCGCTGCGCCCGCATTGCGATGCGGTGATCGTCGTCGGCCGCGGCGAGGTCGCCGACTGGCCGCGCCCCGACATGGGACCGCTCGGCGGCATCGCGGGGGCGCTCATCCACGCAGCGGATCGGGGTTTCGATCGGGTGCTGACCGCGCCGGTCGATTGCGTGCGCTTGCCCGATGATCTTCGCGCGCTGCTCGAACCGGGGCCCGCGTTTCTGGAAACGCAGCCGGTGATCGGGCTGTGGCCGGTCACGGCGCTGAACGAACTCAGGGCCCTGCTTGAGGATGGAAGCGACCACGCCGTCAGATTCTATGCCCGGCGGATCGGCGCTCGCGCGGTGCAGAGCGATTTCGTGCCGCCGAACATCAACAGCCTTGCCGATCTGGAGCGGCTGGCGCGTTTATGATCCGCCGATGGCGTTCACCGTGAACGCCAATATCCCCATGTTGAAGATGAAAGCCGCCATGCAGTGGCCGAGCACGACGCGGCGCATATGCGCGCCCGATATCGTGACGTCCGACGTCTGGAAGGTCATGCCGAGCGTGAAGGCGAAATAGAGGAAGTCCCAATAGCCCGGCTCGTGCACGCCCGGAACCTCGATCCCGCGCTGATCGCGCCCGTCCTTCTGCAGATAATAGAGATGCGCATAATGCAGCGTGAACACCATGTTCGCGAACAGCCATGCGAGCGCGAGCGTCGCGACGATCAGCATGACGTCGCAGCGATCGAGCTTGCCGGGACTGGCGATCAGCGTGCCGACCGCGAACAGGATGACCAGCGACAGCAGCACCGTGATCGCGAGCAGCCCGACGCGGTTCGCGTCATTATATTCGGCGCGGCGGCGCATCCGGTCGGCGTCGGCGCGAAACAGCGGCGCGAGCGAGGCGAGAAAGACGAAGGCGGCGACGTCGAAGCCGGTCAGGAACGCCGCGCGCGGATCGGCGCCCAGTTCCAGCGCGGCGCCCATCGCGCCGGCGAGCACGAACGGGAAGATCAGGAAACGGACCGGCGCGATATGCTTGCCGACGGACACCGGCGGCGTCAGCCCGCGACCGCGACGACGCGGACGGGAATCGACTTCGCCGCGGGACAGCCGCTGATCCGGTCGTAGTGCGCGAGCGGCAGCAGCGGGTTGAGTTCGGGATAATAGCCCGCGACCGAACCGCGCGACATCGGATAGTCGATCACGGTCAGCGCCTCGACACGCCGGGTGACGCCGTCGTCGCTGATCGTTTCGAGCGCGACGCTGGCGCCCGCCTCCAGCCCGCGCGCCGCGATATCGTCAGCATTCATGAACAGGATCATGCGGTCGTTATACACGCCGCGATAACGGTCATTATAGCTGTAGATCGTCGTGTTGAACTGGTCATGCGACCGCACCGTCGCGAGCCGCAGCATGTCGGGGTCGGCGACCGGCGCGTTGACCGCGAGCCCCGGCAGGATGAGGAAATTCGCCTTGCCGTTCGGCGTCGTCCACGCGCGGCGGCGCGGCGGGATGTCGAGGTGGAAGCCCAGCGGCGCCTTGATGCGCTCCGAAAAATCGGCGTAGAGCGCGGGATAGACCGCGGCGATCTTGTCGCGGATCAGGTCGTAATCGTCGATATAGCGCGCCCAATCGACCTTGCTTTCGGGCAGCGTCGCCATCGCGATGCGGCAGACGATCTCGGTCTCGGGCATCAGATGCTCGCTCGCGGGTTCGAGCACGCCGCGCGAGGCGGTGACGTTCGACATCGAATCCTCGATCGTGACAAACTGCTCGCCCGCCGCGGTTTCGATGCGCTCGGAGCGCGCGACGACGGGCAGGATCAGCGCGTCCTTGCCGTGCACCAGATGTCCGCGATTGAGCTTGGTCGCGATCCCGACGGTCAGGTCGAGTTTGCGCATCGCGGCATAGGCACGGTCGGTGTCGGGGACCGCGCGGACGAAATTCCCGCCGAGGCCGATGAAGACTTTCGCCGTGCCCGCCATCATCGCCTCGACCGATTCGATGCTGTGGTGACCATGGTCGCGCGGCGGCTCGAAGCCGAAGACGTCGCGCACCCGGTCGAGATAGGCCTGGCCCGGTTTTTCGTCGATCCCGACGGTGCGGTCGCCCTGCACGTTCGAATGGCCGCGGATCGGCAAGATGCCCGCGCCCCGCTTGCCATAATTGCCCTTGAGGAGCAGCAGGTTCGCAATCTGCTGGACGAGTTGCGATCCCTGCTGATGCTGGGTCACGCCCATGCCGTAACAGATAATCGTCGCGTTCGAGCGGATGTAGATTTCGGCGCAGCGCCGGATCTGCGCCTCGTCGATCCCCGCGGCGGCGGCGATCGCCCCCCAGTCCTGCGCTGCGATGTCGGCCTTCAGCGCCGCGAAGCCTTCGGTATGTTCGGCGATGAAGTCGTGATCGAGCACCGTCTCGCCCGCCGCCTCGCGCTCGAACAGGACCTTCATCATGCCTTTGAGCAGGGCAAGGTCGCCGCCGACCCTGATATGCACGAATTCGCTGGTGACTTCGGTCGACCCGAAGGTCGCCATCTGGACGATGTCCTGCGGCTCGGTGAACTGGATCAGCGCGCGTTCGGGCATCGGGTTGACCGCGACGATCGGCACCCCGCGCTTTCGCGCCTCGACAAGCGGGGTCATCATCCGCGGCGCGTTGGTCCCGGCGTTGTGGCCGATCAGAAAGATCGCCCCGGCATGCTCGAAATCGTCGAGGATCACCGTGCCCTTGCCGACGCCGATCGCGGGCGGCAGCCCGCGGCTCGTCGGTTCGTGGCACATGTTCGAACAGTCGGGAAAATTGTTCGTGCCGAACTCGCGCACGAAGATCGAATAAAGAAAGGCGGTCTCGTTCGCCGTGCGGCCCGAGGTATAGAATTCGGCCTCGTCGGGGCTGTCGAGCGCGCGCAGATGCCGGCCGATGAGCGCGAAGGCATCGTCCCAGCTGACCGGCACATAATGGTCGGTCGCCGCATCGTAGCGCATCGGCTCGGTCAGGCGGCCCTGCATTTCGAGCCAGTAATCCGACTGTTCCATCAGATCGGCGACGCTGTGCTGCGCGAAAAAGTCGCGCGTGACGCGAAACTTCGTCGCCTCATGCGCGAGCGCCTTCGCGCCATTTTCGCAGAATTCGAGCTTCTTCGTGCAGGTCGCGTCGGGAAAGGCGCAACTCGGGCATTTGAAACCGCCCGGCTGGTTCATCGACAGGAGCGCGCGCGACCCCTTGGTGACGACGCTCTGTTCGAGCAGGACCTTCGCGGTCGCGGCCGCGGCGCCCCAACCGCCGGCGGGGCTGTTGTAGGTCCGGTACCGGGGTTTTTCGTTCGCCATCGTTCTTCGGCTAGCTGACCTTCGCGGTCGGCATGAGCCATGCCGACCCTCTGCCATTCAGCTTGTACACGAAACCCTCGCCGCTGCGCAGGGCATTCCGCAGCCCCTTCACGAGCGGGCCGATCGACACGTTCAGTTCGGCCGAGAACATCAGCATGAAATCGCCGTCGACGGTGAGCTCCTTGCTGCCGTCGAGCTCGACGATATCGATCTCTTCGACCGGGACCGGCGCCTCGACCGCGAAAACGCCTGCGCCCGCCATCTTCGGCTGCACGAGGCCATTGCCGCCGAGCACCCCGGCAACCGTGTTGTGACGGTGCGTGGTCAGCGCGATCCCCGACGAGCAGGCATAGAAAGCCTTGTCGTCGAGCAGCAGCGCGTCGCCGTCGATCGCGCCGATGATGAAATTGCGCCGCCCGGGTTCGGTCCAGATCGTCCCGTGTCCCGCGAACTTCGTCGCGAAGGCCGATTCGCCCGTGCCCGCCGATGCGAGCGCGCGGCTCAGGAAGCCGCGATCCTCATGCTGCTGAACCGTCGATTCGATCTTGCCGTGCATATATTGAAGCGCGCCGGGCTCGAGCAGGATCGCGCCGCCGGTCAGCGTGATGCAGAGCTGAAAGATATCGGTGGCTTCGGCGATGTAATGGAAACCGCCCTCGGCGGTCGGGACGCCGCGGGTGATCAACCGCTTTTCGACGAAGCGGTATTTTTCGATCCGTACTCCGGCCGCCTCAACGCTTTCTTCCAGCCTGCGAAATTCGCTCATCATGAAACCCCTGTCCTGTCACCTGAACGGATTGTCGTCGTCCGAATAGCGCTCGTTGATGAATTGCGTGTTGTTGGTGAAGGCGTTGATGTCGTGCTGGGCGAGGTCGCGCAGCATCGTATCGACGCGCTCCTGGAGCCGGTCGAGGCTCGCGCCGAGCAGGAAGCTCGCCGATTTCCCCGTCTTGCGAAAAATCTCGCTGCGGTGGCTGGCGGGGACGTCGATATAGCTCTGGACAAGCTGGGGCAAGTGGACGTCGCGCATCTGGCCGGTGTCGACGCGGCTGAAGCTCGGCACCTGTTCGCGCTCCATCGCCTTTTCGACCGCCTCGATCGATTCGAGGATACGCGCGATCTTGGCCTGCGCGCTGTCGGGAATCCGGTCGTCCCGATAATCGAAGGCCTTCGGTGGCGGCGGCGCGGCCGGCGGCGGCGCGGCGCGTTCATTCTCCTGCGCTGCCCCCTCCCCGCCGAAAAGGCGGCCGAGCCGTCGAAGCATGCTCATACCGTTCCTGTTCCCACCTCTTCAACAATCGCCGTCACGTCCATAGCCTTGCACCACCGGCTTTCCAAGAACAGCACGAACTAAAGCGAGCCGAGCGCCGACTGTTGCTGGCTGTCGAGCGCGTCGACCGACGCCGTGACGTCGGCGATGGCCGACCGCAGCGCCGCCACCTGCTGCGACGCTTCGGCGCTGTCGAGCGCGATGCGCGCATTACCCTGTGCCGATGCGTCGCTCGCGCCTTCACTGAGCGCCGTCGCCGCGGTCGTGACCCCGCCGATGCGGTCGAGCACGATGCGCTGGTTGGCGAGCGTCTGCGCGGCAACGATCGCGGTCTGGAGCGCAGCGATCGTGGTGGCCGATGCCCGGTCGATGCCCTTCACCAGTTCGAGGTTGTTGGTCAGCACGATGCCGAGCATCGCATAGCTCTGCTGCGACACCGCCGTCTGGGTAAGCAGGTCGCCGTGCCGCTGGCGCACCTCGAACAAGGCAGTCTCGCGGAGGCGCCGCGCCTTCACCGGATCGCTCGCGTCGAGCTGCCCTGCAAGCCGCTCGAAACGTTCGTCGAGGCTGGCGCACATCCCGATCGCCTCGGCGAGGCTCGCCAGCATCGGCCAGACCGCCCGGCGATAGGCGGTGACCGCAATATTGTCCTGCAGCAGCGTGTCGCGGCTCGTCGCCATCGTCGAAAGCGCGGTTTCGATTTCGCCCTCGGCGTCGCGATAGCGGTCGAAATAGCTCGCCAGCGCATCGCCCCGCGCGAACAGCCCGAGGAATTTGCGCGGTTTGAGCAGATCGTCACCCGCGCCGGGGTTGAGCCGTTCGAGCACGGCGCGGAGACGCGCAAGCTGGGTATGGACCGCCGACACCGCACCCTCGCGGCTGCCGCCACGCGCCATCGCCAGCCGCGCCTGATCGGACAGTTTGCGCACCTCGTCGGCGCCGATCGCGGCGATCCGGCCCGCCATCCGGTCGAATTCGGGGCTCTGCGTCTCGATCGCGACGAAGGCGCCCGCATATTCGCGCGCGACGGCCTTGATCCGCGCCGCGGTCGCCTCGCTGAGTGCAAACTCGCCCGCCGGATCTTGCGCCGGACCGCCCGGTGCCGGCGGCTCGAGTTCGAGTCCGTTCATCGAAGCGGCCTTGCGATCATGCGACCTTGACGCCCGTTTGCTGGTCGGGTCCGGCGACGCCGTGTGTCTGCGCGCGCTTGACGATCATTCCAGCCCAAGGGGCGTGCGTCGCGGGTTCGCACATGCTGCCGTTGCGCCCGAACACCGCGGGCGCCTCATGGCTCAATATCGCGCGCGCCTCGGCCATTTCCTGGATGTCGGGGCGATAGACCGAATGGATGATCGCAATCTGGTCGGGATGGATCGCCGTCTTGGTCAGCAGGCCGTGCTCGATATCCTGCTCGACCTCGCGGCGCAGCACGTCGGGCGACGCGAAATGTTCGAAGACCGGCGCCGCGACCGAAAAGCCGTTCGGGATGAAGGTCCCGGCGATGTCGCGAATGACGCTGCCCAAGGGACCGTCATAGGCGGTGCGGTATCGCGAACGGCGGATACCGAGCAACCCGAGGATATCATTCCCGCCGATGCGCACCGCCGACACGCGTTCGGCATAGGGTTTGAGCTGGTCGCAGAGGCGCGCGAGCGCGAGCCGGTCGAACGCATCCTCGCCCTCGATCGTCGGCATGATGCGATGGTCCTCGTGCATCAGCGCGGTGAGCCACACCGGCAGCGACTGCGTCGTCACCTTGGGCAGCACGAAACCGTCGATGCGGTCGATACCCTTCATCTTCAGCAATTGGGTGAGCATTCGGAAATCGCGCGGCCGGACATAGACCGACAGCGTCGGCGCCCTGGCGACCAGCGCCTTGAGCAGCGCCCCCAGATCGTCGAGGGCGGCATCGACCTGATCGTCGCGAACCGAATCCTCGAGACACACGACCATCGAGCGCAAATCGTCGATCGCCCCATAGGCCATGGTACGTGCTGCGGGGTTTGTTGCCGGCACATACAGGGTGGCACCCAGCTCGACTGCGTTCATTGCTGGTCTCCTCCCAGATCCTTGATAATGGTCACCGCCCGATAGCTCCGCAAGTTTCTTTCCACGACGGGCACCCCCGCCGTGTGGGCCAACAGGACGATATGCGCGACGTCGGGATCGCCGCGCCGCTGGACATAGATGCGGTCGGGAACGCGGCGCAAGATGGCGCGCGTCGCCTCGGCGATGCCGGGTTTGATGCGGTTGCGATCGCGAACCCCGCATTCGGCGGCGATCGCCGCGATCGTCGCTTCCGCCGCCACCCGTATTTCGGCCGCCATCGCGGCAGACCATGGCGCGGTTTCGGGCTGCCAGCCGCCCGCGCCATCGATCGCCTCGATATAGGCCCGGCTGAGGTCGCTTGGCGCATGCTCGGGCATGGCAAGGCACGCGTGGAAATCGCCGGGGCCGACGAGGGTGTCGCTCAGCACCGACCGGCTGACGAGCCCCGAAACGATACCGTTCAAAAGCCCGCCGGGAATGACATAATCGTCGAAGGTCGCGGCAAGGTCGGCGCGTCCCGCGGGGTCGGCGACCACCGCGAGGAACGGCGCAAAGCCGCTCGCGCCCGATGCGAGTGCACGGTCGAGCTCGCCGCGGATCGCGCCCTTGCCGGTCCAGCCGTCGACGAACACTGCGTTCGCGGTGCCATGCCGCCGCGCGATATAGGCGAGCGCATTTTCGTCGATGCCGCGGCCGCGAATGATGCTGACCGAATAATGCCAGGCTTCGATCCCGAGCCGGCGCAGCGCGCGCTTCAGCAGGATGCCGACCGGAGTCCCGGCGCGCGCGAGCGAGACGATGACGCAGCGCGCCGCGGTTTGCGGGCGGTCGCCGATCGCGCGCGCGAGGCGTTCGACATCGTGCCGGACGCGCGCCGCATTCGCCGCAAGCGCCATGTCATAGAGGCGCAGGTAGCGCGCGTCGGGCAGCGCCTCCGCCGACAGCATTTCCGAATAATGGCGCGCCCCCGACTGGATCAGCCGTTCCTTTTCGGCGATTTCGGTCGGCTCGATCCGCGCCGGATTGAGCAGGAAGATGACATCGTCGGGGTCATAGGAACCCGAAAAAATCCAGTTCCCCTCTCCGTCGCGGTACAGATCCTTGGGGTGCGCCGGCGCCGCCATTCAGTCGATCCAGCCGTTGCCAAGGGCGATATGCGACCAGAGCTGCGTGCGCGTCGGCACCGCTGCGAAATCGCACAAGTCCATGAAACCGACGTCGGACACGCTGTCGCCGATCCCGATGATCGGCTGGTCGGGCCGCTCGGCGCGGATGCGGTCGATCATGTAACGCGCGGCATGGCGCTTGCCGAGCCACGGCGGCAGATAGGCGAGATTGTTGCCGTTGCGATGACAGCGCCAGCCCGGCGGCACCTGCGGCGCCAGATCCTGTTCGAGCACCGCCAGCTCGTCCGCATCATGCGCATTGCTCTTGACGACGATATAGAGCGTCAGGCCGTTTTCCTCGACCGCCCAATGGCGAAAGCGTTCGGTGCACAGGGCATCGGTGAGCGCGCGGTAGACCTCGCCGACGGGCGCGGCGCGGCGTGACTCTTCTTCGAGATGCTCATGCCACACGCGATCGACCGCGCCGTCGTCCTCCAAAATGCAGCCACCGTTCGAACAGATCGCCGGCGCCTGCCCGATCGTCACGCGCGCCAGCACGTCGCGCCCGCGCGCAGTGACCGGGATGACCGTACCCGTTTCGAGCCAGCGCAGGAAATTCTGCTGCATCGGCGTCGCAAAGCCGCTGGGGCTGCCGTCGAGCAGGCTGCTCATCTGCCGCAAGCCGTCCATGCCCGGGGGACATTTGGGCAGCGTCTGGAACAGGGTATCGTCGAGGTCGGTGAGGATGACGGGGGTCATTGGCCTTCCCCCGCAACGTAGCTGCACGCCACGACATCGACGGGAACCGATGACCCGAGCGCCGCGAGCGCGGCCCGCGCCTCGGCCTGCTGGTCCGCAAGTAACTCGGTGACGATCACCACCCGGTCGGGCGCGTGGCCGAGCATATTGTAAAGAAAACAGGGCGCGCCGCTGCCATAGCTGTCGCCGAAGGTCGATTTGCTCGCCATCGCGCCACCAGGCAGCGCCGGGCTGCGGGTGATGCACTGGACCGCGGCGATGCCGCCGTGGCACTCGATCTCCTCGGCGACGAGCAGGGCCTCGTAGCTGTGCTCGCCTTCGCCCAGCACGAGCACGCGTTCGCCGGGTGCGGCGGTCGCGGGCGAGCGCTGCGCTGCTTCGGGGCGCAGCAGACCTGTGCGGCTGTTCATGCCCGCATCGGGCGCCGCGCCCGGCGCATTGCTGCCCGCCGCCAGCTCGGCGGGTTGCGCCACTGCCGCCGCCGACCAGCGCATCCGGCCACTGACGATCGCGCGCGCGGTCGCGGGACGCGGCATCGCGTCCAGATAGCTGCCATCGCTCCAGTCGGTGATGCAGCAGGTCTCGATCCGTTCGAGGCGCGGCATCGCTTCGAGCAGCGCCGTCGCCGCCGCGACGAAGGTCGCGCCGGTCGAGCATTCATCGTCGACGATCACCAGCGCGCGCGCTTCGGCCACCCTGGCGCGGATCGCCGGATCGGCGATCTGGACGAGGTGCGAGGTCGCGTGGCTGTGTCCTTCCTCGAATCGCGCGACGATTTCGGCGCCCGCGACGCGCTGCCGCGAGGATTGCAGATAGACGGCCTCGCCGTGCGGGTTCCGGCCCTGCCATGCCGCGAAACAGCCCTGCCCCAACGCCGTCGCGGTTTCGGCCATGCCGAGGAACACGATCGGCCCGGGCAAATCGCTTCCTGCTCGCGCGGCGAGCCCGTCCATCGTCGCACGCATATCCGTCGGTCGCGCCGGCAAATGGCGGCCGAGCACGCGCGACACGATCAGGAAACCGCGGCGCGGATTGGCGCGTGCCGCGACGTCGCAAAAGGCGTCGATATCCACGTCGCCATCGACGAACAGGTCCAGCGTGCCGGTCGACAGTTCCACCGTCATGGCCGGCGCCGCGTGCGTAACGTGCATAAAATACTCATGTCCAAGGGAGGATCGACGAACCGCGAACGACGGGACGGGGTGCGGCAACGTCGATTTGTGCGAGCGCGCTTTTAGGCGCTGACAATTATGCTGACAACCGAATCGCGCAGGCGCTGCACGACGTTGCGCCGGTTGTTGTCGGTCGACAGCGGCGGTGCCGCCCCTTCGACCCCCGACGCCGCCAGCATTTCGTGGACCAGGCTGACCTTGATGCCGAAATTGACATTCTCGCTGATCGCGCCGCGGTCGCGAAGATTGCCGTGCGCGAGCGACGAGGAGGTGATCCCGACGAGGTTGCCATATTCGTCGAGGATGGCGCCGCCCGACGATCCCGACCCGATCGGCGCGGTGAACTGGAAGCGCGCGACATCGCCTTCCCAGCCCTTCAGTCCCGACACATTGCCCGTCGATACTTTCAGATCGGCACCGAGCAGATCCATCAGCGGGTAGCCCGCGGCGAGCACCGCCTCGCCCAGCCAGATCGCGGCGCTGTTGCGCAGCGGGAGCGGCGTCCCCTGAACCTCGCCCTGCAGGATCGCGAGGTCGTGCAGCGGATCGACCGCGAGCATCGTCAGCGCCTGCTTGCCGCGGCCGAGCCTGAAATCGTTGCCGCCCTCGATGACATGCGCGTTGGTGACGATGATGCCGGGCGCGACGAGAACGCCGCTGCCCGAACCGAGCGAGGTTCCGGGCGGGGCGCTCCGGCGCTCACCGCGTTCGGCGCCTTCCCAGCGTTCGCGACCGCCGTCGGCCTGGCTGCGCCCCGGAATCGCATCGACGCGAAAGTTGCGCGCGCGGGCGAAGGCCTCGATGCCGAAGGTATAGCCTTCGTTCGCGACCTTCACCCGCCGTCCGCCATCGCGCATATAGGCTTCGGCGACGATCACCGCCGCGAGCTGGTCGAAGGGTTTGGGAAAATCATAGCTGGTGCCGCCGAAATCGACGGTGACCGGATAGCAATCGTTGACGAACCCGCCGGTCCGGTCGTCGGAGATATAGAGCAATATCTCGGCCTGCTCGCCGAGGTCGGCCATCGTCGAGAGGCGCCATTCACCGGCCGCGCTGCCGCGTTCGAGTGGCTGGAACTGCCCCTCGCGCGAGACGGCGACGACGGTGATGCGATCGGCATTGCGGCCGCCGATGCGGATCGTGCAGGCGGCGTCGGTAGCGACGGCAAGTCGTTCGCCGGGCTGCGCAGTCTTCATCGCTATCCCCCCTCCGCCGTCATGCCGCCACGGGTCGGACGACGGTCGAAAACGCCACCTCGGTATCGATCGGCGACCGGTCGATCGTCGCCGCCGACAGCCGCCCGGTCAGCAGGCCCGCCCAGTCGGCGACCAGCCGGCACCCGACCTGATCGGAATAGGCCACGCCGCCGGCGGGGCGCGCATTGATTTCGAGCAGTTTCCACGTCCCGTCGACCGCGCGGCGGAACTGCGCATTGACGAGACCATGCAGTGCGAAGCGCCGGACGATCGCCGCGACGACGGGTTCGAGCGGATGGCGCGTGACGATATGCTGGCGGCTCGTCCCGAGCTTGGTGCGCGCGGCATATTTCAGCAGCCGGCCGTCGTCGGCCAATATGTCGAACGAGATTTCGGGACCGGGCAGATAGGCCATCGCGACGATCTCGTCGATCGGACCGTGCTGCTCCTGTGCGCGCAGCGCCGCCAGATAATGATCGGGGCGAATCCGGCGCCGTTCAGAATCCTGGAGGTGCGCCATCGGCGACACATCCATCAGGCGCCAGAAGCCGAGGCCATTGACGCCCTGACGCGGCTTGACGCACGGCCCCGCGTCTTCGCCGCCGTCGGCATCGGGCCAGTCGGCGAGCAGCGCCGCAAGCTCGTCACCTGTCCCTACCCGATAGGTCGGAAGATGATAATCCTCGCCCGCGAGCGCCGCCGCGAAGGCATATTTGTCGTCGAGCAATTCGAGCGTCGGCACGTCCGCGGGCAGATGGACGCGGCACGGCAGGTCGGCGGCGGCGATGAGCTTGCGCCGCCGGGTGGGGATGAAGATATCGATCGCGTGGCGGTCGATCGTCTCGCGCACCCAGTCCAGATAGGTCCCGGGATCGCCCGCCGCATCATCCGTGCCGCCGTCGATCCATGTCGCGGTCGGCCCCGGATAGTGCGCGCTCATCGGCGAAACGCTGACATAGACTTCGAGCGACGAGTCGGCGGCGCGCATCAGCCCCGCGATCGAGGCGAGCGAAAAACCGCGATTGAACCAGATCCGCACCGGCTGCGTCATCGCCAAACGATCATGACAACCGGCGCGCCATCAGCCGAGGTTGACGCCGAGGCTGCCCGCGAGACCCGAAAGGCCGCTCGCCCAGCCCTCGCCGATCGCCTTGACCTTGATGTCGCCCTGCGGCCCGCGATACAGTTCGACAAAGATCAGCGAGGTGTTGGTGCTGCCATCTTCCGACAGGTCGAAGCGCGCCAGTTCCTTGCCGTCGGCATCGTTGAGCACGCGCGCATAGGCGTTCGAAACCGATCCGAAATTCTGGCGGCGCTCCTGCCCCTCGTGGATCGTGACCGCGACGACGACCTTCTTCACGTCGGCGCCAAGGCGACCGAAGTCGACCTTGATCGTCTCGTCATCGCCCGCGCCGTCGCCGGTGCGATTGTCGCCGCCATAGACGACCGATCCGTCGGGCGATGCCTTGTTGTTGTAGAAGATGAAATGCGCGTCGCTCAGCACCTTGTCATTGCTGCCGACGACGAACGCCGACGCATCGAGGTCGAACGCCGCGCCATCGGTCTGGCGCACATCCCAACCCAGACCCACCGTCACCGACGACAGGCCGGGGGCTTCCTTGCTCAGCGAAACATTGCCGCCCTTGCTCAATGACACTGCCATGTCCGCTCCCTTTCCAGAAAATACCGCGGCTGTCGCCGGTAAGGATACCCGCGGTAGCCGCCATGCATAAATCAGCCGATATTGACGCCATAGTTGCTCGCGAGCGGACCGAGCCCGCCCTTGAAGCCCTGACCCACCGCGCGGAATTTCCACTCGCCGGCGTTGCGATAGACTTCGCCGAGGATCATCGCGGTCTCGACCGACGCGTCTTCGGACAGGTCGTAGCGGACGATTTCGGTTCCGGTCCTGGCGTCGACGACACGGATGAACGCGTTTGACACCTGGCCAAAGCTCTGCCCGCGCGATTCACCGTCGTGGATCGTCACCGCCACGGCGACCTTTTCGACGTCGGCCGGGGTCTTGGACAGGACGATCTTGATCTGTTCGTCGTCGCCGTCGCCCTCGCCGGTGCGGTTATCGCCCTGATGGATCACCGCGCCGCCGACATCCTTGTTGTTGTAGAAACAGAAGTCGCCGTCCGACCGCACCTTGCCGTCCCCCTTCAGCAGGAAGGCCGACGCGTCGAGGTCGAAATCCTGCCCGTCGGTCGCGCGGACGTCCCAGCCGAGGCCGACGATGACTTCGTCGAGACCGGGCGATTCCTTCGACAGGCTGACGTTGCCGCCCTTGGAGAGTGAGATTGCCATCGAACTTGTCCTTTCTGGGTTGCGATCGGGCGGCCCGGATCGCGGGCCGCCGTCACGCCGGGTTGTTTCAGGCCGCGTTGGCCTCGACCTCGGGGTCGGGGTTGGCGCGGTTCCAGCGCACCGAGGACCAGAAGGCGATGCCGATCAGCACCGCGCCGATCAGACCGGTGATCACTTCCGGGATATGCTGGAAGGTGTTGACGTACATGATCACCGCGAGCGCGAGGATGGCGTAGAAGGCGCCATGTTCGAGATAGCGATATTCGGACATCGTTCCCTTGCGCACGAGGAAGATCGTCATCGAGCGCACGAACATCGCGCCGATGCCGAGGCCGATGGCGATGATGATCAGGTTGTTGGTGAGCGCGAAGGCGCCGATGACGCCGTCGAACGAGAAGCTGGCGTCGAGTACCTCGAGATAGAGGAAGGCGCCGAAGCCGGCCTTTGCCACGTCGCCGGTCGAGGGCGTCGGGGGTTCGAGCACATGGTTGACGATCTCGACGACGATGAAGGTCAAGAGGCCGCCGATCGCCGCGACGATGAAGGTCAGCGCGTCGGTGTCGGAGAGCATCGTCGAGGTGGCCCAGGTGCCGATCAGCACCAGCCCGATCGCGACCGCGTCGATATCCGCCACTTTCGCGAGCGGCCGCTCGATCGCGGCGATCCAGTCGACCTGCTTGTCGGCGTCGAAGAAATATTTGAGGCCGACCATGCCGAGGAAAGCGCCGCCGAAGCCCATCAGCCCGATATGCGCATCGCTGACGATCCGCTGATATTGCTGGGGGTCGTTGAGCGCCAGTTTCAGCGCCTCGATCGGACCCAGCCCGGCGGCGACCATCACGATCACCAGCGGGAAGACGATCCGCATCCCGAATACGGCGATCGCGATACCCCAGGTGAGGAAGCGTTGCTGCCATACCGGGTCCATGTCCTTGAGCACCGACGCGTTGACCGCGGCGTTGTCGAACGACAGCGACACTTCGAGCACCGACAGCACCACGCAGATCCAGACGATCCCGAGCACGCCGTCGATGGTGCCGGTGAGTTCCCAGCCGTACCAAGCCCCCAATGCGAGCGCCACCACCGAGAAGAGCAGCGAGCCGCCGAAATGTTTAAACATCTACCTGTGTCCCCTTTCCGCGCGTTGCGGATTCGTAATCGTCAATCTTTCGATCCCGCCGCCCAGCGCAGGAAGATACCGACATCGTCGGCATATTCCTTCTGGTCGCGGTAATAACGCATGTGCCGCTGCATCCGCAGACTGCCACCTTCGTTCTCGAGGATCGCTATACCGCAAAGCCGGCAATTGTCGCGCCCTTCGTCGAGGCGGACCTCGATCTCGGGCTGGCCGGGGACCGTCATCCGCACCACGCCGTCGGTCTTGGTCCAGTTCGGAACCCCGTCATAGATGAGCGCGAAGACCGCGATGCGCTTGATCTGGTCGAAATATCGTCCGTTGACCCGGATGGTTTCGCCCGCCGACACCGCGCCGGTGCGGTCGTCGCCCGACAGCTGGATGAAGGGTTCGCGCTCATAGTCGCCGAACGAGCGGCCCAGCGCCTGGATCACGCCCTTGTACCCGTCCTGCAGTTCGAACAGCACCCCCAGGTCGAGATCGATATTCCGGGCGCCGCCGCCGAAAAAGCCGCGTTTCTGGTCGGCCTGGCTCCAGTTGAGGTTCAGCACGATCTCGCCGAACGTCGCCCCGGTCTTCTTGAGGCTGACGCTCGGGCTCGATTTTTCGAGGGTGATCTTCTTGAGGCTGACCGGCGCCGAAGGCGCAGGGGCCGGAGCCGGTGCGGGAGCCGGAGCCGGTGCGGGCGTCGGGGCGGGGGCGGGGGCCGGTGCGTCGGCGACCTCGCCCCCGAAATGCCCGATCAGGCTTGCCAGCCCGCCCGCGAAACCAGCGGCGATCGTTCCGCACTTCCAGCCCGAACTGTGCCGGTAAAGCTCGATCATCATCACCGCCTTTTCGTCGGTGAGATGTTCGGCGACGTTGAATTCGGCCTTGCCCCCGTCGATCGACACCAGCAGCGGGCGCGCCTCCGCGATCGGGCGGCTGTCGTGCGTCGCGGTCAGGACGATACGGTCGATGCTCGCGGGCAGCGCGTCGAGGTCGAGCGCGAACACCGCCTTGTCCGACGACGACGTCAGGTTGATCGCGCCCTCTGGCGAGCGCGGATTGGAGAAGAGCACGACATAGCGGTCATCGCCGATCTTGCGCGCGGCATCGAGCCCGAACGCAGCGATGTCCACCCCCGCCATCCCGAAAGACACCGCCACCTCGCAGCGCCCGCCGATCCCGAGATCGGTCAGGCCGCGCTTTTCACCCTTTTGCAGTTGCATGCATCATTCCCCACCAGTCTTCGCGGCACGCAGGCCGCGAAGCGACGCAGATTATTCGGAAAGGATCAGATCAGGCGACGCGACTGGTCGACCAGTTGCTGGACGTGCACGCCCGCGGCGCGCTCGCCGATCGCCTTGTACACCCATTCGCCGCCGCTGCGTTTCAGCGACGCGAGGATCAGCCCGGTATAGGAGCCGCTTTCGCTGATCTCGTAGCGCGCGAGTTCGCGGTTGGTCGACAGGTCGATCACGCGGCCGAACGCATTGGCCACCTTGTCGAAGGTCTGGCCGCGGAAACTCGTCACCGTCAGCACCAGCGTCTCCACCGCCGCGGGCAGCCGCGTCAGGTCGATCGAGATCGTCTCGTCATCGCCGTCACCCTCGCCGGTCAGATTGTCGCCGCTGTGGCGGATCGATCCGTCGTCGCTGGTCAGCTTCTGGAACCACACCGTGTCGAGGACATTGCCCGCACCGTCGAAAACGAGGCACGACGCGTCGAGGTCGATGTCGGCGTTGCCGCCCGACAGCTTGGCAAAAAACCCGGTTGCGGCGACCATGTCCCAGCCCACGCCCAGCGCGATCCGCGTCAACCCGCCCGCACCGGCCTCCTTGGCCAGGCTGACACTCGAATTCTTGTTCAGCGAAATAGCCACGAGCTTCACCCTCCTCCGACAATCATGAAATATGCCGTAACTGATATAAATTGGCCGGCGGCCTGTCCATATCTTTGCATTCCGGCCTCATAAGAAAAAATGAATGAAATAATTCTGCAATTCAAATCGTTAGAATAGTATATTTGAACATCGACGATCCGTGACGGGACGGACAGCCATTCCGGTCTGTCCGCTATCGCGAACTCTTCGATTGACGGAGGCATTCGTGCCAGTCCGGGCACCGCATATACCAGTTAAACCACGCTTTTCCGCGGAGGTGTTGGCGCGCCCGGGATGAATATGGGCACTCAAATCATTCGGAAATTTTCGCACCATGCGATCGGCAGTTTGGTCATCCGCGATCATGCAATGGCGTCGCCCGCGGCCAGGTAGCCAGCTGGCGTCATCGCGTAGCTTATACCTTCTGAGGCGAGCCAGAGAGGGGTGCCGCGTATGCGCCACGACGACTGTATTGTGTTCAAATGCTTGGCAGAAACCCGACATCCCGCTATCACTTGAACGCACAGATATATATCTTCGAAGTGCCCTCGGCCGGGCCATGTCGGGATTATCGAAACGTCAGGATAGTGACTTGCGATTAGCCCTATCGATATTATTCAGCCTGATTATCGCGGCAAGCTCCGCACAGGCTCAGATTGCCTACGTGCCCTTCGTAATGAAGGAGGATTTCGGCATTCGCCCCGTCGTCGATGCCCGCATCGACGACACCCCTGCTGTGCTGGAGGTGCATTCCGGCGCCGCCGGACTGATCGAGCTGACGCCCGAGGCAGCGGATGTATTGGGCTATCACGATCGTATTTATGCCGGCCAATACGGCATTGACCGTAGCGGGCATATCGCCTCGGCGGGAGCGTCCCGCGTACAGCTCGGCAAGCTGACGATCGGGCCGAACATTACAAGTCCCGCTTTGGCATTTGTCCATGCGCTCCCTGGCAACAAGGCCGATATTCTCCGGAGCGGAAAGGCAGGCATGCTGGGAATAAAGTGGCTTCGATCATCGCGGGCATTTGTCGACTTCGGCGGCAAGCGGATTGGCTTTCCGCAAGGAGCTGACGACGCCGCAACCGCGCGCATACGTCTGACCGAAGCCGGCTATACCGCGTTACCCATGGTCTGGAACGAAAAGGAGGCGGCCTATACCGTCAACGTTCGGCTTTCCGGGCACGCCGCCAACCTGATCGTCAACACCGTGTCGGCAGGTTATCTCGACCTGCCATCGTCACAAGCAGCAGGTCTGGTCTTTGGCGAGCAAACAGGCACGGCAGGCGGGCCAAAGGGCGCAACCGTCGCGGTACACAAGCCATTGGCCCCCCTGTCTATCGAAATCGGCGGCCGGCATTTTCCCGGATTCCAGCCGCCGGCGTGGGATACGGGGGCATATTTGTCCCGATCACCAGCTGCCGACAACGTTCCGGCTCCCAGCCCCATTCAGGGTGCGCTCGGTGCCACGTTCTGGATCGCCCGTGCGGCTGTGATCGATTTCGGTGATGGCTGGCTTTTTCTGCTCCTTCGAAATGAATCGTCGGCACCGGCCGGTTGCTGCTGAAATCGCCTCCGGTCAGGGGCCGGCCTCATTGCATCGTTTGCACATCGACTAATCGCTTGACGCAAATGACAATATGAAAATGCGTTTCCATCCTTGGCACGACTGGCGGTTTTTCCACAAACTCAGCGAGCAATCCCGAACTGCCGCTATCGCGAACTCTTCGATTGACGGCGGTATTCGTGCCGGTCCGGGCACCGCATATACCAGTTAAACCACGCTTTTCCGCGGAGGTGTTGGCGCGCCCGGCAGGAAGGCGCACAAGCCATCAAAAAGCCTAGATTTTCGTTGTCTAACCTTGGTCACACTCTCGAATTTAGGACCACAATTAGGACCAGTTGGCCGGTTTTGAAAAGACAGGAATTGCGACTTTTGTCGTCAATGAGACGGTAGCGAAACTAAGGCTAGATGGCAGGCAACCGGGTTTAGCAGCATGATCGCGCGCGCCTTAACTCCGGTTCCCGTGTCCCGGCAGAACGGATGATATAAGCACGCGCCACATGCTCCGGCGCATCGCTCTGTCCTACCCCTCGACTATCAATCCCCTGCGACGTCCGAAGCTCGCAGGCTGCACCGGAGGCACGGGTTGGGGCGGCGTCGGCGTTGCTGGCTGTTGGTTCCTCTGCAAGATGGTCCTGAACCGGCCATACCACTCGTCGAGATGCTGCGCGGACAACTTAATCAGATCGCTGTCCGGCTTCACTCCCTGCGGCATGTCAAAAAAGACCACTTCAGTGACCGGGGTATGGAGGTCGCTGGTGAAGAGCTTGAGCGACAGGCGCTTTGGCCTGCTGCCGGTTTGATGGACACCGAGATAAGTTCATTCAGGCTACCCCAGCTTCGCGTTCGAAGTCGATAGGACTGAGGTAACCCAGGGTCGAGTGACGCCGGGTCGGGTTGTAGAAGCA